>Ga0070664_100003686_pt1 | contig 12355 bp, 10 predicted proteins | sample KBSC73metaG_FD_65863 | JGI IMG/M metagenome (GOLD analysis project Ga0070664, IMG submission 65863) | Corn rhizosphere microbial communities from Kellogg Biological Station, Michigan, USA - KBS C7-3 metaG | ecosystem: Host-associated > Plants > Roots > Rhizosphere > Soil ... | reverse complement strand
ATGCAAGTTTTTATTACATCAAAGACATGATGGTGCACCCCGATTTCCAGGGACAGCAAATCGGTTCATCGCTTATGCGAAAATTAAATGAATGGATCGAAACCAATGCGCCTGACGAAGCTTTGGTCGGTCTGTATACCGGGCCTAATCTGGCCCCATTTTATGGTCAGTTTGGTTTTAAAGAGTCGTTTGGAATGAGCAAGCGAATAGCTGCAAAGAAAAAATGATTGATTTAACGCGACTAAATCAAAATTCACAAATCGGACAGGATCAAAGTGAAAGAAAAGATTTCTCAATCTTTCCACAGTGTCGGGCAGATAAAAATTCCTTCGTAATTTCAATTGATTGCTTGCTAATAATTGTTAAATCACAAAGGCAAGCATATGCATCTTACACCCAGAGAGTCAGAAAAACTTCTATTATTTCTTGCAGGAGAACTAGCCCAAAAAAGAAGGGACCGCGGATTGAAATTAAATTATCCTGAAGCCATCGCTTTAATCAGTAGTCAGTTGCAGGAAGCTGCCCGTGACGGGAAATCGGTAGCCGAACTTATGAGCTACGGTGGCACTATATTGTCACGTCATGATGTAATGGAAGGAATTGCGGAAATGATCGAAGAAATACAAATTGAAGCCACATTTCCGGATGGCACAAAACTCGTAACTGTTCACAATCCCATTCGATAATGTCTAAACAATTTTTATGATTCCTGGAGAATACATTTTAGCAACTGGAAGTATTGAATGCAATGTAGACCGGCCAACAACAATAATTACTGTCGTCAACACAGGTGACAGGCCTGTGCAGATTGGTTCTCATTTTCATTTTTTTGAAGTCAACCGTTTACTTCAGTTTGAAAGAGAAAAAGCATTTGGAATGAGATTAAACATTGCTGCAGGAACAGCCGTTCGTTTTGAGCCGGGCGAAGAAAAAGAAGTGCAGCTCGTGAGTTTCGGAGGTAATAAAAAAATTGTTGGTTTCAGCAATTTGGTAGACGGCAACATCAATGAAGAAAACAAGGAATCAGCTCTTAAAAAAGCACACGATGAAAATTTTTTATTTGAAAAATAAAAATCAGGCTGTTGTTGAAATTCATCAAAATAATAATCATGAGAATGAAGCTATCTGCATTACTACTATCATCGCCTGTTGTGTCACTCACTTGTACGTTCTATAATTCTTTTCGGCATTGTGCAAGTGTATTTTGATTTGAAACGTACCCTGTTCGAATGAGCAACTTGGGTTATGTCTTTGCCTTATCATTACAGGTTTTTAGGATGAACCATCAAATCATAATACCAGATTTTAAATGAATTCATGAGTTTACAAATCAGCAGAATTAAATACGCCAACATGTACGGACCAACTGTAGGTGATAAAATAAGGTTGGCCGACACTGAATTATTTGTTGAAGTAGAAAAAGATTTTACCGTTTACGGTGATGAAGCAAAATTCGGCGGTGGTAAAACCATTCGTGATGGAATGGCGCAATCAGCAACTGCAATGCGAAATCAGGACGTTTTAGATTTTGTTATCACCAGTGTTGTAATTATTGATCATTGGGGAATTGTAAAAGGCGACATTGGAATTAAGGACGGAAAGATCGCCGGTATTGGCAAAGCTGGTAATCCTGATACTATGGATGGAATTACACCGGGAATGACCATTGGCGCATCAACGGAAGTTCACGGCGGTGCAGGTTTGATTGCAACGGCAGGCGGCATTGACACGCATATACATTTCATTTGTCCGCAGCTCATCGACCACGCTTTGTTTAGTGGAATTACAACCATGATGGGCGGAGGTACTGGTCCGGCTGATGGTACAAATGCAACTACAGTAACTCCTGGCGCATGGAATATTCAGAAAATGCTGGAAGCAGCAGATGGTTTTCCAATGAACCTTGGATTTTTTGGGAAAGGGAATTGTGCAACTACTGAACCGTTAAAGGAGCAAATAGAAGCCGGGGCCTGCGGTTTAAAAATTCACGAAGATTGGGGATCAACACCCGCGGTTATTGATGCTTCTTTGAAAGTAGCCGATGAATATGATGTACAAATCGCCATTCATACCGACACTTTAAATGAAGGCGGATTTTTGGAAGACACCATCAAGGCGATCAATAATAGAGTCATTCATACATTCCATACGGAAGGCGCTGGCGGTGGACATGCTCCTGACATTATTAAAGCTGCTATGTATCCCAATATATTGCCTTCTTCCACCAATCCAACAAGGCCCTTTACAATAAATACAATTGATGAACACCTTGACATGCTAATGGTTTGTCATCATCTTGATAAGAATGTTCCGGAGGATGTGGCATTTGCAGATTCACGTATACGTCCCGAAACAATAGCGGCTGAAGATATTTTACATGATATGGGAGTATTCAGTATGATGAGTTCAGACTCACAGGCCATGGGTAGGGTAGCAGAGGTGATTACAAGAACGTGGCAGACTGCTGATAAAATGAAAAAACAGCGGGGCCCATTGAACGAAGATCAGGCAAATAACAATGATAACTTCCGGGTTAAACGATATGTTTCCAAATACACCATTAATCCGGCAATCACCCATGGCATTTCACGTGTAGTTGGTTCACTTGAATTGAATAAGTTGGCTGATATTGTATTATGGAAGCCCGCATTATTTGGTGCAAAACCCGAAATGATCATTAAAGGCGGAATGATTATAGCAAGTAAGATGGGAGATCCGAATGCTTCCATCCCAACACCGCAACCAGTTATCTATCGTCACATGTTTGGTGCTTATGGCAAAGCGGTTTATAAAACCTGTGTCACATTTGTTTCACAGGCCTCGATTGATAATAGCGCTGTTGAAAAATATGAACTTGACAAATTAGTAATACCTGTGAAAAACTGCAGAAATATTTCAAAGAAAGATTTGGTTCACAATGACGCCACACCACAAATTGATGTGAACCCGGAAAACTATGAGGTGAAAGTGGATGGTGTGCCGATTACCTGCGAACCCGTTGCCGTTGTGCCTTTGGCCCAGCGATATTTTTTGTTTTAGAAAATTGTGGTTATGATCATTAAAGAAAAAATAGGAAATCTATCATCATTCAACGATGAGGGACGTGCTATTGACAGACTCACGTTGGAGTGGTTTGAAACATCTAAAAGGATTATCCATAAAAAAACTGGTAGCGGCAGAGAAATCGTTTTGAAGTTTTTGGATAAAACACCTAATCTGCAGCAGGATGATGTGTTGTATGCTAATGATCAGGTTTTGATCGTTGTTGAGATTTTGTCCTGTGAAGCAATAGTGGTCATGCCTCGATCTACCTACGAAATAGCATACGTATGTTATGAGATTGGGAATAAGCATCTCCCACTTTTTTTTGAGAACGACTTGTTAGTGATCCCTTTTGATGAACCAGTATTTAAAATGTTGCACGCATCAGGATTTGCTATTTCCAAGCAGAAAAGGAAATTACTGAACCAGTTGCGAACAACTGTGTCACCGCATTCCCATGCATGGGAGGGTAAAAGTTTGTTTTCAAAAATTTTGAAAGTAACCAATTCGCCTGCTAATGAATAAACTTTTATCGCTTCTCCAACTTTCTGATCCTGCCTTGCCAATCGGCGGCTTTTCCCATTCTGCAGGATTGGAAACTTATGTACAGCTTCATATTGTCAACGACAAAAACACTGCAAAGGAATTTATAGTACAGCAATTATCTCAAAATATTTGTTTCACCGATGCGGCATTTGTTTCGCTTTCATATGATGCCGCAGAAAAAAAATGTTTAACAGAATTGATAAAACTCAATGAAGAATGTTGCAGCGTAAAACTTCCAAGCGAAATGCGGCAGGCAAGCCAGAAAATGGGAGGAAGGTTATCAAAGCTATTTTCTTCTTTTTGCAATGATACTTTTGCTGATCATTTTATTGAAGCCATTGAAACTGATAACTCAATGCCGCATTATTCGGTTGTTTTTGGAATGTTTGCTTTTACACTTCAAATTTCTAAGAGAGAAATGCTTCATGCATTTTATTACAATGCAGCAGCCGGCATGGTCACGAACGCTGTAAAATTGATTCCACTTGGTCAAAAAGCCGGGCAGGAAATTTTGTTTTCTTTACATCCATTAATAGAACGCCTCGCAAGCAAATCAATGACGCCTGACAGGGATTTGATCGGTTTGTGTTGTACGGGATTTGATATCAGGTGTATGCAGCATGAACATTTGTATTCAAGACTATACATGTCCTGATGGTAACTATGATACGCATTCAATACGCTAAAAAACAAAAAGTACAGAATATGAATCAGAGAACCTACGTGAAAATTGGAATAGCAGGACCTGTCGGCTCTGGTAAAACTGCTTTGATAGAACGTCTTATAAGAAAGATGAACAACGATTACAGCATTGGGGTGATCACAAATGATATTTACACCAAAGAAGATGCTGAATTCCTTACAAAAAACAGTTTGCTTCCTGCTGAGAGGATCATTGGTGTTGAAACAGGTGGCTGTCCACATACAGCCATTCGGGAAGATGCGAGCATGAACCTGGAAGCAGTGGACGAAATGGCGCATCGCTTTCCAGATATCGACATAATTTTCATTGAAAGTGGCGGAGATAATTTGTCGGCAACCTTTAGTCCTGATTTAGCTGATATCACCATTTTTGTTATTGATGTTGCCGAAGGTGATAAAATCCCCAGGAAAGGAGGCCCGGGAATTACACGGTCCGATTTATTGGTGATCAATAAAATTGATCTTGCCCCTTATGTTGGAGCAGATCTGAATGTAATGGAAAGAGATGCACGACACATGCGTAAAGGAAATCCATTTGTTTTCACCAACCTAAATAATTTGGAGGGCCTGGATAGTGTAATCAACTGGATTAAAAAATATGCTTTGATTGAAGAAGTAGGAGAGATTGCACTATGGCATTAACAGCAAAGCTCCATATCGAAACCGCTTTGCAAAATGAAAGAACAGTTTTGACAAAATCGTTCTGTACGGCTCCTTTTAAGATTGCAAACATTACTGAGGATAAACAGCAAGACAGGCTTCAAATAATGTTGATGAGTTCTTCTCCTGGAATCTTAGATGATGACGAAATTACTCTGCAAATTCATGTCGGTGAAAGATGCAGTTTAGAATTACAAACACAGTCTTATCAGCGATTGTTTCAAATGAATAATGGGGCCAGGCAGTTTCTGAATGTGGATTTGAAAGCAGGTGCTTCGTTTGTTTACATTCCACACCCAATGGTACCTCATCGAAACTCGGTTTTCGTTTCAAAAAGCAAGATTGTACTGGAACAAACCTCTTCTTTAATTTGGGGAGAAGTAATGAGTTGCGGAAGAAGATTGAACGGAGAAATTTTCGAATTTTCTTCTTTTCAAAGTATAACTGAAATTTTTTTCAGTGAAAAATTAGTGGTGAAGGAAAATATCCTGATGAGGCCCGGTGAAACCGATTTAAACTCTATTGGACAATTGGAGAATTATACACACCAGGCGAGCCTGATATTTATTAATAAGTCCGAAGATATAAATAGTAGAATAGAAGACATCATTAGTCTGTTACAGGAGCAGGAGAACATACAATTTGGAGTAAGCAGGTTGCCTGTTCATGGTATGATCGTACGATTACTGGGATTTGGGGCAGAACAATTGTTTGACCTTCTGAAAAACATTTCCTCTGTTTTATCTCTTAGGAAAACAAAAGAAAAACCTTATGTCGCCTGAGCTGGAAGTATTGATCGCTGCAGCAATTACTATTTCCCTGCTTCACACAGCAGCAGGTCCGGACCATTATCTCCCTTTTATTGCTTTATCAAAATCGAGGGGGTGGACATTTTCAAAAACGGTTTTGTGGACAATAGTATGTGGTTGCGGGCATGTATGGAGCTCTGTGTTCCTGGGATTAGGTGGCGCAGCAATGGGATGGTCGCTGTCAAAAATAAAATGGCTGGAAATGGTTCGTGGCGGACTGGCAGGATGGACCTTGCTTGGCTTTGGATTAATTTATTGCATTTGGGGAATCATAAGAGGCCAACAGAACCGCAAACATAAACATTTTGATGTGTATGATGACGGATCTATGTATGTTTTTGAGCATCATCACGGTGAGGCAGTGGCACCTAAGGAACGACACCGTGTTACGCCTTGGGTAATGTTTATCGTTTTTCTTTTAGGCCCTTGCGAACCAATGATCCCATTGCTCTATTTTCCAGCTGCTAAAAACTCTGTCCATGGAATGATTTTGCTCATTGTTATTTATACAGTGTTCACACTGGTAACTATGCTGGCAATGGTGACGATGGGCTATTATGGTTTCTCATTATTAAAAACCAACAAGCTTGAACGCTATATTCATGCGCTGGGAGGCTTAACTATTTTAATCTGTGGTACCGGGATGGTTTTAATGGGTTGGTAACGGCACTTATCACAAACATTTTTTGTTATTGATACACAAGTCGAATATTGAAATGCATCTTACTGATTGTGTGCAATTACAACAGCTCATTCATTAATTGTTACCTGGCTTGTTGATGTTAATTAATGCACGTCGATTCTTTGCTCTTCCGTTTTCATTGTCTCTTCCGTTAATCAATTCCATTTCTGTAGGGCAGCATGCACCAAAAGATTCGAAGCTGATTCTTGCAGGATCAATTCCACGACTGATTAAATAATCAGCGCAAGACTTAGCCCGGCGGTCGGAAAGCCTTTCATTATATTCAGTAGATCCTTTTCCATCTGTATAACCAGAAACCTGAATGGAATATGTAGGATTTTCTGTCAGCACTTTGTAAATAGAATCTATTTGCCGAGCACTACGCGCCTTGATCTCACTTTTATCAAAATCAAAATAAACCGTTACAACATTCTCAGCCTTCAAAACAAATTTCTTTTCCAAACAAATTATCGCATTGACCGTCGTATCTGCCTGCCAGTTGGATTCATTAATGGTCGTAATGGCAACCTCGGTTGTTTTATCCTGGTACTTTTCTTTGCTAACAACAAACATGTGACGGTCTACATTATCCGACAGAATTAAACTGTATTGGCCATCAGGTGTGGTAGTTGTTTTAAATGTTTTTCCCGATGCATCCTTGAATTGTAAATCTGCATCTGCAATTGGCTGTTTATTTGAGCAATCGACTACTAAACCTTTAATGATTTTCTTTTTATCGGTTTTTACAATGGCATAGGTCGACAAACAACATGCTGAACCACGATCGGAACTTACGATAGTATTATTGAATAAATTTTGCTTCTCGCTAGCAAAGAAATAAACGTCATCGCGGGAAGAGTTAATGGGATAACCCATGTTTTCCGGGGCTTTCCATTTTGAGATGACACCTTTTGATGCAAACAAATCGTAACCTCCCATTGTCGGTGATCTATCTGAAGCAAAAACTAATGTCGATGAGCTAATATGATAAAACGGTGCTTGCTCGTTTGCCGGTGAATTAATAACTGCACCTGCATTCAATGCCTGCCCGGTAGATCCATCGGTTAACAGCGGCGCATACCAGATATCAAATCCACCTGCTCCACCTGTTCTGTCTGAAGCAAAGAACAGGTAATTACCATCAGGCGAACAAAATGGTTGTTTGCTATTGTGTCCCTGCTGATTTATTGAATATAAACGTTGTGGCTTGCTCCATCCTTTATTTGTTTTATTTGAAAAGTAAATTGAAGAAACAGTTTGATTGTTTTCTTTTTTCCATTGAGTAAAATACAAGTGCTTCCCATCTGAACTGATGCATGCCGCTCCCTGGTTGAACGATGAGTCAATAGATTCTATTTGAATTGGTGCTGCACTTTGTAAACCATCATTTGTAACTGTTGAATGAAACAAACGGTTATGATTTGGATTGATGTTATCGGCAGCTTGATTAATGTAGGTACTTGTGAACAGGTATTGGTTTTCGTTTGCAACTGTTGGTGCAAAAATGCCTTTATCGCCAAATGTGGTATTGATTTTTTGGACATGATATAAAGCCGTATCTGGTTTTGATAATTCTTTTTTAATGAATTGAAGTGTTTGTCTTTCTTTAATGGCAACGTTATAATATTCATTTTTCTGGGTGCACCTGGCTAAAAATCTATTCAAACTTTCCTCAGCGTTTGAATAGTCACCGATACTGCGTTGGCATACAGCAAGCCAATACAAAGAACAGGTATATTTGACCGAATCTTTTTCGAAACATTTTTTATAGAGTTCTAAAGCATTTGTCCAATAATTAGCAAGGCGATAGCTGTCTGCCTGTTTCAAAACAATATCAGTTTTATTCTGATATCGTCCAATCCACTGGTCTGTGTTTCGTCTCGTATTTAGTGGAAAATCACTATGGTATTTTGATTTTTCCGCCGGGTTTAAAAACTGTCCATACAAATCAGCTGCGGTAAAATATTCGCCGCTTGCAAAATACTGGTCGGCAAGCACCAGGCGTTTATCGGTCTGGCTTTGGGCCTGCACAATCCATAAACATCCAATTACAAATAAAAAAGTTCTATTGTTGATAATAGTCGTATTCAGAAACTGAAAGATGTTTGTGTTCGCTGCTAAAAATGATTTGGTTTTCATATTGTATGGATCAAAATATTATTAATCGTTTTGGATCTGCAGTTATAAGCGAGGGCAATGAAGAAAATCAACAATGCCTCTGTTCTCCTTCCTCATGATGTATGAAAATGTTAATTCAAAACTGTTTACACTTCTTGTCATAGCTCCAAGTTTTGAAGTATTGATATCATAACTCAATCCTACCAGGAAATTTTTATAGTCAACTCCAATGTAAGGAGCAACAGCATCTTTATTCCGGTAATATCCGCCAGCCATTATTGTCGTCTCTTCGTTAACGATTTTTTGGCCATAGATGCCGACTATAAATTCCTTTGCGTTTCCTTGTTGGTTGTATAAAATATGTGGCATAATGTACGTGCCTTGTGCCACGTTGATACTTGTGCCACCATGAATCGTGTAACGCATGGGAATGGTGTTCAATTCAGTGTTTTGTGTGGAAACAATTGGATCTTCTGGTTTATTGATATGGTAAATAGAAGCGCCTCCAAAAACATTGAACTTCTTGTCCGGGGTACCGTCATAATAAATCGCACCGGTTCCAATATCTAATGTAGTGGATGAGGTTTTATCAAAACTTTCTGATGAAGCATTTGAAGCATTGTAACCGGTGATTGGATTCCATTGTTCCCCCCATTTGAACTTTGTTTGGTCAACATGACGATTTAATATCCCTGCCTGCATAGCAAAAATCACATGTTGGTTTTCATTCTTCCCGAATTTAACCCCGGTATAGGCAACGGAAGCATATGCGTTAAAATAATTGAAACCTGCATCACCGGCCGACTGGTTTAAAATATTTATACCCACTGCAAGATTGTTAGAAGTGCTTGCGTCAGCAGATAATCCAGTAGTGCGGTAAGGATTGCCCATTGCACTCCATTGACTTCGGTAAATGGCAGAGGCCCTGTAATTACCGTCGCTTTGTCCAACCATCGCCGGATTAATGTACATGGGATAGGTGTAGTTCTGAGTGAAATGCGGATCGGTTTGAGCAGCCAGTTGTTGCATCAACATTGTGGTGATGCAAACTGTAGTAAACACCCGTTTCATCGGATTGGTTTTGGTTTTATTATAGGATAACATTTGCAGCATATAGTTTTTTAAGCGATTGGATTTTTTGATTTGATATTAACGCAGTAATGTGGTACTGCCTTTTAAGTTGATCGTTCTTCCGTCAGTCATGGTGGCTTTTATTACGTACATATAAACACCAACAGGTTGAGGCGTTCCTTTGAATCTGCCATCCCATCCTTTGTGCTTGTCGGAAATGATTTGAACAAGCTGGCCCCATTGATTGAATATGCGCATTTCTATTTTATCAATGTAATTGCTATAGGCGTAAAGCATGTCATTTTTCCCATCACCATTTGGTGAAAAAACATTCGGTACAAAAATGTCTTTGGCAAGAGGAATGACTGTAATGACATAGCTTTTGGCGACGCCCGCGCAACCATTGTAAACAGGCATAACCACGATTGTTCCTTTATTCAGACTTTCGCCTTTATTAGTTGCAGTAAACGAGGGTATATTACCGGTTCCCGATGAAGCTAAACCAATTGTTGTATTTGAATTTGTCCAGGTGAAGCTAACTCCTGATGGCGTACCAAGAAGAGTATTGCCAGGTAATACTGTACCATCGGTTACCGAAGTGTCAGACTCAAAATCAACTGTACCAACAGGAATGATATTCACACTTAAAATAACATTTGAGCTTACGCACTGGCCTGGATTCGGCACGAAAGTGTAAGTACCCGAAGTTTGGTTATTTATGACAGCAGGATTCCAGGTTCCGGTTACTGAGTTGCTCGAAGTCGATGGAAGTACTGGCGGTACACTGCCCGCACAAACATTGATTGACGTTCCGAAACTAAATGTAGGTGTGAGATTTTGATTGACTGTTACAGTAAATCTTGTGTTTGCAAAACATTGCCCCGGGACAGGGTCAGGAGTAAATGTATATACGCCGGATGCTTGATTGTTTATAGTTGCCGGGCTCCAAGTGCCTTCGATTCCATTTTCAGAAATCGTCGGAAGTGTCGGAACAATTCCGCCTGCACAAATAACCAATGATATTCCAAAGCTGAAAGTTGGAACAGTATTCTGGTTAACTGTCACAGTTAAAGTTGTATTGGTTGCGCATTGGCCGGTAACTGGAGTAAAGGTGTAAACTCCAGATGCCTGGTTATTTATTGTTGTTGGATTCCACACACCAGAAACACCATTTTGCGATGTTGTCGGCAATGATGGTATCGGACTTCCGGCACATATCGTTAGTGAATTGCCAAAATCAAATACCGGCGTCGCATTAGGATCTACAGTAACCGAAAATGTAGTTCCTACAGCACATTGTCCGGGACCCGGTGTGAACGTATATGTGTCTGAATTTTGATTGTCAACTATTGCGGGGTTCCATGTTCCGTTAATGCCATTAACTGAAGTATTGGGAAGTGCAGGAACCGGTGAACCGGCACAAATAGAACTAATCGTTCCAAAACTGAACGTTGGTATTACAACAGTGTTCACTATAACATTAAAGCTTGTTGTTGTTGCGCATTGACCAGATGATGGTGTGAACAGGTAACTGCCTGAGTTTTGATTGTCAACTGTTGATGGGGACCATGTGCCTGCTATGCCGTTATCTGACGTTGTTGGCAATGTTGGCACAGTTGCTCCTGGACAAATAGTAAGGTCTAAACCCAAACTGAATACAGGTACAATTGTCGGATTTACAGTAACAGCAAATGATGTTGAAGTTCCACATTGCCCTGCGGACGGAGTAAAAATATAAGTGTTTGAATTTTGATTATCGACTACAGCGGGACTCCATGTTCCTGAAATTCCATTTTGCGATATTGCCGGCAGGACAGGAACAGTTGCACCGCTACAAATTGTAATCGATGCGCCAAAGCTAAATGTTGTTGTTATAACGGGGTTTACAAAAACATCAAAGCTTGTGGATGTAGCACATTGACCTGCATCTGGAGTAAATATGTATGTCGCTGAATTTTGATTATCTATAGTTGCAGGGCTCCATGAACCTGTGATGCCATTCGTTGAAGTGGACAGTAGTGTTGGAACACTTCCACCGTTGCAAATGTTTAACGAGGTGCCGAAACCAAACGACGGAGTAATTATCGATGTTACGTTCGTTGTAAACGAGGTGGAGTTAGCACATTGTCCAGCTGTTGGTGTAAATATGTAAGTGGCAGTGTTTTGATTATCTATAGCAGCAGGATTCCAACTACCCGTTACACCGTTTGTTGACATCGTAGGTAGAATTGGAACACTTCCACCCGCACAAATTGAAGCTGAAGAGCCAAAACTAAATACTGGTGTTGCAATTGAATTTACGGTAACGGTAAACGTTGTTAGTAAGGCACATTGCCCGATGGAAGGAGTAAAAACATATGTTCCTGAACTTTGATTATCTATTGTTCCAGGGTTCCATGTACCTGTGATGCCATTATTTGATGTATTTGGTAAAGATGGAACACCATCTCCTGCACAAATAATAAGTGCCGTTCCGAAACTGAAATCCGGATTAATATTAGGATTCACGGTTACGCTTAAATCACTAGTTGTTGCACACTGTCCTGCGTTCGGAATAAATGTATAAATACTTGAATTTTGATTGTCAATTGTTGAAGACGTCCATGTACCTGTGATTCCGTTATCAGACGTAGTTGGTAAAGCTGGAACACTTTCTCCAGCACATATAACGAGTGCGGTTCCAAAGCTAAACACCGGGGTAATGTTAGGCGCGACCGAAACAGAA
>Ga0070664_100003684_pt1 | contig 12356 bp, 10 predicted proteins | sample KBSC73metaG_FD_65863 | JGI IMG/M metagenome (GOLD analysis project Ga0070664, IMG submission 65863) | Corn rhizosphere microbial communities from Kellogg Biological Station, Michigan, USA - KBS C7-3 metaG | ecosystem: Host-associated > Plants > Roots > Rhizosphere > Soil ... | reverse complement strand
GACCTGCCGGCATTCGGCCCCGCGTACCGCCGGGTGACGCTCACCGACCTGGACGGCTCCGGCCGGTTATCCGGACGGTATGTCGTGGTCAAGAGCTCCACCGGCAAGGCCGCGACGCTGGTTGACGGCGCCTTCCCGGTCTGGCACCGCGACGTCGACCAGTTCGAGCAGGTGATGGGCTACTACTGGGTCACCACTGCCCAGCGATACCTGCAACACCTCGGCTTCGGCTCGACGCTGCGCCCGGTCAACCAGCGCCAGATCGAGCTGCGCATCGACCAGTTCGGCGGGGACAACTCGTTCTTCCGGGACGACAAGGCCAACATCACCCTGGGCAAGGGCGGGGTCGACGACGGCGAGGACGCCGAGGTGATCGTCCACGAGTACGGCCACTCGGTGCAGGACGGGCAGGTCGCCGGCTTCGGCACGACGCTCGAGTCGGGCGCCATCGGTGAGGCGTTCGGCGACTACCTGGCGGTCGCGGTCAGCAGCTGGGCCACCGGTGCCCCGACCCTCACCCCGGAGGCCTGCGTGGCCGACTGGGACTCGGTCTCGTACACCAGCACCACGCCGCACTGCCTGCGCCGGCTCGACGGCGACAAGCACTACCCGCAGGACATCGTCGGTGAGGTCCACGCGGACGGCGAAATCTGGTCGCGGGCGCTGTGGGACATCCGGACGGCGCTCGGCGACACGCACGCGACGACGCTGATCGTCGAGGCTCAGTTTGCGTTCGCGGTCGACACGACGTTCGCGGCCGCGGCCCAGGCCACGGTTGACGCCGCCCAGCGCCTCTACGGAAGCGCCGCCGCCCGGACGACCCGGGCTGCATTCGCCGCTCGCGGCCTCCTGTAGCCACACGGCCAGGACTTTCGTAACTAAATGTCGGAAATGACGTTGTTGCTGCGAAGGTTCCAGTCGGTGTGTGCAGTTGGAGGCACGGTTGAAGGCGCAAAGCAAATGGAGCACGGCGGCGGCCGCGGTTGTCGCCGCCGGGCTCGCGATCCTTCCGGGGGCGCCGGCCGCCGCCAACGGTACGAACGACGTCATCACGCGAGTGGCAGGTCTGACTGGCGGCTCCTCCGGGTTCGAGGCTCCCGGCGCGGCCTTGAACTCGGGGCTGAACTACCCGTACCAGATCGATAGCGACGCCGACGGCAACCTCTACGTGGCCGACATCAACAACAACCAGGTCGCCAAGATCGATACCGCCGGCAACCTGACGACCATCGCCGGGTCGGGTGCGAACGGTTCGTTGGCGGCCGGGCTCGCGACGAGCTCACCCTTCAAGGGGGTCCAAGGCCTCGCCGTCGACAGCGCCGGCAACGTCTTCGTCGGGGATCCGACGGACCGGCGGGTCGGGAAAATCGGCACGAACGGTCAACTGTCGATCTTCGCCGGCACCGGCGCTCTCGGCACCCCGGCGGCCGGAGCCGCGCTGAGCAGTCCGGTGCGGGCGATCTCACTGGCGATCGACGGCTCTGACAACCTCTTCATCGCCAACGGCAGCCCGCAGTACATCCTCAAGGTGACGCCGGCCGGCCAGTTGAGCATCATCGGCGGCGTCGGCGCCTCCGGAGCCAACACGCCGGGCCTCGCGACCAGTTCCAACATGGCCCCGTACATGATCGCCGCGGATCACGCCGGGAATGTGTACGCCGGCGACGTCGTCACCTGCAACATCCTGAAGATCAACCCGGCCGGCATCCTGAGCATCGTGGCCGGCAACGGCTCGTGCATCACGACAACGCCGACGTTCGGCTCGGCGAACACGTCGCTCCCGCACCCGAGTGCGCTCGACGTCGACTCGGCCGGCAGCATCTACATGTCCAACTACAACAACTTCCAGGTGTACAAGATCACGGCTGGCCAGATCTCCCTCTTTGCCGGCGACGGCACGACGGGCGCGCCCAACTACGGCGGATCGGCTCTCACGTCCCCGCTCGGGGGATCCGAGGGCATCGTGGTCAACGACGCCGGCGTGGCCTTCCTGTCGCACAGCGACAACAACACGATCGACCGCATCGGTCCGGAGACCCCGAGCGCCCCGCGCGACGTCCAGGCCACGCTGCACGGCAACGCGCTCGCGGTCTCCTTCCTGCCGCCCGCCGACAGCGGCACGACGCCGATCACCTCGTACGAGGTAAGCGTCGACGGCGGCACCAGCTGGCACGCGATTTCCGTCACGTCCTCAGGCGGACGGCTGGTCGGCACGCTCAACGGAGTCAGCGCGTCGAGCTTCCAGGTGCTCGTGCGAGCGCAGAACACGGCCGGCGCCTCGGACAACAGCACCGGCCTGCCGGTGTCGACGTCCGCGGCGCTGCCAGTGACCGGCGCGGCGGTCGCGACGACCGCGGGGATCGGCCTGGTGCTGCTGGTGCTGGGGATCGGCCTGGTGCGGACGCTGCGCGGACGCCAGTACAGCTGACAGTTCGGCTTTGGTCGAGGGGCACCCGGATTACCGGGTGCCCCTTGTCGCGAGCTTGGTGATCGCCTCGTCCGCCACTGGTACTCGGCCGGCCGCCATCTGGAAGCTGTGCAGCTGGCCGGGGAACACCTCCAGGTGCGAGTCGACGCCGGCCTTGAGCGCCAGCCCGTGCAGCACGCGGCTGTCGTCCACCAGCGTCTCGTCGCTGCCGGCCTGGATGGTGATCGGCGGCATGCCCCGGTAGTCGGCCCGCAGGAGGTCCACGGCCGGATCCTTGGGACTGGTCGACCCGAGGAACGACGCGGCCAGGGCGTCGACGAACGGCTTGTTGAACAACGGATCCCGGTCGGCGTTCGTGGTGTAGCTCGCTCCGCTCTGGGTCAGGTCCACCCATGGGGAGATCAGCAGCAATGCCTTCGCTTGTGCGCTTGTCGTCAACGTCAACGACAACGTCAACGACAACGCCAGCCAGCCGCCGCACGAGTCGCCGGCGATCACCGTGCGCTCTGGTTCTTGTTTCAGTAGCCACTCGTACCCGCGAGTGACCTCATCCAGTTGCGTTGGGTAGACATGCTCGGGCGCGTACCCGTAGGTGACGAGCAGCGCTCGCGCGTTCATTGCCTTGGCCAGGTGGCCGACCATCCGCCGATGCGTTGACAGGCCGCCGCTGACGAAGCCGCCGCCGTGGATGTAGAACAGGACCGTGACCGGGTCGGCGCCGGCCGGCTCGATCCACACCGCCGCTGTCCCGCCGGCGTCGACTTCTCGGTAGTCGACGCCGGCGGGCTCGGCGGTGAGTGCTTCCCAGGGTTCGCTCGCGCCTTGGGCCGCCAGTGTCCAGTGCCGGCGGACGGGATCCGCTTCAAGAGTCATGCCGTGTAGACCGGCCCGCCCCGGCAAAGGAATCGGTCAGCTGTAGTCGAGCGAGAAACTGTTGCAGGTGAAGTTCGACCGCCCGGCCGTACCGCTCAGCTCGAAGCCGAACTGGATCTGCCCGACGTTCACGTCGCCCCACCAGCCGTTGGTGCGCAGCCAGTTCATGACGGCCAAGACGTCGACGGTGCCGGAGTTGGTGTTCCCGGTCCGTACGAACGAGAAGACGGCGTTGCTGCCGTTCGACCCGCGGTAGACGTTCCAGGTGTGCCCGCCGACGCTGACGTTGCGCGCGCTCGGGACGGCGCCGTTCTGGTCATATGACTCCGCGATCGGCCCGACCGCACCGTGCTGGTTGGTCCAGATCATGACCTCGTACGCGTTGTTGTTGGCCCAGATGTCGTACGCGGATTCGTAGTCGCCGTCGCTGGCCACGCTGACGTTGAACGTGCTGCGGACCGAGCCGAGCGAGCTGAGCGTGCGGTTCAGGGTCTTGCCGGTGTGCGGGTATGACTTGACTCCGCTGGTACGCGGATGATCAGCGACGACGCCCCAGTTGGTGCCGGTGCGGGCCCAGATGGTCTGCGGGCCGGCACCGGAACCCCAGACGTCGTTGATGATCGTGTACCCGTTGTTGGTCCACGTATCCCACGCGCCGGTCGCGACCCAGGCAGCGTCGGACGGGACACCGCTGCTCGGCGGCGACGTGTTCGGCGGCGTGGTCGGCGTTGGCGGGTTCGACACGGTGCCCGTACAAGCGGTGCCGTTCAAGGTGAAGGCCGTCGGCGCCGGGTTGCTGCTCGTCCACGAGCCGTTGAACCCGAACGACGCGGTCCCGTTGGTCGCGACCGAGCCGTTGTACCCGGCGTTCTTCGCGGTGACCTGTGCGCCGCTCTGGCTGACCGTGGCGCTCCAGGCCTGCGTGACCTTCTGGCCGGCCGAGTAGGACCAGACCAAGGTCCACGCGCTGATCGGGTCGCCGAGGTTGGTGATCGTGACGTTGGCCCCGAAACCGCCGGGCCACTGACTGGCGATCGAGTACGCGACGCGACAGCCCACGGCGGCCGACGCGGGCCCGGCTGTCAGGACGTTGACGCCGATCGCGGCCACGGCGACCGCGGCCCCCGTGGACAGGGCAAGAATACGAGTTCGCATGGCCGCACGACCCTTCCTTCGCCGTTGTCGATGCGCTTCGACGCTAGAGAGTTACAGTGACTCCGGTCAATCCGCGCAGGCGATAGTCGCTGGTGGGCCCGGTGGCAGCCGTGAAAGTTACACTCAACGTCCCCTCGGGTCCTGTCTAAAGTGGACAGGATGGTCCAGTGGTCCCCGGAGGGCTCGAACGTCGCAAGGCCGGCGGGCATCGGTCCTATGCTGACCGGCATGATCCAGGGCATTCACCACATTGGGCTTACGGTCCGCGACGCCGAGACGAGCGCCGACTGGTACGTGCAGGTGCTTGGGTTCGAGCGCGATGGCGGGTACGAGTCGCCGGACGGGGCTCGACGCAAGGTCTTCCTGCGCCATCCAGGACTGGGAATCCGTCTCGGCCTCACCGAGCATCGCCCGAGCGCCGACGACCGGTTCGACGAGATGCGCGTCGGCCTCGATCACCTGGCGTTCGCGGTAGCCGACCGCACTGCGCTCGATGCGTGGGCCGACCGGCTGAGCGCTGCCGGCGTCGTGCACAGCCCAATCGCGCCGGCCAACTCGATCCCCGGCGCGGCAGTACTGGTATTCCGCGACCCAGACAACATCCAACTCGAACTTTTCACGGCTACTCCGGCAGGCGGGTGAGCCAGGTCCGGTCGACCCGCTCCTGCACCTGCGCGATCGCCCGGAAGGTCTCGCGCAGGTGCCGACGGGTGAGCGAGTCCAGTTCCTTCGGATCAATGAACGTCGTGCTCGGCGCATCGCCGGCCCGCAGCGCCTGTATCTCGTGGTGCAGCAGCAAGCCGTACACGCCGTCGAACCCACCCGCCAGCGTGTCGGCCTCGTCGATGGTGAGCAGGCCGAGCGCCGCTCCCCGATGGAGCCGTTCGACGGTGGTACCGCTGGTATCGCCGGCCGCGATGGCGATCCAGCGGGCGAGCGCGACGACCGGGGTGAGACCGCCCGGTTTGAGGTCGAGTTGGCCCCGGTGTTCGCCGCTGTGGTGGACGACGAAGTCGCGGATGAAGCCGACGGGCGGCCGCCAGCTCAGAGCCTCGTCGAGGAGCGCTCGCAGGAATTGACTGGTACGAGTATGAGATCGGACCGTCTCGGTGAGCGAGCGGCCCAGTTCCGGCTCGGTCAACGCACGGCTGTCGGCCACCATCGCCGACAACAGCAAGGCGTTTTCCTGCGTGGGGTCGTGCTGCCAACTGCGGGCCGCGGCGATCCAGTCGGCCCGGGCCCGGCTGAAGACCGGGTTGTGCGCGTTCGCGCCGTTGGCGCACAGCTTGAAGCCGCAGCGCTGCAAGCCACGCAGCACCTCACGGGCTGCGGCGCGGATCGCGTCGGCCGGGTTCGTCGCGTCCGCCCAGATCAGGGCGGTATCCACATCGGACAGCGGCAGCGGCTCCCGCCGAGCGAGGGAGCCGAGCAGGACCCAGGAGTGCCGTGCTCCCTCAAGTGCCGAATGGCGTTGCAGGCGAAGCGTACGCCGGACCGCGGCGTCGACGACCGCCGCGTGGATCGCGCCGATGTGCGCGGCGGGTACCCCGTCGTCGCCCAACTCGACGAGCATCGTGGGCAGCCGCATACACGCCGCAGCCAGTTCCTCGAGGTCTTCGGCCGCGTCAATCGCCGAGCGGATCAGCAACGGGTCGCGTACCTCGGCGCCGGCCAGGTCCACTGCTCGCAGTACACCCGCTGGATGCCCGGTCCGGTCGACGACGACCAGGTGGTGCACGCCGCGCTCGATCATCTTGAGGAGGCCGGTGGCCTGGCTGGCGTCGTCCTCGATCGTCAACGCCGGCCGCGTGGCCAGCGCGGTGATCGGCGCGTCGACGCTCACCTGAGCGGTGGCGACCTTCCGGCGGAAGTCCACGTCGGTCACGATGCCCAGGTCTCCGCGGGTACGGACCAGCGCGCACGACTGTCCGGCGGCGCCGATCCGCTCGGCGACGTCTCGTACAAGGTCGGTCTCGGCGCACCAGACGATCGGGCGCATGAGGCGGGCCACCGGCTGGTCCCCCCGGCCGAGGCCGGGCCGGGCCGCGGCGCGCAGACGCTGGGGCTGCGCGAGGAACGCCCGTGGATCCGGAACTCGCAGGCACTGACTCCGCTCGTGGGCCCGGACTTCAACCGGCGACGGCAGGCCCGACAGCAGCCACTCCAGACCGAACGTGTCGCCGGCCTCCAGAAGATCCACGACCCGGCCATCGTCGACGACCTCGAGTTCGCCGGTTCGGACGATCCACAAGTGGGCCATCCGCTCACCGCGGGCCACGACGGTCGCCCCGGCCGCGAAGTCCTCCATATCGACGTGAGTGACCAGCCGAGCCAGGTCGTCGGCGTCCAGGCCGTCGAACGGCGGCTGTTCACAGAGGAAGTCCACGAGCTCCTTCACGCGGAATCGCCTCCCGGTCCGAGGTACGACAATCCTCGCGTCCCGGCATGACGCTGTCGAGGATCGGAGCTGTCATGGCCACCTGCTCGATCATGTGCCGACGCCAAGCGTTGATCGACCTCCACCGTCCCCATCGAGAGCGTCGATGAACACCGCCACCGACGCCACCAGCGAGACGGGTTACGGCCGCGCCAGCCGGGTATCCAACGACCGACAGTTATCGCATGACGTTGATGGAGGCGAACAGATGCTGCCGAAGATGATCGCGCGTTGGGTGGTCGCAGCGGTCGCGGTACCGTTGGCGGTCGCTGGTGCGAAAAAGGTCAGCGACCGGATCGAGGCCCGTCGCGGCTCGACTCGAACCAGTCGGCTGCTGCGCCGCGGTGTGCGCGTCGCCCAGCGAGTGACCGGTCGTAAGCGTCGCCGTTTCGGCTGGTAAACAAACCTCGGGCCGCTCGCGTTCCCCCGCGTCGACCGCAAACTCGCCCACAAGCCGGGTCGCGTGCCCAGCGGCGCCACCCCGCCATTCGGCACGGGCGACTCTGCCTCGGCGGTCGCGCGGAACCATCGCCGCCGACATCGGCCACAAGGGGGGGTTGCGATTTCGGCGGATATCACTACGGTCCTTGCGGGGAGGAATCGATGGTCCGTAGGCGAACGGCGTTGGCGGCAGCGGCCGGAGCGGCCGGAGTGTGGGCGAGCGCCGCGTGCGGCGCAGGCAAGTCGGGCCAGGCCAGCGCGGCCTCCGTCACGCACAGTGGGCAGCCCGACGCGCCCAGTTCGGCGCCACCGGAAGCGCCCGGGGTGACGTTCGCACCGGCGACCGGTTCGGCCAACGTGGCCGTCACCGAACCGGTGACTGTCACCGTCCACGGCGGCACGCTCGGCAGCGTCACCGTCACGGCCGGGAACAAGACGCTGGCCGGCACGCTCGAGGCCGACCAACGCACCTGGCGGTCCGCCGGTCCGCTCGAATACGGCCAGACCTACACGGTCGACGCCGCCGTCGTCGACGAGCACGGCACCCGGTCCGCGCGGACCAGCAGCTTCAGCACCGTCAAGCCCAAGGCAGTGGCCGCCATCACGTTCCGCGCCAACGCGTTGCACGCGTTGAAGAACGGCGGCACCTACGGTGTCGGCCAAGTGGTCATGGTCCACTTCAGCCATGCAGTCAAGGATCGCGCCGCGGCCGAGAAGGTGATGACGGTACAGGCCGAACCCGCCGTCGAGGGCCGCTGGCGGTGGATCGACAGCCAGAACGCGCACTACCGTCCGCCGACCTACTGGAAGCCCGCCACGAAGGTGACCGTCGCGGTCAACGCGCACGGAGTGGACTTGGGCGGCGGCATCTACGGCGGCGCCGACGCGAGCACAAGCTTCACGGTGGGGCGGTCGAAGATCGCGATCGCCGACGGCAAGTCCCACCATATGCAGGTCTTCATCGATGGGCAGCTGGTGAAGGACATGCCCATCAGCATGGGCAAGGGCGGCACGGTCAAGGGCAACAAGGGCCAGGTCATCAACTACTGGACCCGCTCCGGGGTGCACGTGATCCTCGACAAGGCGCCGAACGTACGCATGACCTCGGCCAGCTACGGCATCACCGATCCCAAGGACCCAAACTACTACGACGAGAACATCACCTACTGCTGCCGCATCACCTACTCCGGCGAGTTCGTCCACCTCGCGGACTGGAACATCCCGGCTCAAGGGCACCGCAACACCTCGCACGGCTGCATCAACGTCGGCCCGGACAACGCCAAGTGGTTCTACGCGAACTTCGGGCTCGGCGACGTGGTCGACGTCAAGAACACCCCACGCCAGATGGGCCTCGCCGACGGCGTCGGTGACTGGACCGTCGCCTGGGACAAGTGGTGAGGCGCTGACTCGGCTCGACCAGCCCGATCACCCAGCCCGGGGCAGTGAGTCAAGCACGTCGAAGTGCGACGCCAATCCGGTGCCTGAGGTTCTGGGTCAGCGTGGCCCACGCCCGGTTCATGTCCGCCCGCTTCGAGGAGATCGGCGTCAAAGCCGTCAGCGGCCGACGAGAGAGCCGAGCAAATCCCGTAGCAGGCCGTTGTCCCCGCGAAGCGAGGCAATCGATGCTTCTGTGTTTCGCTCAGGATCGAGACCTGACCAGTCGACTGGCCACCCGGCCTCTCGGCTCATCTGGGTACGAGGGTCGTTGGCGATGAGCTTGGCCAGCGGCGCGTCGGCGCACTCGATGAGCCGCACGACGCCCCGGTCGCGGACCTTCGCCACCCGGCCGGTGACATCGGCGCCAGGGTGGTGAGGCCGGCCCCGACGAGTTGCAGCACGCTGAGCAGATTCGCCTGCGCCTGGAGTTCGGTCGGCCGAACGATCGGCTTGCCGTCATCCATTCAGACCCACCAGATCGAGGCGTTCGAGCAGGCTCGGCTTGCGCGCGTGCCGCGCACGCAGCTCGACGAGTTGCTGCCGGAACGACGTCGCCCGGCCGTCACGGTCGCTGAGCTCCCGCAGGTCCACCAGCAGTTGCACGGCGATGTCGTACTCGCGCGGCCGCTTCATGTCGATCAGCGTCGCGACCTGCCGCCAGGCGGCGGGCTCATCGACTGCCAGCTCATCGAGGTGCCGTTGCCGGGCCTGCCGGGCCGCCCGCTCCTGCCGGACCCTCGTACGCTCACGCTCCTCGGCGGTGCGACGTACCCGCTCGGCGTGGACCTGGTCGGCGGCCTCGATGAGCTGTCCGGCAGTGCGCGGCTCCATCACGGGCTGCTCGACCGGATGCTCGACGCGGTACCGGCGCAGTAGTTCGCCGCGCAGCTGACGGTCGGCGCCCGTGATGAGCCGACCGAGGATCGCGTCCTTCTCGGTGGTCGGCAGCCCGGCGATCCAGTGCCGGAGTTCGGCCGGTTTCGGTGCGATGGTTGCCAGGTCAGGCGACGCCGATGCGGCCACGGCGAGGAGATCCTTGTCGAGGTCCAGGAATTCGACGACAGCGGCGAGCGACCCGGTCAAGTCGCGCATTCCCGCCGGTACCGGCGGCTCTGGCTCCTCATCGCTCAGCTCATCCGACTGCACACAGCGCAGCCAGGCCACGTACAGCAGCCGCAGATCGCCGGCCGCCAGCTCGGCGCGAACCGGAATGATGGAGCCGAGCCGGCCGTACCCGTCGATGCCGAACTCGTCCGACCCTTCGTCGTCTTGGCGATTCAGGTCGAGCACGACGTGGTCGGTCGTCGCCCACGCGATTGCGCTGTCCCCGACGCAGTACTCGGTGGCCGTGTCGAGGTCGAGCAGGCCGGCCGGCAGGCGAACCATCAGCCGCCGGCTCCCCCAGTTCGCCAAATACAGGTGCGCGTCGAAGTACCGCGCCATCAGGTCGCGCGGGTCGCCCTTGAAGTCACCCCACTCGTACGTGTTGATGAAGCTGGTCGCGGTGATATCGGCCCGCGTCGACAACGATCGCAACTCGGCCTGCTGCTGCCGGTCGAGCGGCCGATCGACCGCGGCGAACTCGTAATACTGATACTCGCTCACCGCTTCACCGCGCCCACCGCCGGTACGCGTCGATCCACTCAGCCCCCTCCGGCGGCGGCGTGGGCAGCGGCAGGTCCAGAATGTTGATGGCCTGCCGATGTCTTCCCGCACGGCACTGCGCTACCACGCCGCTGCCGGTCAGGTCGACCTTCGTCACGGTCACCTCGACGCCGAGCACTTCCGTCGTGAACGGCATCGCCAGGTCGTCCTCGATCGCCGTGTACAGACCCAGCCGCTGCTCTTCATCGCCGTACGCGTCCACGGTCGCCTGCTCGATGAGCGCATCGAGCGCGACCGTTCGCTTCGAGGTCACCGCGCGAGAATAGCGACCTCAATCGCGGCGGTGTCAGCAAGCCACGCGAAGAACCGTCAGTGCCGACGGCGGCGGCGCATCGCGCCCACTCGGGCGGCGGCGAAGGCCACAACGATCGGAACGGCGTCGCCGCGCTGGCACACTTGCGGGCATGGTCGACTGGTATACGCAGGTCGAAGTGGCGAGCGGCGTCATCCGGATCTCGGAGCCGCACGTCAACGAACTGCTGTCGGCGAACTTCTGGTGGTTGCGGGGCCACGATCGGGACATCGTGATCGACGCCGGGCTCGGGGTTGTCGCCTTGCGGGAGGCGATCCCGGGCGTGTTCGAGCGCGATCCGATGGTCCTGCTCACCCACGCACACCTGGATCACGTCGGCGGCGCAGCCGAGTTCGCCGACCGGGCCGCGCACCCCGCCGAGGCGGAGCTCTTGGCGGCGGGTGTACCGGCGAGCCTGTACGGCGCGGAACTCTACGCCAAACTGGGCCTCGACCCAGCGGGAGAACCTGTCCCGGAGCTCATGATCGACGTCCTGCCCGATCCCGGCTACGACCCGGCCACCTACCGCGTCGAACCCATGACCCTCAACCGGCTGCTTGACGACGGCGACCGCATCGACCTGGGCGGGCGAGAACTGACCGTGCTGCACCTGCCCGGCCACACACCAGGAAGCATCGCCCTACTGGAGGAGCGCACCGGGACCCTGTATTCCGGCGACATCGTCTACGACGGTGGCTTGATCGACAACCTGCCGAACTCCGACGTGACCGCCTACCGGCGAAGCATGCAGTTCCTCGCCGACCTCGACGTGTCCATCGTGCATCCCGGCCACGGGCACAGCTTCGACCGGACACGCCTTCGCCAGTTAGCCGAGACCTACCTACGCGGAAGGGCGGTGTAACTGGCAGGGTAGAGACCGTTGACGGCGTCCAATTGCTGCTCGACGCCGGCCTGGATCGACGGGTCACCAGTAGCGCCGCGTACGCCGACGAACTGTCCATCCGGTCGCTCGCTGAGATCAGTGCGATCACCGCCGACCCGAAGGCAAGCGTTGATCGACCTCCACCGTCCGTCGATCGTCGGGCACAGCGCGCTGGAAAGGACCATGAACGTCTATGGACACGTGACGCTCGATGACCAGCGAGCATCTCGTGGAGCTGGCTATTGACGCATGGATCGACCTCTCCGATCGCATTCATTCACGCTCGTCACGGTGACTTAAAGTGATCATTCGAGTACACTCCGAATGTCGGGGATCGCCGACCGTCTGAGGCTCGACATGATCTTGTACACCCCCATCCTTCAGGCTCGACTTGGAGAGTTCACCGCGCTTGATCACGTCCCGGCCGGCGAGTTCGTGAACGTCATGCCGCTGTTCGAGGTCGCCAGCAGCAAGCGGGGCACAATCGCCGACACATACGCGTTCTTCAAGCGCACGAGCAAAAGGCTGCCCGCTGAACTGCGTATTGCGGTCGACCTGCACGGCCATCCCGATTTTTTGCCTGGCACACGTCAACCCACCATCGGCCTGCTCGAGGATCTGAACGCGTGGGGCATCCCGGCCCTACCGGTGATCCACATGGACGACAGCCATCGACGTCTAGCCGACTTCGCCGGAATAGCCACGCGTACGGGTCTCGGCGCGGCAATTCGCCTGACTTCACTGA
>Ga0070664_100003683_pt1 | contig 12357 bp, 11 predicted proteins | sample KBSC73metaG_FD_65863 | JGI IMG/M metagenome (GOLD analysis project Ga0070664, IMG submission 65863) | Corn rhizosphere microbial communities from Kellogg Biological Station, Michigan, USA - KBS C7-3 metaG | ecosystem: Host-associated > Plants > Roots > Rhizosphere > Soil ... | reverse complement strand
TACGCCCAATATGCGCTGATCCAGCCGTGGCTGAAGACCGCCTCGCCGGCGCCATCGCGCGAGCGGCTACAATCGCCCGCCGATCGGGAAAAGCTCGACGGACTTTATGAGTGCATATTGTGTTTCTGCTGCTCGACCAGCTGCCCAAGCTATTGGTGGAACGCGGATAAGTTCCTCGGGCCCGCCATCCTGCTCCAGGCCTATCGCTTCCTGGCCGACAGCCGCGACGAGACGACCGGCGAGCGGCTCGACCAGCTCGAGGACCCGTTCCGCCTTTACCGCTGCCACACGATCATGAATTGCGCCAATGTATGCCCGAAGGGGCTCAATCCGGCCAAAGCGATCGCCGAGACCAAGAAATTGATCGCCGAACGGGCGGCGTGACCGACCAACCGGACAGCGCAGAGCTGATGGAGGACGTCGGCGTCCCCACCGGAGCGACGCCCGATCCCGACAATCCTGGCTGGTATAGCTGGGGCGATTTCCCGCGCGGCAGCTTTGCCGCGGCCACCGGGCGGTTGCTATTCAAGCCCGACGGCCAGGGCCGTGCGGTCTGCCGCATCTTCCCGACCGAGCTCCATATGAACATGGGCGGGTCACTCCACGGCGGGTCGGTGATGAGCTTCATCGATATGTCGATGTTCGCCGGCGGCCTCTGCGCGGGCATGGAGCGGGGCCACTACGTCACGCTCGACCTGACCACGCACTTCCTCGCCCGCGGCCGTCCCGGGAGCCCGCTCGACGCCCATGTCGAGCTCGTCAAGCAGACCCGCGGACATGCGTTCCTTCAAGGGGTGGTCCGCCAGAACGACGAGCCCTGCTACAGCTTCACGGGCACTCTGAAGCGCATCCGCGAGCGTAACGCTCCGGCATGAGTGGGCCGGTCGGACGGGCCTATTCCGAACTCCTCCACGCAGGCGAGCTGAGGCCGGACCCGGCCCAGGAGGGCGCGATCGCTGCGCTCGACCGGCTCGCGGCAGACTTTTCAGCCAGCGGGTTCCTGGCGCGGATGCTGGGAAAGAATGGGGACGGCCCTGCCGGAGTCTATCTCTGGGGCGGCGTCGGCCGCGGCAAATCGATGCTGATGGACCTCGCATTCGACAATATCGAAGTCGAGCCCAAGCGCCGCGTCCATTTCCACGAATTCATGCTCGAGACGCATCAAAGACTGCGCAAGGCGCGCGAGAGCGAAGAAGGCGACCCGATCGAGCCGGTCGCGGAGGAGATCGCGGCGGAAGCGAAATTGCTCTGCTTCGACGAGATGCAGGTTACCAATCCCGCCGACGCGATGATCCTGTCGCGCCTGTTCGAGAAGCTGCTCGAAGAGGGCGTGAAGATCGTCACCACCTCCAATCGGCCACCGGGCGACCTCTACAAGGACGGCCTCAACAGAGAGCTGTTCCTCCCTTTCATCGACCTGATCGAACGGCGCATGATCGTCGTTCCGGTCAACGGCCCGACGGATTACCGCCTCGATCGCCTGGAAGGGGTGGAAGTATGGCATGTGCCCAATGGGCCCCAAGCGACCGAGGCCCTGAGCCGGGCGTTCTTCCAGCTCACCGATTACCCGGTCGAGGATCGGGCGAAGGTGCCGTCGGCAGATCTGGACGTCGGCGGCGGACGCACGCTTCACGTTCCGAAGAGCCTCAAGGGCGTGGCAGTCTTCTCATTCAAGCGGCTATGCGGGGAGCCTCGGGGCGCCGCGGACTATCTCGCTATCGCGCGACGTTACCACACAGTGATCATCGTCGGCATTCCGGTAATGAGCCGCGACATGCGCAATGAGGCGACTCGGTTCGTCACGCTGATCGACGCGCTTTACGAGCATAAGGTGAAGTTGCTTGCCGCTGCCGACGCAGAGCCCGAAGGGCTCTATCGCCAGGGTGTCGGTTCTTTCGAGTTCCAGCGCACCGTAAGCCGCCTCGAGGAAATGCGCAGCGCCGACTATCTCGCGGAGGGGCATGGAACGGTAACTTGACGCGCCGCCAACGGAAGGTAGCGTGCCGCAACTTATTTCCGTGAAGGGGTAATTCGATGCGTCACTTGCTCGCCGCCACTGCGCTCGCCTCATTCGCCAGCATCGGCAGCGCCGCGCCGCCAGCGCTCAGCCAGGCCCAGCACGACGCCGCCCATGCGATGTTCGAGCATGTGATCGATACGCCGACGGTGATCGGCCGCCACCGTACGCCGGAGATGGCTCAGTTCGTGGCCGATCAATTCAAGGCGGCCGGATTTCCCGCCGAAGACATCCACGTCCTGCCATATCACACCGAAAGCGCAACGACCGGCGGTGACGACACCGCGGCGCTGATCGTCCGCTGGCGCGCCGCCGGCACGCCCAAGGCCAAGCCGATCATGCTGATGGGCCACATGGACGTCGTCGAGGCAAAGCCCGAGGATTGGTCGGCGACCGATCCGTTCAAGATGGTCGAGAAGGACGGCTATTATTACGGCCGCGGCACCACGGACATGAAGGACGGCATCGTCGCGATCACCCAGGCGATGATCAATCTCAAGGCGGCGGGGTTCAAGCCGCAGCGCGACATCGTGGTTCTATTCACTGGCGATGAGGAGACGAACGGCATCGGAGCGCGGAATGGCGCGACGCAATGGCTCGATCTTCTGGGTCATCCGGAGTTCGGCCTCAATGCCGACGGCGGCGGGATGTCCTTCAACACGGATGGAGGACCTGCCGGCGCGACCATGCAGACCGCAGAAAAGACATATGCGGGCTACACGCTGACGGTCCGCAACCGCGGCGGGCATTCGTCCAAGCCGCGCAAGGACAATGCGATCTACAGCCTCGCCCACGCGCTCGATAAGATCGAGGCCTACCGTTTCGCACCGACATTGAACGAGACGACGCGCGCTTATTTCGCGGGACGCGAGAAGCTCGAGAAAGGACCGCTCGGCGATGCGATGCGCAAGTGGCTGGCGAACCCGAAGGACGGCGAGGCCGCCGACTTCATCGAGGCAAGCGAGAGCGAGGTCGGCCTGACCCGCACCCGCTGCGTGCCGACACGCCTGTTCGGCGGACATGCGGACAATGCGCTGCCCCAGCTCGCCACGGCGATGATCAATTGCCGCATCTTCCCCGGCGTCGATCCCAATGCGATCAAGGCTGAACTGGAGCGCGTCGTCGAGGACCCGGAGGTCGTCGTGTCCCGCAACGACGATTACGTTGCTTCACTCGCGTCTCCGCTACGGCCCGACGTGACCGCCGCTTACACTCGCGCGGTGCAAACGTTGCATCCTGGAATGCCGGTCTTCCCCGAGATGTCGACGGGCGCAAGCGATGCCCGGCCCTTCCGCGTCGCCGGCGTGCCGGTCTATGGCGTCAACGGCGGCTGGACGGTGACGCCTATCGACAACCGCGCGCACGGCAAGGACGAGCGGCTGCCCGTCAAATCGCTGTACGACAATGTCGTCCACTGGGAGCTGATGTTACGCGACCTCGCCGGCAAGTAGGAGTGTTCGAATGAAGCCTTTTCTCGCCCTCTTGCTGACGGCCGCCGTTTCGACCAGCGCGCTGGCTGCGACCGATCCCCGGACCGTTCCGACCCAGCTGCCGCAAGCCTGGCAGACAAAGACCCGGGACGTGTTCAAACAGGCGATCGAGATCCCGACCGTCCACCACCGCGGCCAGATGCACAAGATGGCCACGCTGCTGGCGAACCAATTCCGGGCGGCCGGGATTCCGGACGCCGACATTCACTTCATGCCTTACGAATCGCTGCCGGGCGACCAGACCGAAGCAGTGATCATCCGCTGGCGCTCGCCCAATGCGACGAAGAAGCCGATGCTCATCCTCGGCCACATGGATGTGGTTGAGGCGAAGCGGGAGGACTGGAAGTTCGACCCGTTCGTGTTCCGCGAGGAAGGCGGTTATTTCCTTGGGCGCGGCACCAGCGACATGAAGAACGGCGACGTCGCGACCACGATGGCCGCGGTCAAGCTGATGAGCGAAGGGTTCAAGCCGGACCGTGACATCATCTTCTTCTACAGCGGCGATGAGGAGACCAAGGGCCAAGGCGCAACCCTCGCCTCGACCAAGTGGCGTAACCTTACCGACGCCGAGTTCGGGCTCAACGCAGATGGCGGCTGCGGCGCATACGACCGCCAGTTCCGACCCATCGGCTGCGCAGTGGCCACGTCCGAAAAGACATTCCAGACTTATTTCTTTACGACCCATAATCCCGGCGGGCACAGTTCCCGCCCGCGTCCCGACAACGCGATCTACGATCTTGCCGACGCGCTCGAGAAGCTACGCACGCATCGCTTCCAGCCGATGATGAACGAGACGTCGCGCGGCTATTTTGAGGAGCGCGCGCGCCAGGAGGGCAACAGTCAGTTGGGCCAGGCGATCCGTCGCTGGCTCGCCAATCCCAATGATGGGCAGGCCGCGGACGCGATCGAGGCCAATCCTCTCGAAGTTGGGCTGACGCGCACACGCTGCGTCGCGACCATGCTGAAGGCCGGGCATGCGGACAACGCGCTGCCGCAAAGTGCGACAGCGACGGTCAATTGCCGAATATTCCCAGGCGTTCAGCCTAAGGACGTGCAGGCAGAATTGCAGGCGATGGCCGGTCCCAAAGTCGAAGTCACTCCGGATCCCAATTTCAGTGGCATGCTGAGTCCGGCATCGCCGCTTCGACCCGATGTTCTCGCGGCTGTGACGGCCGCGATCCAGCGCTTCCATGGACCCGGAATGCGCGTCTATCCGGCGATGTCGACCGGCGCGAGCGACGGCAGTTTCTTCCGCGCGCAGGGAATTCCGGTCTACGACGTCGACGGCAGCTGGGGCATTTCACCCGATGACGAGCGTGCCCATGGCCTGGACGAACGCCTTCCCGTCCGCGCGATGTATGACGACGTCTTGCATTGGGAGATGGTCATCAAAGCCCTGGCCGGGCCCGGCGGTGCTACGCAGGCGTCAGTTCCAGCGCAGCCGTCAGCACCTCCTGAGCGTGGTTAGGGACCTTCACCTTCCGCCACGCTTTTAGGACGCGTCCGTCCGCGCCGATCAAATAGGTCGCGCGCTCCATTCCCATATATTTGCGGCCGTACATCGACTTTTCGACCCAGGTGCCGAACGCGTCCGAAATGCGCCCGTCCTCGTCGGAGATGAGGGGCACGGCGAGCGAATATTTGCCGATGAACTTTTCGTGGCTCTTCATCGGGTCGCGCGAGATCCCGACGACTTTCACGCCAGCCTTCCGATAATCGGCTGCGAGCGCGGTGAAGTCCTGCGCCTCGCGAGTACAGCCGGATGTGTCGTCCTTCGGATAGAAATAGAGCACCAGCGGCTGGCCGGGCGCGGAGAGGTTCACGCTGCTGCCGTCGCTCGCGGTTGCCGTGATTGCCGGGGCCTTGTCGCCTTCGTTGATCATCTCACGCCTCTTTCCTGATCGAGTCCCACAGATCCCGAATGCTCTGCCGCGCGGCATCGTGCTCAGCAAGAAGCTCATCCCAACTCGATACTCCGCAGGCTTCCGCCACGAGCTGCCACGTTGCCGCTGTCGGCTTGACGTCGCCGGGCGCAACAAGGCGCATCATGACCAACATGCGTGTGAGCAAGTTTTGTAATTGTGCAATATTTTCTGGCAGCAAACCGTGTTGAGTTAGGCCCTCGATCGCAATGTCGAGACGCGCGTCGAGCGCGATGTGCCGGCTAAGTTGCAAGACGTGAACCGCGAATTCGAGGTCAACCAGGCCGCCCGGCCCCAGCTTAACGTCGAGCGGACCGAGCGCGGGCTTATGGCGCGCCATCTCGCTCCGCATCTTGCTCGCGTCCTGCACAACTTTCGCCGGGTCGCGCGGCAGTCGTAGGATTTCATCGATGACGTCTTTCAGGCGCTCGCGCGCTCCGGCGGAGCCATAAACAGGGCGCGCCCGGCACAACGCCATATGCTCCCAAGTCCAGGCTTCGTTGCGCTGGTAGCGCTCGAACGCCTCCAGTGAGACGACCAGCATGCCCTTGGCTCCTTCCGGGCGGAGCCGGACATCGACGTCGTAAAGCGGCCCAGCGGCGGTGGGCACGCTAAGCGCGGCCGTGACCCGGCTCGCCAGGCGGTTGAAATAATCATTCGGGCCGAGCGGCTTACTCCCGTTAGACGCCGTGTCCGGCGCGGCCGTATGCAGATAGATGATGTCCAAGTCGGACGCATGGGTGAGCGCGCATCCTCCAAGCCGGCCAAGCCCCAGAACCAGCAGTTCCCCATCATCGAAGCGGCCGTGCGCTTCCTCGAACTCGCGAACCGCCGCGTCGGCCAGTGCAATCAGCGTTCCTTCCGCAACACGCGCGTAGCCGAGCGCAACTTCGAGCGGGTCGCGGCGCTGATCGATCAGTTGGACGCCGAGCGCGAAGCGGCGCTCATTCACCCGCCGCCGCGCCCGGTCGAGGGCCATGTCATAGGGGTGGCCCAGCATCTCGGCGGAGAGCGACTCCGCGAACTCGTGGGCGCTCAGCGGCATCTCGAAGCTCGAAGCGTCGAATAGCCCTTCGAAGAGCTCGGGGCGGCGCGCGAGCTGCTCACTTAGAGCCGGCGCATGAGCAAGTACCTTGGCGAAGAGCCGTGCGAGGGCCGGTCGCGCTTCCAGCAAGCGGAAGAAATTAACTCCTGTCGAAAGCCGTTCGACGATGTCGCCGAGCCGGTTCAGCGCATGCTCGGGGTCGGCGCCGGCGGCAATTGCCTGCATCAGGCCCGGCAGCATGGCCTCAAACGCGTGCTGCGCGGCTGGAGATCGCAGCGAGCGGGCCATTCCGGAGCGCCAATGGCCCACGTGACGGACTGCCACCTCCGGGGCGGGAAAGCCTATCGCGGCCAGCTCCTGTTTCAGGATGGCGGCGTCATTCGAGAGCAATCCTCGCGAATCCGGCGACAGGCCATCGAAAATGCCACCTGTGCGTTCGACATGCGGGCCGAGCAGCTCCAAAAGTGCGGCCGCGCCCGCCAAGCCGTGGAGTTGCGCGACATTATCGAGCGCAACCTCGTCGGGGGGGAGCGTGTGGGTCTGCGCATCGTCGACCATTTGCAGGCGATGCTCGATCGTGCGTAGCAGGCGGTACGCGCCGGCGAGTGCCTTCGCCGTGGCGTCGTCGAGGCGGCGGGCGCGCAGCAAAGCGGCGATCGCATCGAGAGTGGCTGGAACTCGCACCGAATCGTCACGGCCGCCGTGGATCATCTGCTGGATCTGCACGAAGAACTCGACCTCGCGGATCCCGCCTCGCCCGCGCTTCAAATCATAGCCTGGGCCGATCCGCGCACCCTGAGCGAAGTGATCGCGAATGCGCGTCGAGATCTGGCGCACTTCGTCGATGACTCCGAAATCCAGCGATCGCCGCCAGACGAAGGGATGGATGGAATCGAGGAATCGCTGCCCGAGGGCGATTTCGCCCGCGCAAGCGCGAGCGCGGATGAAAGCGGCGCGTTCCCACGGAAGCGCGCTCGATTCGTAGTGGGAGATGGCCGCATCGATCGGAAGCGCAATGGGCGTGACTTCCGGCGAGGGGCGAAGGCGCAAGTCGACGCGCGCGACATAACCGTCCGCCGTCCGCTGCTGGAGGAGCTCGATTACGCGGCGCCCAATGCGCACTGCCGCTTCGCCAACATCGTCGCGCTCGCGCTTGGGCAGAGTCGTGGGGTCGAACAGGAAGATCAGATCGACGTCGGATGAATAATTGAGCTCGCGGCTGCCAAGCTTTCCCATGGCGATCACCGCGAAGCCTTGGGGACTAGCCCCAGGCACACGCTCGCCAATGGCTGAGGCGACGGCTTCGTCGATCGCTCGATCCGCGAAGTCCGAAAGCGCCGCCGTGACCTCTTCAAGCGACAATTCCTCGGCGAGATCTCCGAGCGCGGAGGCAAGCGCCAACTTGCCGCGCTGCCGTCTCAGTCGCACCGCAAGATCATGCTCGAGAGGCGCAAGCGCATCCGTCAGTGCCGCGGCCGCTCCCCTCTCAACGAAATGCCGGCCGATTTCGGGATGGGCCCGCAACGATTCACGCAAGAAAGGCGAATGTTGTTCAGCTCTCAGGAGGATCGTCGCGCGGGCCGTCGTCATCGTGCAACGGCTACTGCCGGAAATCCCGGCGGGACGAAACTTCTGCGCGGGTTGGGTCGTTTGCAAAGCAAATGGAATTGGAGACCGAAGATAATCAGGCTGGAGATTTCGAGTTGATGGACCACCGCGTCATCCGCGTCGAAATTCCGCCCGCGCATGCCGGCATCACGTCCGCGCTGCGCCGCGCCTTCGAGGCCGCGGCAGCGGAGCCGTGCGACCGCGATTTCGAGGAATTGTTGCGCCGGCTTAACTGACGGCGCCTGCCCGCGCTTGCAGGCAGCTAAGCATCATTCGTGATCGTGATCGCGGCTTAGATCGTCGACCTCGCCCATGATGGTCTGCAGCGCAGATTTGTCCGGGTCTGTCTTATGTTGGCGACGTGAAGGCAATTTGCCGCTCGAGAGCAACTGCTCCAACGCGACGCGCCCGCGCGCGACGCGGCTTTTGATCGTGCCCACGGCACAGCCGCAAATCTCCGCTGCCTCCTCGTAGGCAAAGCCTCCGGCGCCGACCAGGATCAGCGCCTCCCGCTGCGGTTGCGGCAGGTGCATCAGCGCGCGCTGCATGTCGCCGAGCTCGATATGCCGGTCCTGACTTGCCGGGGCAGCCAGGATTTTCGAGGCGGTGATGTCGTCCCATTCGCCTTTAAAGCGTGCACGCCGCATCTGGCTGAGGAACAGGTTGCGAAGGATGATGAAGGTCCACGCTCGCATGTTGGTGCCAGCCTGGAAGCGCTTGCGGGCGGCCCATGCCTTGAGCAGTGTCTCCTGAACCAGATCGTCGGCAAGGTCGCGACTGCCGCTCAGTGATCGGCCGAACGCGCGCAAGTGCGGAATGACCGCCGCAAGCTGGTCCTTGAACTCGGGATCGGGCAGCGGGACTGGATCGGCCGACGATTCCGCTCGCTTTTCCTCTCCACTATCTTCGGCCAAATTGCACCCCACCCTCTGTCTGCGCGCGACCGTGGCCGCGCGCGGTTGTCGAGAACATGAACAGCGACTTTGACAGAAGCCGGGCGGTCAGGAGCGGCCGATCAGGACGATCACCGCGAATAATACGACCACCAGCAACGTCCCGATGACGAGAACGTAGCGGGCAACACCGGGTGTCGATCCTGCCCGAGCCTCCGTGGTCGTCTCAACGATCGAGGGCTCGGAATGTCGCGGGTCGGCCATTATGTTCTCGTTACGAAATCACTGTTCGCCCGGCTAACGCGCCTGCCGGAAGCCTGTTCCCGAGCAATCAAGCAGCAGGAACCGTTGCGGCGTCGAAGAACAATGCCTGCGCGATCGCCGCCTTGACGGTCGAGCGCTGGAACGGCTTTGTGATGAGGAAGGTAGGCTCCGGACGAGTGCCCGTCAGCAGCCTTTCGGGGAATGCCGTAATGAAGATCACCGGCACCGAGAATTCGGCCAGGATGTCCTTGACCGCATCGATCCCGCTCGAATCGTCCGCGAGCTGAATGTCGGCGAGCACCAAGCCTGGGGGGCTTTGACGCGCCTGAGCCACGGCCTCGTCCCGAGTGACTGCGACGCCGGTCACATTATGACCGAGGTCGCGCACGATAGTCTCGATGTCCATGGCGATGATCGGCTCGTCCTCGATGATCAGGACATCGGCGAGAGTCTGCCGCTCGATTTCCTCAAGTGCTTCGGCGACCAGAGAATCAACGTCGGCCGGGCTGGCGTCGATGAGATAGCCCGTATCGTCAGAAGAAAAGCCTTCCAGCGACGTCAGCAGCAAGGCCTGACGCGAGAGCGGCGTGATGCGAGAAAGCCGCGCGTGCGCGATGCCTTCCGCGCCTGTGGAGCTATTCGACGGCTCCTCGCCCTCCTCGATGTTGGCCGTGGACCAGATCGCGTGGAAGGTTTTGTAGAGGCCGAGACGGGGGTCAACGTCGCGGGGAAATTCGTCGGGCTTGGCGACGATCGCCTCGAGACTCGCGCGGACAAAAGCGTCGCCGTGCGACTGACTGCCGGTCAGCGCGCGGGCATAGCGGCGAAGAAAAGGAAGGTGGGGTGCGAGTTCCTGGCCAAGGGACATGAGGGTTGGCTCTCCTGAAACTTTAAGATTTGCGCCGTCTTTGGCGAGGGCTCCGTTTCGTTGCAACCCTGGAAGGGTCGCCGGCCATGCCTGCTTCGCTCCCCCAAGGAATTGACGTGCCACTGGAACAAAGGACCAGCCATTTGGTTTCCGTGACGGGCCGGGCAAGCTGCAAAGCTCACCTTCTCGTCATGCAGCGCACTCGGCCTTTGTGTTTAATTACGGGGCGACGGCAGGAGAAGGCGTTGCACCGGAAAGTGAGAATTGTATGAGGCGCGTCTGTACCCGCGCGAGGGGGGACGAGGTTTGAGTGCCAAAAAGCGAGGCGAGTCGGACGAGGCCGGATATTCCGGGCGCTCAAAGAAGACGACAGCCCCCGGCAAGACCGGTCGAAGGCCCCGCGCCGGCGATCTCGGCCGTGCGCTGCGCTCGGTCTATGACGACACTTTGCGGGAAACCATTCCCGACGACTTCCTCAACCTCATCGGCAAGCTTAGCTGACGCGACTCGTTCGTGCCGGGTGACCGGGTGACGCTCGCGGAGCGTTTCGGGCGTCTGCCGACTGCGACCAAGCTGCTGCTGATCCTCACGGCCGCGATTCTTCCGATTGGAATCGCTCTGGCCTGGACGGGCGAGGCCGGCGTTCGCGAAGCCAATAACGCGCTCCAAGGCCGTGCGGACGACCAGTCCAAGGCGGCTGCGCAGGCAATTGAGAGCCTCATCGCAAGGAATGCGCTTGCGCTGCGTATCGGCGCCAATGGAGCGCTCAGTGGCGGCACGTCGGGAGCGTGCGACCGAGCCCGCAGCGCTCTCAGCATCGCACCGGCCATTTCCCAGAACTTCGAGATCGAATCGCTGGACGGCCAGCCGATCTGCGCGGCAGGATCAATTGGCGCCACCGGCAGCTTGCCACTCGTCGCCCCAGGCGACATCCGAGTTCGCGTCGCGCCGGCGGAGGATGCGGTGGCCATCCGCGTCGGCACGGCGAACGGGATGGCCACATCCATCATATCACTGCCGGAACTGCGTGCCGCAGCGCTCGAGGCGCCAGGCGACGTCGGGTCGCTAATCCTTCACGACGATGCTCGCGAGCTTCGCGTGCTCGGGTCGGCCGGCGCCGCCAATAGCCCCGTCCGCTTTAGCGAGCGGCAGGTCGGCAAGGGCACCCTCCTGGCGCGCGTTGGCGTTGCCGACCAGCGGATAACGACCGTGGACCGCCTGTTGCTTTTGCTTCCGTTCCTGATGTGGGTCTTGGCCGCGCTCGTCACGTGGCTGGTCGTCAGCCGCGTGCTGATCCGGCCGCTGAAACGGTTGCAGCGCGCCGTCTTGCATTATCACCCGGGATCGGCCCTTGACCTGCCCCGGAAACTAGGGCCAGCGACCGAGATCCAGGCATTGAGGGACGCGTTCGGCCGCGCAATCGCGCGGGTGGACCAATCGGAACAGGAAATGGCGGCCGCGCTCGACGGCCAGCGGCGCTTGGTCCGCGAGGTGCACCATCGCGTGAAGAACAATCTTCAGGTCATCGCGTCGCTCCTTAACATTCACGGCCGCGGTGCCGATACAGCCGATGCCCGTGCGGCATATGCGGGTATCAGCCGTCGCGTGGGCGCCCTGTCGATCGTCCACCGCAACCATTTCGCGGAAATGGAGGACAACCGGGGTATCGCCTTGCGCCCGTTGCTGTCGGAATTGGCTGCCGAACTCCGCGCTGGAGCACCTGAGTCGGCACGCAAGCTTGCCATCGATCTTGATATCGACACCGTCTACACGACCCAGGACGCTGCGGTCGCCGTCGCATTCCTCATCACCGAGATCGTCGAATTCGCGATGCTGAGTTGCCCGGCGGACCCGATCGAGATCTCACTGCGCCGTACCAGCGACCTTACGGCGCGCCTCACCCTCAGCAGTCAAGTCCTCAATGCCGATGACGGGGAGGAACCCGGCAAGGTGCAGTTCGAGCGCATTGTCGGGGGGCTGGCGAAATAATTGCGGTCCGACCTTGAGCGCAAGCTGGGCCGTTACAGCGTCGAAATGCCTGTATTTCCCTCAGTTTAGGGGAATTGCAGGATCGTTACGGGTGCATCGAAAAATAATTTCCGGCTTCGGAACTGTTCTCGAACAAGGGGCGTTGTGCTGTTCGGATAGTGACCTTTTGCCCCCCCGCTCTCGCTATCCGATTAAATGGGCCCGGAACCGCCAACCCTCCCCCCCCCCGGTGGCGCTTCCGGGCCCTCTTCTGTCTGGGGC
>Ga0070664_100003682_pt1 | contig 12357 bp, 8 predicted proteins | sample KBSC73metaG_FD_65863 | JGI IMG/M metagenome (GOLD analysis project Ga0070664, IMG submission 65863) | Corn rhizosphere microbial communities from Kellogg Biological Station, Michigan, USA - KBS C7-3 metaG | ecosystem: Host-associated > Plants > Roots > Rhizosphere > Soil ... | reverse complement strand
CTGGGTGATCGTTACGATTGTGCCCAGGCAGAGGTAGTCACCTCCGAGCGACTCCCGCTCAGTTGCAACTTGGCACTGGCTGTTGAGGGAACTGGTGCGAATTCGCCGTCCAGCATTCGTCGAAAACCGAACAATAGCAGGCGTGCATCTGGATTCTGCCACTCTGCCGAGCAAGATCGACCTGTCGCCATAGCACGGCGTTGCTGTCCGTCTTCGGCCAACGCAGAGCAGAAATCCGTTCATTCGGCGCCAACGATCTGGACGCAACCGGATTCGTGGTATCAGGGCCCAGCATGGCTTGCCGGTTGCCACTTGCTGCCGCGAGAGCCTCTGTACGAGCTTCGTTGCAGCAGGACTTGGTCAGGTTGTCGATCAGCCAACCCTGAGAAGACACAGGCTGGCCGTCAACGAGGATCTTGAAGTCATGTATTTGAGCAGGCCCCACGCCGGTGTTGTGAATGTCGAACGTGAGAGTGGCCTCGCCTTCTGCGGTTTCGTTTGAAGTATCCAGCTGCAAAGCGGGCCACGAACTGGCGTGTACCAACCTCTCCATCGAATGGCTGGTGTGGTAGGCCGTGTAGAGCGAGGCCGCTGAGATCGTGATTGCAACAAAGCTGGCGAGCAAGTCCCAGTCGCGATGGCCAGTTCGCCGCGGCTCTGGTGTCTCAGGGGGTTCGATACTCATCCAGCTCCCCGACGGAATTTAGACAACGCTACGGTGAGGAGCGAGGCCGCGGCCACTCCTCGCATGTCACGCGAGCTGACTTCACCCTGCATAATCGGAATTGCAGAGTGAAAGTGGCCACTGGAGGTCGCCGAGAAGATCTGGCTGCTGACCCAGTCCGAGATCTACCCTGCGGGGTGGGTGGCAAGCAGCTCTTGACGCTCGAGGGCCGTGGTGACGCCTAACGAGCAGTTGCAGCGGACCGTGATACGGCGGGCAAGGTGGCCCAGCTATGCTGGTGCCTGACCGTTAGGCCGTTACATCTATCTGGCGAGCTTCTGCAGTTGAATCGCCGCCGACGCGGTGGTGAATGAGGAATTCCTTCGTCCGCGGAGCGCGAAGAGGTGTTTGAGGAGTCGCTTCGCCAGAGCGCGCGAGTCGTTGGGGTATCACGGAGGTATCGACTCCGTCGCAACGTTAGCGCCTCAGTGCAGCGCGTAGAGATTTCCATCCAGACTGCCGAAATAGACGACCCCTCGGTCGACCGCCGGCGAGGACATGATTCCGCCGATGGAGACGAATCGGTAGACATCGATGTACATGTCCTGGAAATCCCGAAATACCGGCGCGAATGCGTCGCGGTTGAAGCTCCCGTCAGCATTGAGCACTTTCATCGGATCGCTCTTCGACGCATCGGTTTGAAAGGCCCAGGCGAGCGTGCCCGTCTTCGAGTCCACCGCGTACAGGCGGCCGTTGTGGCTCCCGAAATAAGCCAGACCTCCGGCCAGCGCCGCGGAGGAGAACACATAGCCCTTGGCATCGAAATTGAATCGCAGTCGCCCGGTTCTGGCATCGAGTGCCATGAAGCGGGAACTGTCGGAAGTCCCGACGTACACCAGCCCATCGCGCACCGCCGGCGTGCCATTTACCCAGGACTTGCTCGTGGGATAGTCCCATCTCTTCCGGCCGGTTGCCGCGTCAAGGGCATAGACATGGGCATCACGACAACCGACGTACACGACTCCGTCGACTACCGCTGCCGATGACTGAAAGCCAACCTGGTTGTGGATCGAGTCGTCCTGCCCCGCATTGAACACCCACTTCTGTTGCCCCGTCTGCGCATCGATTGCATAGAAGTTGCCGTCCCAGCTGCCGATGAAAACGGCGTTGCCGGCGACGGCGGGGGACGCATGTACGACGTCTCTCGTCGCGAATTTCCATTGCAACTGGCCGGTACGGGTATCGATTGCGTACACGTTCCCATCGCCGCTGCCGAAGAACACCTTGCCATTCGCCACCGCGGGCGAGGACGTGTAGACATCCCAGGCGTCTGGGACCGTCTGCGCCGGTGAAGGATAGCCGTGCAGGTTCTTGGCCTCGAACTTCTTCTCGTACTCGACGGCGTACACCCATTTGGGCTGACCATTGCTCGCATCGATGGCCGCGAGCGACCCGGAGGACGAAACGAAGTACACGACGCCGTCGGCTACGGCGGGCGAGGAGGCGATGGGCATGCGGGATTTGAAGTTCCACTTCTCCTTGCCCGTCTCCTCATCGACTGCAAACAGGTGACCGCTGAGACTTGCGATGTAGACCACGCCACCGGCGAGGGTCGGCGATGTGACGATAGGGCCCTCCGACTTGAAAGCCCACTTCACGCCAGTGAGCTTCACCGGGCCGGCGCCTGCGTACACGCCGGTGCGCGCGTTGTCGCCGTGAAACGTGGACTGCGCGGACGCGAGCGGCCCAAACGCAAAGATCGTGATGAGTGCCAGAAGACCTTTCATGCGCGGCCCCTTCGAGGTGTCTGCCTTCCACTGTTTGTGTATTCGCGTGATTGAAGACAGCCTTAATGCTGCCGCCTGATCGCGCGGTCGAATAGCGCATTCGTTGCTGAACGCGGATGTTGGAGGATGCCTGTGGACGATGCGCGCGTCTTATCGGTCGCGATCGCGTAGCGCCGTTCACAACTCGGACTGAAAAACAATCCCTGCTCACGGCTGCCGTGCCCGCGGCCTTTTGTCTAGAACACGCAGACTGCTGCTGCCTTCATGCAGATGCGTCAAAGCGGGGAGCGCAAACAATGACGACAGCCACTCGACTGCTGGGGTTGTTGGCCGCGCTGGCGTTGGCCTCGGCCGCCACACTCGCCCAGGCAGCACCGCAACTCCAGATCTCGCCGCTCAGCTATCAGCTGACGCAGCTGCAACCCGTCCCCGGCAACCCGCGCGCGCTCGATGTCACCTCGCGTGTAGGCGTGGTCAATGTCGGTGATCGCGCGCTAGATGTGAAGGCGCACCTCGTCAGCACGTCGTCCAACTTCATCGTGCTTGATGGCGACGTGAGCTTTGGTGACGTTCCACGCACGCCGCAGTGGAAACCCACGATGAGCCGCGACACGTTCCAGTTGCGGGTGATTCTTCCTCCGCATCGCGACTTGCGCCAGCTGCTGCAACTCCTTACGTCGCTTCACGAATCGCTCGTGTGGACGGTGAGCTGCGCCGACTGCGGAGCGAACCGACCGCCGGTGGCGAGTGCGGGGGCGGATCAGACCGTGTATGTAGCCCAGCTCGTGACGCTCGATGGCAGCGCCTCTTCCGACCCGGATGGACAGCCCCTCACGTACGCATGGTCCTTCGTCTCACGGCCACCTGGCAGCGCGGCGTCACTGAGTGGTGCGACGAGCGTGAATCCATCCTTCACGCCAGATCGTGAAGGCGATTATGTGTTGCGGCTGCTCGTCACGGACGGCCGCCTCACGAGCGCGCCGGACACAGTGCAGGTCAGCACGCTGAACAGCGCGCCGGTGGCCAACGCCGGGCGGGACAGCACGGCCGTTGTCGGCAAGCCCGTCGCGCTGGACGGCAGCGCGTCGAGTGACGTCGATGGTGACTCGCTGACCTACGCCTGGGCTGTCGCCTCGCGTCCGACCGGCAGCACGGCTGGAATCGTCAACCCTTCAGACGTGCATGCCAGTTTCACACCGGACCTGGTCGGCCAGTATCTCATCGAGCTGATCGTGGATGATGGGACTGTCTCGAGCGCGCCCGATACGATGATGATCGATACGGCGCGTTCGAATACCGCGCCGGTCGCTGACGCGGGCGCGGATCGGTCCGCACGTGTGGGTGACACCGCTCAGCTCGATGGGTCCGCATCAAGCGATGTGGACGGCGATCCGCTGACGTACCGCTGGTCCCTCAACACACGGCCGCCGAACAGCGCCGCCGACCTCCAGGGCGCGATGACCTCGGCGCCGACACTGACGATCGACAAGCCAGGCACCTACGTCGCACAGCTGATCGTGCGTGACGGTCAGCTCGACAGCGATCCCGATACGGTTTCGGTCTCCACAGTCAACAGCCGGCCGACTGCTGTTGCCGGTGCGGATCAGACGGTGCAATTGAACACCACAGCGCATTTCGACGGCTCCGCATCGGTCGATCCGGACGGCGATGCGCTGGGGTTCACATGGTCGATCCTGTCACGACCGGATGGCAGCACGGCGTTGCTCTCTGATGCAAACGCGATCGCACCGACGCTGACCGCCGATGCACCAGGCCTCTACATCGTGCAGTTGATCGTGAGCGATGGTGTCGCCGAGAGCGAACCGGACACTGCGGTGGTTTCCGCCTTGGCGCCCCTTGCGATCACAACGGAGTCGGAGCTGCCTCGTCTTGTTCGAACAGCACCCGCCAGCGTCAGGGTTCACGCTGTCGGCGGCAGCGGCACGGACTACACGTGGCGCATCGTATCCGGCGCGCTGCCGGCGGGGCTGAGCATTGCTTCGAGCGGTACGCCTGAGACCACCATTGCGGGCACGCCAACTGTTGGCGGCACGTTTGGCTTCACCGTGCAGGTGACAGACAGCGTCGGCGGGACCGCCACGCGAGCGTTCACCGTCAGTGTGGATGGGCAGTCACAGGAGTCATTGGATATCTTCGGCGCGACGCTGCCGAACGCTGTCGAGGGCGAACCATACGACGCCACTATCACGGCCTCCGGAGGAACTGGGGCAGGGTACGCGTGGACGGTCGTCTCGGGTGCGCTCCCCGCTGGATTGACGTTGAGAGCGAGCGGGACGCCATCCACGACTCTCTCGGGGACTGCGACGGAGCACGGCACGTTCAACTTCACGGTGCAGGTGAGCGACTCGAGTGGCAACACCGCTGCGGAGGCGTTTGCGCTTGACGTCACCGGCATCGCGCCGCCTGAGTTGCCCTTCCTCTCGATCGATGACGTGAGCGTTGTGGAAGGCGACGCGGGCACGACCAACGTCGCGCTCGTCATCAGGTTGTCTGCGCCGTCAGCGAATGGGACGTCCGTGAACTATGCGACTGCCGATGCCGATGCCAGTTCACCTGAGGACTACGCGGCAGCTTCCGGAACTGCGCATATAGAGGCGGGCAGCACGAGCACCGCGATCAGCGTGACAATCAACGGCGACACGCGCGCCGAAGCCGACGAGACTTTGTCGGTCAGGTTGTCGAACGCGGTCAACGCGACCATTGGCGACGCGGAAGGAATCGTCGAGATCGTCAACGACGACGCCGGTGCGCCGACGACTTTCGAGTTGATAGACGCTGCGCTCGCAAGTGGCGCGATCGACGATGAGACTGCGCTCCTCTACAAGGTGTTTGCCGAGTTCGGGGACCCGCGGCTGCCTCAACAGTACGTGGGGCGAAGCGACCCGTTCTTTGAAGGAGTCGCGACCATGTATGCGGCGAGGCATCTCAATAGCTTCTCGCCCGCAACGCGCGCGATCCTTGCACCGTTCTTCGAGTTTCCGGATCTCTTTGCTCTGCCCTTGAGCACCTTGTCGGCGCCGGCAGGACGGCGCTCGGTTGCGCGCGCGGCCGTCGTGAACAGTACACCGGTCACAGAAAGTCCGAGCTACAGGGTGCTCGAGCTGGTGCCCGGCAGGGTGCGAATGGGCTGGGACGACAACTCACCTCTGGCCATCGTGCTCGAGCAGCACGCCCGCGCTCTGGAAGCGGAGTTCCGTTCGGTGATATGGCCGAAACTGACGAGGGCCCTCGGCCCTCTGATCGGCGGTCGGATTCTCATCCTGCTCGATGACGCTCCGGGGCCCACTGGCGAAGACGCGAGTATCGACTGCGCGACGGCACGCATTCGTCTGCGGCAACACGACGCCGTGACCCTTGCACATGAGCTTACCCACGCGCTGCTCGATCTGAACTTCACACTGGCAGCGTGCAATCAGGACGGGAAGTTGTGGATGCACGAAGCAACTGCGCAGTGGGCGCAGCACTATGTCTACCCGCCCGCGAATCAAGGCCGGGAGCAGGGAGCTGCTCCGTGGTTCTTGCGTGAGACCGATGCGCCCCTCAACAAATATGAACGCGGTCCACGGGGCCACCAGTACGGCGCGTACCTGTGGTTCTTCAGGCTCGCTGGTCAGGGGAACGATCCGAGCATCGTGCGCGCGATGTGGGAATCGGCCCTTGACGACACCGGGCTCGAAGGGATCGACGGCGTACTGCGGGCGTCCGGGTTTGGCGGCTTTGAGGACCAGTGGCCGAAGTTTGCCCTCGACAACTGGAATCGCGAAGCGCCGTATCACAAGTACTACGAGTGGGACGGCCTCAGCCACAAGGCCAGTCAGCACGAATTCGAGGCACGACTCGATGGAGAAGGCTGGCGCGCGCTGCCGCTCGGCTACGACCTGCCGATTCTATCGGCGGACTACCAGCGGTGGGACTTCACGAAGGATCCGAATATCCGCGGCATCCTCTTCCAGAACACCAGCGCGGGCGACGATCCAAATGCGAGCATCCGCGCGATCGTCAAGATCCGCAACCAGCCGTGGCGTGAAGCGGAAGACTGGTCGCAGAAGAAAGAGCGCTTCTTCTGTCGTGACAACAGCGATGAGGACGTGGAGGAGGTCATCCTCGTCGTTGCGAATCGCGGCTTCCAGCCCGCGAATCTGCGAATACACGACCAGGGCTTTCAACTCATCTATTCCGCCACGCCGTGCAGCGACTGGACCGGCAGCACGACGTATCGTCAGAACAACGCGGCAACGTCGGGCTTCATCACCAGTGCCGAGGGCGAGAGTCTGCGATTCCGCCCCGATTTGACCAACCCCCTGGGTATCTGGCGAGCGATCGAGGGCACGATCACCGTGCACATCAACGACTCCTTCCCGTACGAGGACGGTACATGCGTCGAGACGGCGACCAAGAGCTATGACGCGAAGGATCATGGGCATTTCGCGCTGTTATGGTTGGGCGGAAACACTCTCCAATTCACCGGGGGTGAAGATTCGCTGCAGCCGCCGCTCACGATCACGGTCACCACCGTATGCACGAGTTCCAGCGGCACCCTGACGTTCGTCAATGACAACGAGTTCTTCCACACGAAGTGGTTCGAGACCGGACCCATCCCGTGGCCCATTGGGTTCGGCGCGACCACGATCGCCGATGGCTATTCAATCATCGACTCGGAGCAGGACGAGCGATGGACGTGGCAGTTCGAGAAGGTGCAGTGATGGCTAGTCCGAATCAGTTCCCCCTGCTTCGATCGCCCTGCGCCTCGATTCCCAAGTCGCTGCCGTCTGCGGCTTCACGAAGAGCAGCGAGACTTCGGGATGCGCCGCGCGGATTTCCTCTTCCAGGCTCCTGACGCAGTCCTCGATCTCGGGCGTCGTGAGCCGATCGTCGAATTCCGCGCTCAATGCTGCCACGACTTGATCAGCACCCAGCTGTGAGGTGAGGACGCCGTTGGCCCTGGCGATGCCGGCGTGACGACCGGCGATCTCGAGGATCGAGCGCTGTAACTCCGGCTGTGCCACTTCGCCGATCAGGAGCTGCTTGGTTCTGCGTGCGAGAGCTGCACCCGCCGCAGCCAGCACGAGCGCGATACCCAGCGACGCGAGGCCGTCGAGCTCTGGCATGTCAAAGACCTGCGCGGCCCATATGCCCCCGAGTGCGATCAGCAGACCTGCAAGCGCGGCGGAGTCTTCGAACAGCACGGTGAAAGTAGTCGGGTCCTTTGCCACGCCGATGGCCTCCAGATACCCGCGTCCACCTTTCGCCGCACGAAATGCCTTCAATGCCACCCACCAGGAACCGAACTCGAAAACGAACGACACGCCGAGCACGACGTAATTGACCGTGGGATTCTCGATCGGCAGAGGATGGAGGACGTGACTGATGCCCTCGAACAGAGCGACGCCTGCGCCCAGGCCGAACACCATCAGTGCGACGATGAAGCTCCAGAAATACAGTTCGCGTCCGTGACCCAACGGATGGGATCTGTCCGGCGGCCGCCTGGAGCGATGCAATCCATACAGCAGGAGCAGTTCGTTGATTGTGTCCACGAGCGAGTGCACCGCTTCGCTCAACATCGCGGAACTGCCCGTCCAGGCCGCCGCGGCGAACTTAGTTGTTGCAATCAGGACATTGCCCAGAAGGGCAGCATAGAGGACTTTGCCTGACGAAGAAGGTCGCGCCACGCGCGACTCTATAGCATCGACGAGTGTTGCAGGCGAGGTTTCATCTGCAATGGCGCTCCACGCCGGTGACACTCTCGATCAATGGCAGTCGGATCTACTTGGCTCCACGAGCAAGATGCTCGGCAAGGTGATCTGCCATGAACATGAATACGTCTGCGCTACTGCTGGTCGCGACCTGCGCTCTGTGCGGTTGCGTGTCCGAGCCGTTGGAAGTTCCGATGGCGCAGCAGCCCGAGCCGCCCGACACCAACGTCTATTTCTATCCGTCGCAGGGTCGCAGCGTTCCAGTCACGCAACAGGACCGCGACAAGTACGAGTGCAATACCTGGGCAGTAGGGCAGAGCGGCTTCGATCCAAGTGCGCCGGAAGTGCCACCGCATCAGCGCATGCAGATCGTCGATCAGTCGCCGCCGAGCGGCGCGGTGGTCGGCGGCGCCGTAGTGACGGGAGCAGCGCTCGGCGCAGTTGTGGATCCATGGCATGGGGAAAGCGGAGCACTGATCGGCGGTTTGGCGGGCGCCGCTGTCGGCGGAATCGTCGCCGCCGAGCATGACCAAGAACTCAATCGTCTGAAGGCTCATGCCGATCTGAGCGAGGCGCAGACGGCCGTGATGGAAACCAAAGCAGCGGAGTTCCGCCGCGCGATCGGTGCATGCCTGGAAGGGCGCGGCTACAGCGTCAGATGAGTGAGGTAACGCGTATGTTCACGAAAGAAACGGTGACTAAGCGGATCACGCTGGCGTGCGTCGCGGCGGTTGTGATTGGTACCACGTCGCAAGTGAGCGCCGCGTATCGCGATGACCTTGGGCGTGACGGCCCCGCGCAAATGCATTTCGACGATCGGTTCGATCACGACCACTTCTATCACGAGCACGGCTACTCAGTGCCGGGCGTCCCAAGAGGCGCATACACCGTTCACTACGGCGGCGGCGCGTTCCTCTATCACGGAGGCGAATGGTATCGCCGCGACGGCGGAGTTTCGGTGGTGATCGCGGCGCCCATCGGTGCCTACGTGCCCGTGCTACCGCCGTTGTATTCCACCGTGTGGTGGAGCGGAGTGCCGTACTACTACGCGAACGACACGTACTACGCGTGGGTGCCGCAGGCAGACGAATACCAGGTAGTGATGCCTCCGACCGGTATCGAGACCGGCGGCACCACGCAGGCGCCTGTGACGGATTCCATCTTCATCTATCCGCGCAACGGCCAGTCGGCCCAGCAGCAGTCGACAGATCGTTACGAATGTCATCGCTCCGCTGCGGACGCGACTGGCTATGACCCCACGCAAGCCGGCGGAGGCGTAGCAGTGGCGATGGCGTCCAGCAAACGCGCCGACTATCTGCGAGCGCAGGCCGCATGCCTGGATGCGCGTGGCTACAGCGTCAAGTAGCGACGGTACTCGGTTGCAACTGAAACGCGAGCGTGTGCCGCTGAAACCGCCGGGCAATCGCCGCAGCGGAAGCTGCAGCGGTGCCAACACAGGAGATCCCCTCATGCGGGAGTCGAGCCAGTCCCTGCACGACAACGTCAATACATATTTCATCACCATTCCCGGGATCGCGCGGCCAGTGTCGCGTGTGGCGTTGGGAACCTGGGCAATCGGCGGCTGGATGTGGGGCGGGACCGACGAGCACGCCGCCATCGCGACGATCCGGGACGCCCTCTACCAGGGCATCAGCCTGATCGATACCGCGCCGGTGTACGGCTTCGGCATTTCGGAAAGGATCGTGGGCCGCGCCGTCGCAGGCCTGCGCTCGAGCGCGGTCACTCGATGCCGCGACTCGACGCGGGATGGATTGCATCCTGAGCTCAACAATCACAGATCCTGTCGGCCCGGAATTCATGGCGCCCCGCAGCGGTCCTCGGGCGTAGCGATCGAGGCGACAGCCTAGCCCTCGGATCGTGCAGTAGTCGCAACGGACCGGACGCGGGCGTCCTTGGCGATAGCATCCAGAACCGGTAGCGCATCGCGCCGATCGGCAACGCGAGTGAATGGCCGATTCGAGCGTCAAGTTACGGTGTCAGTCGGGACCACGTATCAGATCGAGTTCAAGGTACAGGGCACCACGATTGGTCAGTGCCTGACGGGCGCGCAGCCGATCGTTTATGCGGCGGAAGGTGCGGCGATTTCCAGCGCCAGCGCGCCGAACTGACAAAACATTTTTGGATGGCTCGCGTGCCGGCTGCTGCTGCCGCAACTCTGCCCTCCGAACAGCTACGCCAAGAACCTCCTGCGTGGAGGCTTCACTGACGAGTCGGGCGCCCCGGTCGAGTATCGGGCTCGCGATTGCTGGACTCTGCGCCCGGCACAAGACTGTCGTCACGTGCTTCCTCGTCGTCGCGCGTCTCTTCAAGCTGCACTTCGGTGCGACGCACGGTGTCGCTAACGCCTTCGATGCGCTGTCCCTCGAAATCGCCCACGACGACTTCTTCGGCCATGGCCTCGAAAGCGGCAGTGCCGGTAGCGGCTGTGCCGGTCCAACCCGTCGATCGCCACTCCTGCGCACGCTGGTCCAGATCCACGGCGTCCGAACTTTCGAGGACGGCCAGCACGTCGTCGGCGTCTTCGTCCTGGACGCGGGCCGTCAGCAGCTGCCCACCGCGTCGCACTCCCTCTTCATATGTCGCGCGCTCGTCGTTGTCCGTGAAGAAGTCCTTGATGCTCTCCCACAGGCCCTTGTGAGCGGCAGCCGCGTGCTCGTCGCGCGCATCCTGACTGATCACCTGGACATCGTCGGATGCCAGTCCAAGTTCCAGCAGACGCTGACGCGCAACATTCGCGGCGTCGGCTGAATCAAACATGGCAGTGATCGTTCGGTTACTCATTGAAAGCTCCTGGACGGGTTCTTCGATTGACAGCGGTGCTCGTCACGCGACCGTGGGGTGGGCGTGCTCCTCGATCCTGGCGCTCTTCAACGATGGGAATGCGAGTGAGTACGGAACGCAACGTCGAGTCGGCCGCTATGTTCCGCGCCGTCGACTGCTGCGCTCAGAGCTGAGAACGAACCAAGAGTGCGAGGCTTTCGTAGATGCGGCGCGTGCTGGAGCGACGTGCCCAGCGCCGCGGCACCATCCGCTTCGAGCTCAGAATGTCCGCTTCGATGTAGCGAATCTGCTCTGCGGCCAGTTCGCTGCTGAACACGTTGAGGTTGGCCTCATCGTTCAAGCGGAACGATCGATCATCGAAGTTCGCCGACCCAACCGAAGTCCAGATGCCATCCACCACCAGCACCTTGCAGTGGATCATCGTCGGTTGATATTCGTAGAGCTCGACGCCGGCGTTGAGCAGATCACCGTAGAGCGCGTGCGCTGCCCAACGGCCGACGCGTGCGTCGGTGTATTTTCCGGGGACTACGATTCGCACCCGAACGCCGCGCCGCGCCGCGACCGCCAACGCGTCGGTGGTGAGCTTGTCCGGTACGAAGTAGGCATTTTCGATGTCAATCGACTTCTGTGCCGCGGTGAGAGCAAGCAGGATCATCAGGTGCATGCTCTCCGAGCCTCCCACAGGAGAACTGCCGAACATCTGCGCATCCATGTCGCCGGCGTTCGCATGAGTGGCAGGGAAGAACTGCGGACCGTGCAGCACTCGGCCCGTGGCCTTGATCCAGTTGTCGATGAAGACCGCCTGCATCTGCGCCACCACAGGACCCTCGACCTGGTAGTGGCTCTCGCGCCAATGGGCTTCATCCTGGGCATCGCCGAGCCACTCGTTGCCCATGCCGACACCACCGGTGAAGCCGATTGCACCATCCACGATCAGGACTTTGCGGTGAGTTCGATTGTTCAGCCGTCCGAGATGAAACCACGTAGGTGGATGATAGAGCTGCAGGTTGCAGCCGGCTTTGCGAGTAGCCTCCAGGAGATTGGCGTCCATCCCGCGTGAGCCCATCCAATCGAGCAGGATGCAGACGCTCACACCTCGCTGGGCCGCAGCGGCAAGCGCCTCGCAGAACTCACAGCCGATCTGGTCGCGAAAGACGAATGTTTCGAAGGTGACGCTGGTCCTGGCGGCGCGAATCGCCGCGAGCATCGGCGGAAAGATTCGATCCCCATTGATGAGCGTCGTGATGCGATTGCCGGAGACGAGCGGCGGGCCGAGCAGAATGCCGAGTGCGCGGCGAAAGTCCGGATCGCCACTGGCATAGAGGCGTTTCGGTCGATATAGCAGGCGCTTCTCTGCCGTCGATAGATTCGCGCCGATCCACAAGGCGGC
>Ga0070664_100003680_pt1 | contig 12357 bp, 13 predicted proteins | sample KBSC73metaG_FD_65863 | JGI IMG/M metagenome (GOLD analysis project Ga0070664, IMG submission 65863) | Corn rhizosphere microbial communities from Kellogg Biological Station, Michigan, USA - KBS C7-3 metaG | ecosystem: Host-associated > Plants > Roots > Rhizosphere > Soil ... | reverse complement strand
GGAACGCCAGGGACGTCGTCTACGTGCTGCGCACCGGGGATGGCGCAGCCGTCTTCCGCCGCTATCTCCCACGGTATTCGAGAAGCGAGGTTGTCTTCTTCGAGGGCGGCTTCCTTGGTTATTCAGATCTGGAAGGTACGCACATCCTGAAGATCCCGACGCGGTAGACTCATCGCTCGCTTCGCGAGCGAAGTCAAAGGTCAAAAGTATGGCGAACAAACAACGAGCAATCCGGCCACAGAGCAAGATGTCGATCAAGAAGCCGAAGGCAAGCGTGAAGGCCAAGCCAGCAGCAAGTGAGGCTGGCGACCTCGGGGATTGGCGCCAGGGCATTCTGGCTCGCATGCGGACGCTGATCATCGAGGCCGACCCCGAGATGATCGAGGAGCGGAAGTGGAGAAAGCCGTCGAATGGGATGGTCGGAGTTCCGGTCTGGTCGCACAACGGGATCGTGTGCACCGGCGAGACGTACAAGGCAATCGTGAAACTCACGTTCGCCCAGGGGGCCAGCATCCCCGACCCCTCGCGCCTGTTCAATTCCAGCCTCGAAGGCAATACGCGAAGAGCGATTGACATCCACGAAGGTGAGAAGGTCGACGCGCGCGCGTTCCGGGCGCTCGTCAAGGCAGCGGTGGCCCGAAATGGCCGGGCGGCCAAGAAACGGTAGATCCCGGAAGGAAGCCTCCCTGAGGGTTCGGTCGTTGGAACGGCAGGAGTCGGCCGCGGAGCCTATTTCGGCCCTGGCGCGCCGGCCGGCCCTCGGTGTCAGGCAGTGAATCTTGAATTCACCCCATTCACTGCCTGACACCGAATCCGAACAGCAGCCATCCCGCGACGCCCAGGCGACGGGGATGGCGTGCCACGAGCGCCGCGAACGAGGCGAGCGAGGCCACCAGGACGCCCACCCCGATGGACGCGACAACTGCTAACGCGACCTGCTGGTAACCGGTCAGCGTAGCGACGGCGCTCTCGATCGCACCCTGCCAACTACGCAGAGGCTGATAACCTTGCAGAGGCTCGTAGCCTTTGCCGACGGCGATGAATGACATGGCCGCCCACACGCTCACTATGGCGAGAGCTGCCAGCACGCAGACCGACCTCACGAGCACTTTGAGACCGGCTAACGGCGCGGTTCCATACGGCTGTGTCGCCTCGAACGCGCTGGCGTACAAACGTCCTTGTCTAACGCGAATACCGAAAGCATGACCGGCGGACGCCAGGATGGCCAGTACGGAGAACATTCCGACGGCAGCGGCCAGAGGGCGGATGGGCACGACAGCAACGCTGACCGCGAAGACCAGCGGGTTCACGATCGCGATCACCACTCCGTTCGCCAGCAGCGGCAGTCCTCTGGACTTCAGCTCGAACCACACCTGCGCCCGCGTCGCCGACGACGTGGGGCACGGGAATCGGAACCGGTTGACGAACGTCTCCGGGAATCCTGCGCCTGAAAAAGCAGTGGTAGCCGCGTCGCCGCGGCGCTGCCGCGCCACCCCGACGACCGATATAGCGAACGCTGCCACAGCGATCGCCGTAATCAGTGCGTAGTCAGTGAGCGGGAAGTCAAATACCGTCGGCCACTGTATCGGGCGGGTCCACTCCCAGCCCGGCATCCCTTCTCTGGTAAGGCGATGACTTGCCAGACGGATCCACGCGACGCCGACTGCCAGGTTTCCCGAAAGTCTGATGACCGTGTTGCGGATCGGCCAGTTCGTCGGGGCGTGGACGAGATTGATCGCGGCGATCCAGCGGCCAGGAGGCCGGCCTGGGCGCGCATGCCTTTCGAGAGCTCCTTGATTTTCCTGGACGGGTCGAGCGCGAACGTCTCGAGCAACTGCTGCGCATACGATGTGTCCCACGTCGGATGGAAGGCCTGCGTATAGGCCATCAGCTCGTCGACGCGCATCCACTCCGGCAGCTCGCGTTCCTCGGAGAGGTAGCCGATCCGACTCAGTACAGCCACGGGATCGCGCACCGGATCGTGGTCGAAAAGCGCACGAATCCCGACTGCGCGCGCAGCAATCCGAGCAGATGCTTGATGAGCGTCGTCTTGCCGGCGCCGTTCGCGCCGACCAGCCCGCAGACGCGCCCCTTGGCGACGTGGAAGTTCACGCGATCGAGCGCGAGCTTGCGGCCGAACGAGCGCGACAGATTGTTGACGTCGCCGAGCATGTGTTCCATCGCTATCTCTCACCCTTCGCCGCCGCGGCGGCCAGTCGCGGCATCACTGCCAGGCGCTCGCGCAGCACCCGCAGGATGTCGTCCGCGGTGAAGTTCAACTGGTGCGCCTCGGCAAGGAGCGCGTCGACTCGTTGCTCGATGATGCGTTGTCGTTCCCGCTTCGCCAGTGGGGAGGTCACGTCAGAGACGTACGTGCCGGCCCCGCGGCGCTTGTGGATCAGGCCTGCCGATTCCAGTTCGTCGTACGCCTTCACAACGGTGTTGGGGGTTACCTTCAGCTGGAGCGCCAGAGTCCGGATCGGCGGAAGCTCTTCTTCGGGCAGGAGCTGACCGGACGCCATCAGGTATTTGATTTGATTGAGGATCTGCCGGTAGATCGGCACGCCGTCGCTGAGGCTAATCGTGATGTCCACGGCTGGAGAATCGTCTACTGTATCAGTATACTGATACAGTTCAGGTCAACTGTCAAGCGCACTACGCTGGTTGTTCGGAACTGCATAGCAAGGACGAAAACCAACGCGCGCGTCGACTGATGAGACATTCAGGCCTCCACGAGCAACATGACGCGCGCGTGCGGCGCACGAAATTGCGGGCGGACTGTATGAGGAAGGTGAGTAGCGGTAAAAGGGTATCCTGAGCGCCGCCCCGTAACTGAGAGGAGGGCTCAATGATTCCGCATCTGGCGGCCGACCTGGCCGTCACCCTTTCCGACGATCGTCCCGGTATGCTCGCCCGGGCGATCGGGAGCGTGAGCGCGGCCGGAATCAACATCGATGGCTACACCGAGATGAACGGCGTCGTTCACGTGCTCACCACCGATCTGCCAGCCACGAGGAAGTGCCTGAACGACGCAGGATTCCGCGTCGTGCAGGAACAGCAGGTCGCGATCGTGCCGGTGGAGGACGAACCTGGGTCAGCGGCGCGCGTGTTTCAACGAATCGCCGAGGCGCACATCAACATCCGCTACACCTACCTGGCAACGCGTAATCGCCTGGTGATTGCGGCCGACAAGCCGCAGGCCGTCATCGATATTGTCGCGCGATGAGCGCCGGCTCCGGCGTTTGAGGTGACCGGCTGTCAATTCTCAACTCGCAAGAACCAATTCCCAGGAACTTCGGTGCTTTTTGGGAGTTGGAGCTTGGGCGTTGACGCGTTCTTCAGCATCCCGCTACAGATCTTCCTCGAAGAACTCGTGCTCACCGCGTTCGCCGGCGGCGCGCCGCGTCGCCTCGGCCTGCCGCAACTCGATGCGGCGGATCTTTCCTGAAATGGTCTTGGGCAACGAGGCGAACTCGATTCGTCGGATCCGCTTGTAAGGAGCGAGTGCGTTGCGGCAATGGGCAAGAATCTCGGCGGCGAGCTCGCGCGAAGGGTTGAATCCCGCCGCCAGCGTTACGAACGCTTTGGGCACGGCGTGGCGTAACGGATCAGGGCTCGGCACCACCGCGGCTTCAGCCACGGCGGGAAACTCGATCAGCACGCTCTCGAGCTCGAAGGGACTCAGCCTGTAGTCCGACGCCTTGAATACATCGTCGGCGCGGCCGACGAAGGTGAGGTACCCGTCGCTGTCGCGTGACGCGATGTCGCCGGTATGGTAATAACCGTCTCGCATCGCCGCGGACGTCCTCGCATCGTCATCCGCGTACCCGCCGGTGAGACCGAGCGGCCGATCGTCGAGGCGCAGACAGATCTCGCCTTCCGTCTCCGACACGTGACCGTCGGAATCGAGCAGCACGACGTCGTAACCGGGAAGTGGCCGTCCCATCGAGCCTGCCTTCACGGTCTGGCCCGGCGAGTTGCCGATCTGAGCGGTGGTCTCGGTCTGGCCGTAGCCATCGCGAATAGTCAGCCCCCACGCCTTCTGCACTTGCGCGATCACCTCCGGATTGAGCGGCTCGCCGGCCGACAGCGCTTCACGCAGCGCGACGCGATACTCGCCGAGCGGTTCCTGGATCAGCATCCGCCACACTGTCGGCGGCGCGCACAACGTTGTGACGCGGTGTTGGACGAGCGCGTCGAGGACGGCCTTCGGATTGAAGCGCGAGTAGTTGAAGATGAAAACGGTCGCTTCTGCGTTCCACGGAGCGAAGACGCTGCTCCAGGCGTGCTTGGCCCACCCCGGCGAGCTGATGTTCCAGTGCAGGTCACCGGTCTGCAAGCCAATCCAGTACATGGTCGAGAGATGACCTATGGGATAACTCTGATGCGTGTGCACGACGAGCTTCGGGCTGGCGGTCGTTCCCGACGTGAAGTATAGAAGCAACGGATCGTTTGCGGCTGTCGGATCGCTGGCGGCGAACGACGCAGAGCTGTGGTGCGCCGAATCGTATCCATGCCATCCCGCGATCTCGCCACCGACCGCGATTCTGGCGAACGTCCCACTCACAGCATCGAATTTCGCTGCATTGGCGACGCCCGCGATGACGTAACGGACCCGCCCACGGTCGATGCGATCCTGAATGTCATTGGTCGTGAGCAACGTCGAGGCAGGTGTGACGATGACGCCGAGCTTCATCGAGGCGAGCAGCGTTTCCCAGAGCGCGACTTCGTTGCCGAGCATCAGCATCAGGCAGTCGCCTCGACGCGCGCCGAGTTCTCGCAGGAAATTCGCGACGCGATTCGATGACGCCGAGAGTTCCGCGAAGGACCGAATCGTCTGCGTTCCGCCCTCGTCGCCGATGTGAAGGGCGGGCCGATCGTTGCCGGCGGCCATGGTGTCGAAGTAGTCGAGCGCCCAGTTGAAGCGCTCTTGCCGCGGCCACGCGAACTCGCGGATTGCCCTTTCGTAGTTTGTCCGATGCTTTAGGATGAGATCGCGAGTGGCGACAAATGAGGAAGCGGGTGTGGTCATCGTGAGCTTCATCAGACCCTAACGGGCCCAACAACTCCACCATAGCTGCTGAGCTGGCGCACGCACTCTGCGTTCTCCATCTCATTGCCTTTCTGCACGAGATTTGCTTCTAAGTGGAGGATTTATATGTTCGCGACCTTTTCGTCGTAACGTTACGCGATTAACGCAACTCGCGCGGTTGTTGTCGAATGGAGGGAGTTCTGCCGCTACGAGTCGTGCGCGACACCGGGCAAGGCACGCTACCACCCGACGAGGTCACCGCGCTCGTTCAGGAGATCGATCGCGGGGTGCCCTGGCAGCGCGCCATCTCGACTCTCACCTTGCCCACGCTCTCTCGAAAGCGCGACTGGTTTTTGGATCCGGCGAAGGCCGCCTTCTACCTCTCGCTCGAAGTACCGACCCATCGGCTGGCGATGGACGTCGGTGCCGGCTCGGGCGTGATTGCTTGCGAGTTGGGACGCCGCTTCGAGCGGACGATCGCGGTCGAGCAGGATCGGCGCTGGTGCCGGTTCATGAGGCACCGTTTCCTGCAGGAGGGGCTCCCCGTCGAAGTCATTCACGTCGATGCGCTTCGATTGCCGCCATCGGTGACGAACGTGGATCTCGCGGTCGTCAACGGAGTTCTGGAGTGGGTTGCCACTGGTGATTCGGCGGATGCGCAAGTGGGTTCGCCGCGGCAGGTGCAGCTCACTTTCCTGAGAGCGATCCGGTCGGCGTTGCGCCCGGGCGGCCGGATCGGAATCGCGATCGAAAATCGACTTCACTTCGAGTACTTTCGCGGCGCGATTCCGCATGACGAGTTGCCGTATGTGGCTGTCATGCCACGCTGGCTGGCTGACGCCGTCACCCGATGGCGCCAGGGCAAGCCGTATCGCACGTGGATCTACAGCGCGCGTGGTTACAAGCGACTGCTCCAGGAGGCGGGATTCATCCGGATCGCGTTCTTTGCCGCGCTGCCGACCTATCATCACCCGGAAGTGGCCGTCCCCTTGGATCGCGAGGACGCGATTCGTCCTTACCTGAACAGGGGTTCGCGTTCGAAGCGGCTTGCATTACAGCTACTCGCGGCCGCGGGACTCCTGGGCCAGACCGTCAATTCGTTTTACATCACTGCGGAGCGCCCCCACGAGATGACGACTACAGAGCCTGCAGACGCGCACATGCTGGACGGGTCACGCGAAGCCGGATATCCGCTGACTGGTGCGGCAAACTGGTTGTGGCTTGCGCCCCGGGTAGGTCGCTCCCGTGCCCTTGTGATCGGAGAGATCCTGCCACTGTATAGGCGCGGCCTGTCGGCGAATTTCGAGCAAGTCGAGAGCGTTCCAGTTACGTCGCTCCACGACGCCGCTACCCTGGACTCAAAGGGAAACCACCGCGCGAACCTGTTGTACGAGGATGCCAGCGTGGACTGTGTAGTATCCACTGACCTCGTGAATGCATGGCCCGCCTCGCGTCGCTCGCCATTTCATGATATGCGCTTAGTCGCGGCGCTGACCGAGCTCCGCCGGTTGATTACCCCTGGCGGACTGCTGTTCCTGAGCGGTCCGAATGCCAGATGGTATCGGGCGCTGCTGCGGCGAGGAACGGGCGAGTCGACCCGATTCGTTCGCTCAGGTCACACAGGACCCTTGCTGCACCTGGGCCAGGCGCGCAACGCGCTGACACGAGCAGGATTTTCGGAAACGCGAGCGTACTTCGTGGAACGGTCGGTTGGTGACGCTGTCGTTCCCGCGTGTCGACGAGCCACGATGGCGTACGAACGAGAGCGGATGCCTCGCACGAACGTTTCCTTGCGTGCGCTATGGGCCGCCTGCGGTCTCTACGAGCTGCTCTATCCGGACGCTTTCATCCTCGCGATCAAATGAGATCCGATTTCGGCTCACTCCTCGAGCAGGCAGGCTTCGATGCCAGCGAGCGCGGGTTCTGGCAGCGCGTCATCATGATCGACAACAGAGTCCTGCTGCCCGCGACGCGCCTCGAAGAGGGCGATCTGATGAAGCTGCACGGGTTCAACGCGCTCATTCTCGATCGCAACGGCGTGCCGACACACTTCTGCAAGTGCCGTCCGCCGACGAAGGACTGGATCCGTCAGACGGAGTTCTGCACCCGTATCAGCATGGAGCCGTCGTTGCGTCACGTGCTTCCGCCGACGCGGGCAGTCGGCTCGATGGATTTGCACATGGCGATCAGCGAATACGTGCCGGGTCGTGCCTTCGAACCGAGAGTTCGCTGGATGAGGACAGGCAAGCTCGACGCGGCGATTCAAGAAATCCTGCTGTTGATGGAGACGATCGCGCTCCGCGGCGTCATTGTCGATCCCGAAGTTTTTGCCGGGCAGACGCGCATCGACCTGGCGGCTGAGGCCGCGTGGGCATTCGACACCATTCCACCCTCACTATTTGCGCCCAGTCAGGCTGCAGTCGTGCGCAATGCGATTTCCGCCGCAGGAAGCGTGCGTCGGGTACTGCAGCACGGGGATCTGTGGCCACGCAACATTCTGCGGTACGACGGGCACTGGTGGCTGCTGGACTTCGACACGTTCGGGCAAATTCAGGTTCCGCTCTACGATGTTTTCCATATGGTGCGTAGCTGCTGGGTGCTGCGCCAGGGGCGGGGCGAGGCCAGATGGAACCTCCGTCGCGCGCGATTGCAGAGTGCTTCTCCAAGCTGGGTCAAAGATCTCCGATCGCCCTCGACGATGGAGACGAGCCAGACCACGCTGAAGTGGGCGCGAGCTCGGCAGGGACTCACGAACGTCGAGGCGATAGGCGCGCTGGCGTTCTATCTGATCGATACAGTGGCTCGCATGTGCCGGCGTCAACACCCCATGCAATATGTCGAACCGTATCTGAGCGATCTCGGCATATTGGCGGAATGCCTGTCCGCCGGTGAGACGTTTGCCTGCGCCTTCGGGGACGCGGCCAGCTAGCGCGAAAACCGCAAGACGCCGCGCGTAGATGACAAGACAAGCGAGTTGCCCGACAGCATCACCGTGCTGTCGCCACTGAGCAGACTCGTGTAGATGCTTTCGAACTCCATCGTGGGGCACGCAGCCCGGGTACACGCCAGGGCGGGACCGGCGGTCAGTGTCTCACCGGCGAGTTTGAATGCGCCGCCGCAGATATTGCAGTCCGCGCGCGTCGACAGGCGACCGTCGGCAAACGTCAGCGCGTAGGCTGCCCCGGAAGGCACGGTTTGTTCGGCCTCGCCGGCGCGCTGAATCGAAACGAGATTCCACGCGCCGGCAAGTTGATCGGATGTCAGGGTGTGCGGGGCGTTGCTGACTGACGACGGCGATGTCGGCGCCAACGAGGAATCGGCGCACGCGGAAACGAGTGACGTGAGTGACGCGACGACGACGAGCGCAAACGAAAAGCGTGCAGTGTTCATATCGAGCGGCATCAGAGCAAGTCTTTGGCCACATCGATAAAAGGCTGGATCGCGAGAGAAACCGTGCGTTCGTCTCTTACAGGTGACGAGAGCGAATGATCTACGGATGACAGCGATGCTGGCGCTTTTTCGTCAGGTGCCGACGCAACGTCATTCGTTGCGTCGTTCGGTATCCTCCGGTTTGAACGAGCTGCCGCGCGGCAATTGTTGCGCGAAATCAAGTCGCAGCGTCTTCAGCGTCTGCGCGGTCGCCGACAGCGGCGCGCCGGCGTGAATGTCGGTGAGCAGGTTGGCGGACTGGCCGACCAGGACGCGATAAAACTGCCCGCGCGAGCCAAATGGGAACGCGCGCTGCGCCGTGACGATCGCGGCCACGAGCCCGCCGAGGAGCGTCGTCAATCGTGACATCTCGAACGCGCCCGACGCGATGATGGCGACCGAGAGCAGGATGCCGGCGACATTCAGCACGTTGTCCCAGCGAGTGTTGAAGGCGAGCCGGTGCTGGCAGTCCTGATAAAACTCGTTGACTTCAGTCAGCAATGCTTGTGCGTCCGGACTGCGCGTCGAATCGAGTACAGCGACGGCCGGAATGGTACTCGAGGCCATACTTATTTTCCCGGTTGTGAAGAGAGCGGCGACCTGAACATCTTGCCAAGGTCTCGCTCGTTCTCGCAGAACGTTTCGATGAGATCCGAATCGGGAAGTAGATCCTGCGGTACCCGTGCGGTCCAGGGTTTTTGGTATGCGCCTGGATCGTCGATGGTGATGTCGATGTCGAGGTGTCCGAAATCGCGGCGCGTGAAGCGCTCGGTGACCTTGGCTTTCTCCGTCTGCGGATGGCCCGACCCAGTGTCCACCCACGCGCGACCGTTGAAGCCGGTGGTCTCAACGACCAGCGAGTCCCCTTGCCAGCGTCCGATCGAATAGCCCAGCCATGTCGGCTGCATATCGTCGGGGAAGGGACGGCCGTCGAGGAAGACCTGGCGGAACGTCTGATTCGTCGATGTCTCGTACAGCAGAACGACCAGCGTCGGTGTCTGGACGATCTTGAAGGGGTGAGGCATGGCGCGACTCCCGCCGAGGTTGACTCGAGGCACTCCGGGAGGCATGCATGCGACCATCGGGTCGTTCTTGTGCAGGTTGTCCTGGTTCTCCTTGACCCGCGCTTCCGCCCACGGAAGCATCATCAGCTCTCCGGGTTTCAGATCTTTGGCGATGTTCCCGAAGTAGCCCTGTCCGGCATGCCACGTCCCGGAGAGGTCGGGTTTGCCGTCGGCGGCTTTGGGTGTCGGCGCCGCGAGGTTGACCTTGCCATCCGCGGTGCGCGGCACTCCCGGAATCTTGTAGTTCAACCACTGTGCGTGAAGGGCAGGCGCAGCGAGACAGAGCACGGCGATTGCACCCAGGAATCGGTTGAACGACGCGCGATTCTGTACGGCCATACGTCCTCCGTTCGATGACGGCATCACCGACCCGACAATGCCGCGCGTGATGCAGCGGGCCAATAGTATCCCGGCTGAGGCTCAGGCCATCACGGTTTCAGCAGACGGATCAACTGATTCGCGCAACGCGCGAAACTTGGTAAGCTCATCGCCGGTCGCCTCCCGCCCACACCATCAACATGAATTGTCTGACTCGTAATGCCTGTGACCGAGGCATCGATGTGCATACGTTTTGGAGGTCAGCATGCGTCGAATCATCAATGTGGTGTTCTTGTTGCTCCTGGTATCCGCTCCGGCGGCAGCTCAGGCTCCGATCACGACCCCCCTGGATCCAAGTGAAACGTACATTCCGGTCCTTCAATTACAGAGTGGCGACCTCTGTCCGGCGGCGTCGAGTGGGATGTGCATCACGTCAGGCGCGGGAATCAATATCAACACGCTTGCGACCGTTACGCAGCTGAACGCCTTGAGCACCCGCGTCGATGGACTGGTGAGCTCGCTGTCTGCGCTTGGCCCGCAGCTCCAGGCGTTCGGCACGCGTTTAACGGCGCTCGAGGGGCAGGTGGGCGCCCTCAACACCAATCTCGTGGAAGTGAACAACCGCCTTGCGACCATTGAAGACGACCTCGGGAAGGCGCTGGAAGGCGCGGCACTGGCAGCCGCTGTCAAGGACGCATTGCCGAACCCGGGCGATCGATTCGCCCTCAGGTTCAACGCCGCCGGAGCCAGTGGTGAATTTGCGGGAGCCGTCGGTTTCTCCTACAACGTCGCCGAGCGAACGCGCGTCCACATCAACTACGGACGCAGCGCGTCGGAGAATGCGGTGAGCGGCGGTGTGAACCTGTCGTTTCGCTGAGGGCGCGCGCGGGCCGCGCAACCCTCGGTCGCGCACGCGCAGTCCTCGGTCGGCGCTCGCGGGGCTTCGTTCCGCGAGCGTTGCGCCACGATCCTACTTTCGGGCGAACCGGTAGTTGCCCGAGACGTGCTTCACGTACAGCCCGCCGGCGCCGCCCTGGATGAACTCGACACCGAGACCATACAAGCCAGTGAATGCGGCGTCGGATGTGGCGATCAGCGGGACATCCCCGCGGCCGTCCATGTTGGCGACGAGCTTGCCATCAACAACGGTGATCTGGACGACACGCGCGACGGCCCTCCAATAGGGCTGCTGCTCCACGTACGTGCCGACGTACTTCGACAGAATGTCGGGCGCGACCTGGACTTCGCCCTTTCGTTCATCTGATGCCTTGCCGACCCAGTGTTCGAGGCCGCTGCGCCCCTCGTTGCAGACCCATTCGATCATCTCGGTGTCGGCGGCAAGCTCGGCCCGAACGGAGGCAGTCCAGGGCCTCGCGTATGTCCCTGGATCAGAAAACGTCACCTCGATATCGAGGTTCCCAACGTTGCGACGGCGGTAGCGTTCGGTGACACGCAGCGCTTCGGTGTGCGGGTGGCCATCGTGATCGAGCCAGGTCTGATCGTTGAACCCGAAGCTCTCGACGACGAGCGTTTCTCCCTCCCAGTGTCCGACCGAGTATCCCATCCAGCTCGGGTTGGGCGCCGCCTCCAGCTTGCGGCCATCGAGAAAGATTTGACGGTAGGTGAGGTCCGGATTGAGGATGATGATGAGACCAGGCGTCTGGACGACCTTCATCATCTCCGCGCCCGTGCTGTCCGCCGCCGTTGCGTAACCCGGTCCGAGCGGCACGCACTTCACGTTCATGTAGTCTTTGCCGAGATTTTCGCGGCGTTCTTCGACGAGCGCTCGCGCCCAGGGTTGCACCTCGTCTCGCTTCAGGTCGGCAGCAATATTCCGCGAATACTTCGGGGAGATCTTCAACCAGAGACCGGAGAGATCGGGTTTACCGTCCGCTGCGCGAGGTGTTGGGGCGGTCAGATCAGGTTTGCCGTCAGCCGTGCGCGGCAGTGCGGCCGTCGGCTGGTTCAACCACTGGGCCGACGCCGGCGTGCTCAGCGCGATCGCGGCGACGACGATGAAAGCGGCCTTCACGATGGGGACCTCCTGCAGAGCTGTAACCGGCAGCAAAATAGATGCACGCTCGACGGACTTCGGTGACGAAGAAGAGGAGTTCCTCATATGAGCGGTACGCATCGACACGAGGGTGCAGTTGTGCTGGGGTGGATTTTACTCTTGCTGACAGTTGGCCGTGTCGACGCGCAAACGGTCGACGCCCCGCGATGCGGAACAGGCGTGCACGAGGCTGAGGCCACGGGCACGGTAGGGTTCCCGGAGGATCAAATCTTCTGTCCCATTCTCGCGGACCCGAAGGAAGCCAGATCGTTTGTGAGCTTTCTTCGCGGCACGTTTCGCTCGCTGGACGACCCGACAGGTGAAGGGACGTCGATTGCGTCGGTTGGCGTGGGGGACAGCTTTGGACTGGTACGATGGGGCGGTCCCGATGCCGGTGAAGGTGTGCAGCTGGATGTCGTCGGCAGCATCTTCGCTCAGTTCGACCTCGGAGCGCCGTCCAA
>Ga0070664_100003675_pt1 | contig 12362 bp, 7 predicted proteins | sample KBSC73metaG_FD_65863 | JGI IMG/M metagenome (GOLD analysis project Ga0070664, IMG submission 65863) | Corn rhizosphere microbial communities from Kellogg Biological Station, Michigan, USA - KBS C7-3 metaG | ecosystem: Host-associated > Plants > Roots > Rhizosphere > Soil ... | reverse complement strand
ATAAATGCATCAACAGAATTTTTATCACTCTCTGCATAAGCCCTTATTGCAAATGGAATTTCAATCGCTCCCGGAACCGTCAACACCTCGAATCCTAAACCTTGTGTTTTCAGTACTTTTTGACAACCTGTTTTCAGCTTGTTGACAATATGCGCATTCCATTCGGTTGCCACAATAACAACAAAGGCATCCTTTATTTGCGGGATGCCTTTGCTTAAATTCGTATTACCTTTTGTAGCCATTATTTTGAACTGAAATCGTTTGGTTCGATGCTTAAACGATAAATATATTTATCAGCCTGCATTGCTCTTGGCGACTGCGGAAATTTTTCCTTCAATTGCTTATATATATCTACTGCATCTTTTGTTTTACCCATCAATTCAAGTTTCATACCTGCGCGAAATAAATACTCTGATGCATTTGCTTCATCTTTATCAAAAGTTTCCGCAGCTTTTTTATAATAAGTAATTGCATCATCGTTTTTGTTTAATTCGCTGTAAGCATCGCCAAGACAACCATAAGCCATCATTTGAATTTGTTTTGCATCGGTAGAAAAGTCTTTCAAATATTTTACAGCGTTGTTGAAATCGCCAAGACGCAGATAACAAACACCTGCATAATATTTCGCAAGATTACCACTCTTTGTTCCGCCATAATTGTTGATGATGTAAAGAAAACCTCGTGCTGTACCTACACCACTCAATGCGGCTTTTAAAGAGTCTTGTGCAAAATTTGCTTCGGCTTTATAAATTGCGTCTGCTGCTTGTGCTTCTTTTGGTTCAACAACCATATTTTGGTATGCGTACCAACCGCCAACAATTACAACCACTGCACCGACTGCAATTAATATTGCTTTTTGATATTTTTTTAAGAATGCTTCTATTCTTAACCACGCATCACCTTGCTCTACATGTTGCTTTGGCTGCGCCTGCACTGCCTTTTTCTCCGCCATGTTTAATTTGAAAATTTGATTATTTGAAAAATTTGAAAATGAAATTTTTGAAATTATTATCCAATCTTCATTATTGACAATTCACTATTGACCATCTGTTACATTATTAATCAACAATAAAAGGATAATTCGGATCAACATAAACATCCTTCAGTACTTCGCTCATATCAGGCCATGGACTCTCTTCAGCAAATTTTACTGCTTCTTCCACAACATGGTTGATGCGATCATCAATTTCTTTGATCTCTTCATCAGAAGCAAGATTATTGTCCTTGATTGTTTTTAAAACCTGTGAAATCGGGTCACGTTCTTTATATTCTTCCACTTCTTCTTTTGTGCGGTATTTTCCGGGATCAGAAATTGAGTGCCCTTTATAACGGTAGGTTTTCATTTCAAGCAAAGTCGGGCCGCCTTTTTCTCTTGCTCTTTTCACTGCACGTGTAACAGCATCATGAACAGCTTCTGGAGTCATGCCATCCACTTTATCAGCGGGCATATCATAAGCATCGGCGATCTTGTAAATATCAATTACGTTTGATGTTCTCTCAACCGATGTGCCCATTGCGTAATTGTTATTTTCGCAAATAAACACAACAGGGAGTTTCCAAACCATCGCCATGTTAAATGTTTCGTGCAACACACCTTGTCTTGCGGCACCGTCACCAAAGAAACATATACATACATTATCAGTACCCTTGTATTGTTCCGCAAAAGCAATCCCCGCACCTACACCAATTTGTCCCCCCACTATTCCATGTCCACCATAGAAATAATGTTCCTTGCTAAAGAAGTGCATACTGCCGCCTTTGCCTTTTGCAACACCGGTTGCTTTACCAAAAAGCTCGGCCATACAAGCGTTCGGATTTACGCCTTTTGCAAGCGCCAAACCGTGGTCGCGGTAACCTGTGATAAAAGGATCTTCTTGTCGCGTTGCTGTCATAACGCCTGCTGCAATTGCTTCCTGGCCAACATAAGCATGAAAAAAGCCCCGAATTTTTCCGGCCATTTTATACATTTCTTCAGCTTTCAATTCGAATTGGCGGATCAATTGCATCAGTTCATACCAGTATAAGTAGGTTTCTTTTGAAAATTTTGTTGGCACCTTTGGAGAAACTTGAGTAGTTGACACTGTTCTTTAATTTGAGCGGCAAATATAGGGAAGTTTTGTGTTCGGGGTTTTGAGTTCTGAGTTTTTAGATTCTATTTTTTGGGATGATCTTTTGCAGCTCTATGGAGCTTCCGTTGTGTCACTCACTTCGGCGTTCTGAATCTTATTCATCTGAGATATCCGTATTTAATTTTCTTCATAATTTTTGCAGCGCTTGAATGCCGTAAGCAAATTGCTGTGAAAGAACTCACAATTTTTTTCCACAGGAGGAGAAAAGAATTTTCAAAAAAAACTTTGTTGTTTCCTATTTTATTTATTTTATTACCTTTGCCGCCCTATGCATTTTGAAGCAGTGTACCTTCCTGGCTTTCGTGTAAAAAATTCAGAGTTAGAATCAAGCGGAAAAATTTCCATTATAAATATTGATGAGCAAAGAGTTGTCGTACAAGAGTGCGACGCAACGGAAGTTTAATGTTTAAGAGAAAGCAGGGTACATAAATTCAAAATAATATCTAAAAAATTGCAATTTTAAATATGGCCATTAAAAAAGACAATCGTCCAAAATCAACATTCTCCCAAATTACAATTGGTCTTGCGTCTCCTGATAGCATTCTCGAGCGCAGCTTTGGCGAGGTGTTGAAACCGGAAACAATTAATTACCGTACTTACAAACCTGAACGCGATGGTTTGTTTTGTGAAAGAATTTTTGGACCGGTAAAAGACTATGAATGCGCCTGCGGTAAATATAAACGCATTCGTTACAAAGGTATTGTGTGCGACCGATGTGGTGTTGAAGTTACTGAGAAGAAAGTTCGTCGTGAAAGAATGGGACACATTAAATTGGTTGTTCCTGTTGTGCATATCTGGTATTTCAAAAGTTTGCCAAATAAGATCGGTTACCTGCTTGGTATGAGCTCTAAAAAATTAGAGAGCATTGTATATTATGAAAGATATGCAGTGATCCAGCCAGGCATTCGTGAAGACAAGAATTTAAAAGTTGGCGATCTTCTTTCTGAAGAAGAATATCTTGATATTATTGACAATCTTCCAAAAGATAATCAATACCTGCCTGATGAAGATCCTCAGAAATTCATTGCGAAAATGGGTGCAGAAGCTGTGCACGATCTTTTGGCAAGAATTGAACTGGATGAATTAAGTTATACTCTACGTAATGCTGCAGCAACTGAAACTTCTCAACAACGTAAAGCTGATGCTTTGAAGCGTTTGAGTGTCGTTGAATCATTCCGCGATGCTGCAACAAGAATTACGAACCGTCCCGAGTGGATGGTAATGCAATATATTCCTGTTATTCCTCCTGAATTGAGACCGCTCGTTCCTTTGGATGGTGGACGTTTTGCTTCATCTGATCTGAATGATTTGTATCGTCGTGTTATCATTCGTAACAATCGTTTGAAAAGATTGCTTGAGATCAAAGCTCCTGAGGTGATCTTACGTAATGAAAAACGTATGCTCCAGGAAGCGATCGATTCATTGTTTGATAACAGCCGTAAATCAAATGCTGTAAAAGCAGAAGGTGGACGCGCATTGAAATCTTTGAGTGATGTACTTAAAGGTAAACAAGGTCGTTTCCGTCAGAACTTACTTGGTAAACGTGTTGACTATTCAGGTCGTTCTGTAATTGTGGTTGGACCTGAATTGAAGATGCACGAATGTGGTTTACCAAAAGATATGGCTGCTGAATTATTCAAGCCGTTTATCATCAGAAAATTAATTGAAAGAGGTATCGTAAAAACTGTGAAGTCAGCAAAGAAATTGGTTGACAGAAAAGATGCTGTTGTTTGGGATATTCTTGAAAATATTTTGAAAGGGCATCCGGTTATGCTGAACCGTGCTCCTACGCTTCACCGATTGTCCATTCAGGCATTCCAGCCTAAGTTGGTGGAAGGTAAAGCGATTCAATTGCACCCGTTAGTTACATCGGCGTTTAACGCTGATTTCGATGGCGATCAGATGGCTGTGCACGTACCGTTGAGCAATGCTGCTATTCTTGAAGCGCAGTTGCTGATGTTGTCATCTCACAACATTTTAAATCCGCAGAATGGTACGCCAATCACACTTCCTTCACAAGACATGGTGTTAGGTCTTTACTACATTACCAAAGGAAGAAAGAGTACTGAAGCCGATCCCGTAAAAGGTGAAGGGAAAGCTTTCTACAGCATGGAAGAAGTGATGATCGCTTATAATGAAGGAAGAGTTGATCTCCATGCACACATTAAAGTAAAAACTCCTGTTCGTGAAAATGATGGACAAATTGTTAAGAAAATAGTTGAAACTACTGTTGGACGCGTGTTGTTCAACCAATATGTTCCGCAGGAAGTTGGATATATCAACGCTCTTCTTACAAAGAAAAGTCTTCGCGAAATAATTGGTGATATCATCGAGATCACAGACGTTCCAAAGACCGCAAAGTTCCTTGATGATATCAAAACACTTGGTTTCCGCATGGCATTCCGCGGTGGTCTTTCATTCAATGTAAATGACTTGATTATTCCTGATGTAAGAAATGAACTTCTTGAGCAAGCAAAAGTCGAAGTAGAAGAAGTTTGGGAAAACTACAATATGGGTTTGATCACCAACAACGAACGTTATAACCAGGTAATCGATATATGGAGCCGTGTTGATACCCGCATTACTGAAACACTTATCCGTGAAATGCAAAGTGATAAACAAGGATTCAACTCAGTTTACATGATGCTTGATTCAGGTGCCCGTGGCAGTAAACAACAGGTAAAACAATTGGCAGGTATCAGAGGTTTGATGGCGAAGCCGAGAAAGAGCGGAAGCTCCGGTTCTGAAATCATCGAGAATCCAATCCTTTCAAACTTTAAAGGTGGTTTGAACGTATTGGATTACTTTATCTCTACACACGGTGCTCGTAAAGGTCTTGCTGATACAGCGTTGAAAACAGCCGATGCCGGTTACTTAACCCGTCGTTTGGTTGACGTTGCACAAGATGTTGTTATCAGTGAAGAAGATTGTGGCACGCTTCGCGGCATTGCTACAAGTGCATTGAAAGATAATGAAGATATTATCGAACCATTGTCAGACAGAATTGAAGGTCGTACTTCATTGCACAATATTTATCATCCGCTTACAGATGAATTGATCATAGAAGCAGGTGAAGAAATAACTGCAGAGAAAGCAAAACAGATTGAAGAGTCAGGTATTGAAACCGTTGAGATCCGTTCTGTATTAACATGCGAAAGCAAACGCGGTGTATGCGTAAAATGTTATGGTAAAAACCTTGCTACAGGTTATTTAGCACAAAGAGGTGATGCTGTTGGTATCATCGCTGCACAATCAATCGGTGAACCGGGTACACAGTTAACATTGCGTACGTTTCACGTGGGTGGTGTTGCCGGTTCTGCTTCTGTTGAATCTTCATTAAGTGCACGATTTGAAGGCACTATTCAGTTCGATGGTTTGCGTACCGTAACCGCAGAAAACAATGAAGGTAATAAAGTACAGGTGGTAATTGGCCGTACGGGTGAAGTTCGTATAATGGACGTAAAGAATGACAGGTTGCTTATCACCAATAACATACCTTACGGTGCCACATTGCAGGTGAAAGACGGTCAACAGGTGAAGAAAGGTGAAGTGATCTGTTCATGGGATCCATTCAACAATGTGATCATCTCTGAAATTGCCGGCGAAATAGGAATGGAAAATGTGATTGAAGGTATCACTTATCGTGAAGAAGCAGATGAGCAAACAGGGCACCGCGATAAAGTGGTAATTGAAACAAAAGATAAAACAAAGATCCCCGGCCTTGCAGTGCATGGCAAGGATACAAAATCATACAACCTTCCTGTTGGCAGCCGTCTCGTTGTTGACGATGGTGAATCTGTAAAAGCAGGACAGGTAATTGCAAAGATTCCGAGAACGCTTCGTAAGAGCGGTGATATCACGGGTGGTTTGCCAAGAGTAACAGAATTGTTCGAAGCACGTAATCCAAGCAATCCTGCTGTTGTTTGTGAAATCGATGGTGTAGTTGCTTTCGGTAACATTAAGCGTGGTAACAGGGAAATTATTGTTGAAGCAAAAGATGGTGTAGTTAAAAAATACCTCGTTCCGCTTACAAGACAAATCCTTGTTCAGGATGGTGACTTTGTAAAAGCCGGTACAGCATTGAGTGATGGACAAACTGCTCCTGCTGATATTCTTTCAATCAAGGGCCCGTTTGCAGTGCAGGAATATGTAGTGAATGAAATACAGGAAGTGTATCGTTTACAAGGCGTAAGGATTAACGACAAGCACATTGAAGTGATCGTTCGACAAATGATGAAGAAAGTGGAAATTGTTTCTGCAGGAGATACAAGATTTTTGGAAGAAGATTTGGAAGACAGGTTTGATTTCAATGAAGAGAACGATCGCATATTTGATAAGAAAGTTGTTATCGAGCCCGGAGAAAGCACTAAGTTCCGTGCTGGTCAAATTGTAACGGTTCGTGAATGGAGAGAAGAAAATTCAATCCTTCGCCGTGCAGACAAAAAGCTTGTTGAAGTGAGAGATGCAGAGCCTGCGACTGCAACGCCAATATTGCTTGGTATCACAAAAGCATCACTCGGTGTTCAAAGCTGGATATCAGCCGCATCCTTCCAGGAAACAACGAAGGTATTGAGTTCTGCAGCGATCCAGGGTAAAACTGATAGTATGCTGGGATTGAAAGAAAATGTTATCACAGGTCATTTGATTCCTGCAGGTACCGGTCAGAAAGAATTTGAGAATATGATCGTTGGAAGCAAAGAAGAATATGAATTGCTGGCGACTGCAAGAGAAGCAATGAACTTTGATGATGAAGAATAATTACTGATTATTGCACATAGGAAAAAGACAGGAGGCGAAAGCTTCCTGTTTTTGTTTTATAATTCTATTGAAAATTTTTTGTTATCACTCATCAAACTATTTTACAGGGAATAACAGCATCTTCATACTTTCATGGTTTAGCCGGCCATTTTATTTCTTGCTTATTCTTCATAAAGTTTATTTATTAAAACTTGATTGGGTTATTCCTGAAGACAATGTTTTATTGGATACTTATTGTTAATTATACTTATCTACAGGTTGCTCCTGTTGCCACTTGTACTGCATTTGAAGTGATTGCGACGCAACGGAGATGCCATGAAAAACAAAAGTTAGTACCATAGAAAATCATCCACTCATTAAATTTATTAGTGTGAAAACTTGATATCTTTTCCACAAACGAGTTCAAAAAAATGCTTAATAATAAGTTTTGAATATTTTGCAGCGGTGATTGTTTTAACGCTTTTTTTTCTGGCTAACTTTTAACTTCACCGCTTCAAACATTTGCGAATGAATAAAATTTCTATCACATTAAATGTTGTGCTTATTGCCGCCGTTGGTTATTTATATTATTTGCATTATGAGTATATCAATGAAGATTCGCATAAACAAGCACGGGCAAATGCAGCGGTATTAAATTCTTTTAAAATCGCTTATTTTGAGATGGATTCTTTGCAAGATAATTATGAATTCTATAAACAGGTTCGTGACGAACTTACAAAGAAAGACAAGACTAATGCTGATAAGCTAAATAAAATAAAAACTGAATATTACAACAAAGCAAAGGAACTACAGGATAAAGGCAGCTCACTAACGGCACAACAACAAAGCGATTATCAGCAAACCCTGATGAACCTGCAACAGACCTACACGCAAACCGAGCAGGATCTGACCAATCAAATGCAGGCTGAAATGAATGAAAAGCTTGGTGTGGTGAAAAAGAAAATTGAAGATTATTTAAAAAATTATTGTGCACAAAAAGGACTGGCTTATGTTTTTGGAGCAAGTTCGAATGATAATTTTCTTTACTACAAAGACACAGTGAGGAACGTCACGGCTGATTTAATTAAAGGTTTGAACAGCGAATACAAAAATGAGAAGGCGAAATAAACATCAAACATATTTTATATCTTCAAACCCCGTTGAAATTACAACGGGGCTTTTTTTATCGTGAAACGTACAACGATAAACGTGAGAATATTTCGCTCATCCTTTCACGCTTCACGTTTGACATTTCACGAAAAAGATTTTATAAACCCAACATTATTTTATGAGCGAACACGCTTCGAAATTTAAACCCACTCTTGGTTTGCTGGACGCAACAATGATCGTTGCGGGCAGCATGATCGGCTCAGGAATTTTTATTGTGAGTGCAGATATGATGAAGGATGTTGGTTCTGCGGGTTGGTTGGTATTTGCCTGGGTACTTACCGGCTTGCTTACACTTACCGCTGCTGTTAGTTATGGTGAATTGAGCGGCATGTATCCTAAAGCCGGCGGTCAGTATGTGTATTTAAAAGAGGCATATAATCCGCTTGTTGGTTTTTTATACGGGTGGAGTTTTTTTGCAGTGATACAAACAGGAACTATCGCTGCAGTGGGCGTTGCTTTCAGCAGGTTTACGGCTTATCTTATTCCGGCATTAAGTGAAAAAAATATTGTTGCTGATCTTGGTTTTATGCAAATAAATGCTGCACAAATTTTTGCTATCATAGTAATTATATTTCTTACTTATATCAACACAAGAGGAATTAAAACCGGCAAACTCATTCAGAATATTTTTACCAGCACTAAACTGCTTTCTCTTTTTGGTTTGATCATCGCAGGGCTTTTGGTTTTTAATCCGGCAATATGGCACGCAAACTGGAGCAACGCATGGACACTGATGCAATATTCTGCAAGAACAGATCCGGGTATCAATCCTCCTGTTTGGCAAATGCTTACTGGATTTGCAGTGATAGGCGCACTTACTTCTGCATTGGTTGGTTCTATATTCAGTAGCGATGCATGGAACAACGTAACTTTTATTGCGGGTGAAATAAAAAATCCCAAAAGAAATATCGGGTTAAGTCTTTTTCTCGGAACATTGATTGTTACTATAATTTATGTGAGTTGTAATTTGATGTATCTCTCAGTTTTATCAAATCATGAAATTGCATTTGCTCCGGAAAACAGACCTGCTATTGCGGCATCAGAAAAAATTTTTGGAGAATATGGCGCCTACATTATTGCAGTAATGATCATGATCTCAACTTTTGGTTGTAACAATGGTTTGATTCTCGCAGGTGCAAGAGTTTATTACACCATGGCGAAAGATGGATTATTTTTTAGAAAAACATCGGAATTAAATAAACAAGCGGTTCCCGGATTCGCATTATGGATTCAATGCATCTGGACATCTCTGTTATGCCTGACCGGCACTTACGGACAATTGTTGAATTATGTAGTATTCGTCGCGCTTATCTTTTATGTACTTACTTTAATCGGCATAATTATCTTAAGAAAAAAACAACCGCAACTGGAACGACCATATAAAGCCATTGCTTATCCAGTGTTGATAATTTTATATTCTGTTATCGCAATTACCATTTGCATCGGGCTTTTTGTATATCAGCCAAAACAAACATGGCCCGGTTTAGTGATTGTATTACTCGGAATTCCTTTGTATTATATTGCGGTCGCAAATAAAAAAACATCTTCACTAACCACGGAAGAAGAACACTAAAAGAAGGCTATGACCGATTTTGAAAAATTATTCAAAGACTTTACGAATTTAAGGGTAGCGGTTATTGGTGATGTTATGCTCGACACTTATTTGTGGGGTAAGGTGGAACGTATTTCACCTGAAGCACCGGTGCCCGTTGTAGCAATTGAAAAAAAAGAACAAAGAATCGGTGGTGCTGGAAATGTATCATTGAATACTGTTTCGCTTGGTGCAGAAACTACTTTGTTTTCCGTTGTTGGTGATGATGCAGATGCAGAAATATTATCAGGCCTGTTGCAAAATGAACATGTTGATACGAAGTACATCATTAAAAGCAGAGAACGTATTACTACAAATAAAATGCGCATCATTAGCCGTAACCAGCAAATGCTGCGGCTTGATACAGAACTTACTGATAATATTTCTGAAGATGATGAGGAAATGTTATTCAAGAATTTTACTTCGTTTGTTAAACGCTACCAACCCGCACTCGTGATATTTGAAGATTACAATAAAGGTGTGCTTACTGAAAATCTTATTCAGAAACTAATTGCTTTTTGTAAAGAGAATAATATTGTAACAACAGTTGATCCGAAACGAAAAAACTTCTTCACTTATAAGGGTGTTGATATTTTCAAACCCAATTTAAAAGAAGTAAAAGACGGACTTAACATGCTCATTGATGAAGTGAACGAAGAAACGTTGAAGAAGATTCATCATGAATTAAATAAGTTACTTCAACATCGCATTTCGCTTATCACGCTTAGTGAAAAAGGTGTTTACATACAAAAGGGAAATTATTCAAGGATCATTCCTACGCACATGCGCAATATTGCTGATGTAAGTGGCGCAGGTGATACTGTGATCGCAGTTGCATCGCTCGTATATGCCGCGACAAAAGACATAACCATGGCAGCCACGATTGCAAATCTTGCCGGAGGAATTGTTTGTGAAGAAGTGGGTACTGTTGCAATCAATAAAAAGAAATTGTTTGATGAATGCGAAATGCTTTTGGCAAAATAATTTTTTTGTTACAGGCTTTTGTAATGCTATTGCACAGACGATGCCACAACATATACTGCTTGCTATAAAAAATTAAAAAAATATTTTTTCTCTTCCTGTTAATTCTATTATTTCATACATCCTATCAAAAAAAAATTTATTTTGGTAACTGATTATGTTGAAACGATTTGTTTAAGAACTGACACATGCGATTGACTTTTTGCCTATCATTTCATACACCTAAACTAATCTTGCTTCTTGCCTTTTGTGTAAGTACTCATTATTCGTATGCCCAGGAATATAGTTACACTCAATATAATATTAAAGAAGGTTTGGCAGGAAGTACGGTGTATTGTTCTGTACAGGATAAAGATGGTTTCATGTGGTTTGGAACTGAAACCGGTCTGAGCCGTTTTGATGGTTCAAAATTCAAAAACTTTACTACAGAGGATGGACTTACAGATAACGAGATATTGAAAATGTTTTGTGACAGCAAGGGAAGATTATGGCTTTCACTTTTTAAAAAGGACTTGTGTTACTATTACAAGGGAAAAATATATAACCGGTATAATGATAGTATGCTTAGCCATTTGCATCTTACAGACGTTGCCTGGCAGGTATGCGAAGATGACCACGGAAATATTTTGATCATGGAGCAAAAGAAGCTTCATAAGATTGATCGGTGGGGAAGGGCTATGGAAATAAACAGATTAAATGGTCAGCCAATCGAATCATGTATAACAATTAATAAGGCTATTGATGGAAATTTTCTTATTCTTTCAAAAGGTACACTTTATGAGTTAAAAGAAAATAATAGTTCTTCAATCTTGTTAAATATTCATTTGGTGTTTTCCGCTCCGGTTAACGCCTGCCTAAGTAACAAGTATTTAATATGGGTAGAGGATAGCACCACCTTTAAAACTCTAGACTTAAATAATCAAAAGATAACAAGTTATTTCTTTAGTTCCCCTACTCATGTTTCTTTTAATTTAATTCATGATAGTTTGTTATGCTCAAATACAAGTGATGGCTTTAGGATATATAATATTGCTAATGGTTCGATAATGACAAATCTATTACCGGGCAAAACAGTATCAGCCGTTTGCATGGATAATGAGAATGACTTTTGGTGTACGACTTTAGGTTCAGGGATATTTCGCGTAAACTCATTAGATTTTAAAAATTTATTTTTTTTCAACAAGGCTGGGAAAAAGGTAGGAGTTTATTCAATTATTCATGGTCTCGACAACAAACTTTTTATAGGGACCGATGATGGGAATATTTTTGAATTCAGCTCTCAAAACCCTTCAGAAATTCAATTATTTCATTTGTTTAAGAATGAAGTAAAAAGCCGCGTTCTCTCACTTGCAAAATATAACAAAAAAAATATCCTTGCAGGTTGCGATGGAAGTGTTCAAAAATTAGTTTATCCTTATAGCGAAGTGATCGCTGGGAACGCACTCAATGTAAAATCTATTTATAAGGTTAATGATGATTCATTTTTAATAGCCAACAGAAATAGCCTATTGTTATTTAATCCTGCTTTATTTAAAGTTACAGATACTCTTTTCAAAGAATGGGCGACAACAGTATTCTATAAAAATGATACTATTTATGCAGGCACTTTAGATGGGCTGCTTATTCTTAACAAGAATAAATACACTTATTTCCCCGGCAACACAGAACCTTTGCTGAAAAACAAAATCACCGCGATTACAAACACCAGCGATGGAATTATTTGGATGGCAACGTACGGAGCAGGAGTGATAGGA
>Ga0070664_100003673_pt1 | contig 12365 bp, 12 predicted proteins | sample KBSC73metaG_FD_65863 | JGI IMG/M metagenome (GOLD analysis project Ga0070664, IMG submission 65863) | Corn rhizosphere microbial communities from Kellogg Biological Station, Michigan, USA - KBS C7-3 metaG | ecosystem: Host-associated > Plants > Roots > Rhizosphere > Soil ... | reverse complement strand
ATCGGCGGGCATTGGATTGCTCGCCAGAATGCCTCCGGCTTGAGCGGCCCGCGCCGCCGGTGCGATCACGCGTGCCTCTTCGTCGCCGAAGAGTCCTTGCTCGCCGGCGTGGGGATTGAGCGCAGCAATGCCGATGCGGGGCTTTTTTACGCCGAAGAGCGTCGTCATGGCCAGATGCGCCAGGCGGATCCCCTTTTCAATTTTGGGTTGCGTCAACTGCGACGGCAATTCCTTCATCGCAACGTGCGTGGTGACAAACATGATCTTGAGCGGACCGCCAATGATCATCATGCCCGATTCCTGCGCCTGCGTCAGATCGGCCAACAGTTCCGTATGGCCGGGGTAATGACACCCCGCCATGTTGATGGCCTCTTTATTGATGGGCCCGGTAACGATTCCGTCGATACAGCCTGTTTGCGCGAGATGCACGGCTTTTTTGATGAAGGCCACGGATGCCGCGCCGGTTTCAGGTGCGACGACGCCCGGCCGGAAGGTCGCCAGCGGATGCTCGAGAGGATCCAAGACAGCGATCTCTCCCGCACGGCATGCGCCTGGTTCATGCCCCTCGACCTTGCGAACAGCGACCTTGAGCTTGAGCTTCTTCACCGTCTGCTGCATGACATCGTACGCGCCGATGACCAGCGGCGAACAGACGCGCCGGAGCGATGGTTTTGAAAGTGCTTTGGCAATGACTTCGGGTCCGATGCCGGCCGGATCGCCCATCGTGATGCCGAGCCACGGCAGCTGCTTTCGTGTGCCTGATTGCGATTTCACCGGTTCACCAGCCGTATAAGTAGACCGCGTATCCTATATAAAGGACCGCGCCGATCGTGAGCAACCAGGGCCGCCATTGACCGGACCAGGCGGCTTGCAGGAGCAGGCTTCCCGTCGCCATCACCGCCAGGACCATGGTCAGAAGCGCCGATGGGGCGAGCGACCATTCTGTCCCGATCAGCCCTACGGACACAGGGACGGTTCCTTGGAAGACCATCGCGCCTGTCACATTCCCGACAGCCAGCCGGTCCTTCTTTTGATAGAGCCAGAGAAAGCTGTTGGACATCTCCGGCAGTTCGGTCGCGAGGGGCGCAATCAGAAGCGCCAGGATCAACGGAGAGATCGACAACAGTTGCGCCGTCGATTCGGCCGCGGTGACGAACAAGTGGGCACCAAGTGCGAGGCCCCCCAAGCCGGTCAAGGCCTGCACCGCGATCATGGCATAGGAGGGCTCGGGCGACTGTTTGGAAAAAAACAACGGACCCAGCTCAGTCGGTTCACCCGACGCGTCGTCGCTGAACTTGAGCTTGACGTAATACCCGTACAGACTCAGCAAGCCGATGGCTGCCGCCACGTGCAGCGCGGGAGACGGGACGAAGGCGCAGGCCATCGCCACCGTGTAGGCCAGCGCAAAACACGACAGATCGATCGTGATGTCCTTGTAGTTGAGACGAAAGGCAGGGCCGCGCTTCCCCAGCCGCGCATAGACCACCAGCAGCAGGGCGAGCATCGGAACCACGAGCGTGCTGAGCATGAAGGGCGCGCCGAGAATCGCGCCCAATCCGACCTCGGCTTCCTGGCGGCTGGCACCGAAAAAGATGGCGACGATGGGAATCGAAGTTTCCGGAAGCGTCGTGCCGATGGCCGCCAGCACGCTGCCGACGGCGCCCTCGGACAGGTTCAAGCGCTTCCCCAGCCATTCGATTGCGTTGGTGAAGAGCGCGCAGGCACCCAACGTCACGACCACCGACGCGGCGAACAACAAGACGTAGCCAAGCAGCGTCACAACCGCCCCTTGGCGGCGCGGCGGGTTTTCGCATAGGCCAGAGCCGCTTCCTCCAGCACCGCCTTGACCGGCCGTCCTGTGCGCTCGGCGATCCGCTTGCAGTCAAGATATTCCGGTGCGGCCTTCGTGTTTGTAGAGTCGACGGCTGCAATTTTGATCCTGACCGTCCCGCCACGGATTTTCACGGACGCGAATCGCCGCGGAAGAATGTGCCGCGCGATTTCCTGCACGCGGACGCCGAGCGCCGTTGTTTCTTCGAACAGCACGTCCAGCACGGGGTTGACGCCGTCCGGCGCCACGAGAGAGGTCAGCACAATGGCGGGACGGCCGCGCTTCATAATCACGGGGGTCAGTGTGACGTCCAGCGCTCCCGCTTTGAAGAGGCGTTCCATGATGAGTTCGTAGGTTTGCGGATTGACATCGTCGAGATTGGTTTCGATCTGCACGATGGTATCCCGCGCCCGTCCGTCGACGGCGCCTTCGGACGACACAAAGACACGAAGCACGTTCGGCCATCCCTCCGGATTGGCGTCCCCCGCACCATATCCGACGGCGGCAGGAGTGATCAGCGGCATGGGTCCGAATTCCGAGGTGAGCGTTCTCAGCAGTGCAAGCCCGGTCGGCGTCGCGAGTTCACGCGAAGGGCCGGCGCTGTAGACCGGTACCTGCTTGGCAAGCATCGCCACGGCAGGGCCAGGCGCAGGCAAGACACCGTGAGCGGACTGGATCGTCCCGCTTCCCACATTGACCGGCGAAGCCGTGACCCGGCTCACGTCGAGCAGTTCACAACAGACCAGCCCGCCGACGATATCGACGAACGAATCCAACACACCGACTTCATGAAAATGCACATGGTCTTTCGCAACATGATGCGCGTGGCCTTCTGCCTCCGCCAGTCGCTCGAAGACCGCCCGGCTTTGTTCCCGCACTCGCGGTGAGAGCCGACTGGACGACAGCACGGTCCGGATGCGACCGAGCGACCAGGGACGTCGGTGATTCGGTGTGGTGAGGACGTCGATTTTGGTGGCCCAAATCGCTCCTCGCTGTACCCGACGCTTCCGGAGCTTGAAGCCTCGCACCCCGAGCCGTTGCAGTCCTCTGATCAGCCCTGCAAACGGCGCCCCCGCATCGACCAGCGCGCCCAAGGTCATGTCGCCGCTGATGCCGGAAAAGCAATCGAAGTGTAGATGCACGCCCACGATGATCCTTCCTGTGGCCTGTAAAGCCGCGCCATCTTACCCAACGGTGCTGTGAACGGCAATCACAGCGCCTCCGCATTGACAGGGTTCATACACTGTGTTATCCCACTGCGGCACATCGGCTCCTCCTGCCTCCCGGTAACCTGAAGGCTGCAAACGACACGACTCATGCTGGGCACCACGCCGGACACTGCAATGCGACCGACCTGCTTGCGGCTCACCGCTGTCTTCCTGGTCTGGACGATCGCCGGATCACTGCTCATCATGTCTCCCGGCGCCGCTTCGGCAAAATCGAAGCCGGCCAAGGCCCCTCGTCCTGAACCGGAACTCAAGGTTCTGGAGTTGAAGATCAGCCCGAATCCTTACAGGGTTTCGGCGGGGGCTTTGGAGTTTTCGGCAATCGTGCAACTGCCCAAAGAACTGGATGGCGCAACGATTCTCGAAGTGTCCTCACTGGTCACGTCCCCCTCCAAAACATCCATCCGCTTCCTGTCGCAGCGCAAGCCATTGGAATCGCCGGCGGCCACGCCGATCAGCACAGAACCGCCCAAGGTGTCCGTCGTCTTGACGTGGGATGGCATGGATCACACCAAAGTTCCCGCCGAAGCGGGAACCTATCATTTCGAGCTGCGGGCCAAGCTGCTGTCCAACGGTGAGAAGGGCCCGCGCACCCTCATGGTCTCCTGGCCGAAACGGGGAACCCTGGAAGTGCGGTAGACGAGCGCCCGTCGCTGGGCAGGAAACGGGGATCTACCGTGAGCGGAAGGCTTCCGATCGTTCGCCCAGCATGTTGATTCGGTGGGCCATGCACCCGGCACCGAATCCGTTGTCGATGTTCATCACGCCGACGCCGGCCGCACAGGAGTTCAGCATGGTCAGAAGCGCGGCCAATCCATTAAAGCTCGCCCCATAACCGCGGCTCGTCGGCACAGCGACGACGGGACAATCCACCAATCCTCCGACGACACTCGGCAGCACGCCGTCCATGCCGGCAACCACCACGATCACACGGGCGTCCGTGAGCTGCTCATGCCGTCCCAACAGGCGGTGGATGCCAGCGACACCCACATCGTAGAGGGTCTCCACACGGCTCCCCATGACTTCCGCTGTAATCCGCGCTTCCTCCGCCACCGGGACATCGGACGTTCCCGCGGTGATGACGAGCACGCGACCCTGAAGCCGTCGCTTGGGATCGCGAACGGACACGAGACGGGCCGATTCATGATAGACGGCCCGCCGGTCGATGCGTTTGATCAGCGCCGCGACCTGCGCAGTCGCCCGTGTGGCCAGGAAGGGCCGATGATGCTTCAGCAGCGAGGCCGCGATGCCCCGAATCTGCAGCGGCGACTTGCCTTCGCACAGAATGACTTCCGGAAAACCCTGTCGGATCGAGCGGTGATGATCGAGAGACGCAAAGCCGAGGTCCTCGAATGGCAGCGCACGAAGCTGTTTTAATGCCGCATCGATGCTGGTTTTCCCACGACGCACATCGCTGAGCAGACGCTCGAGGCGTTCACGATTCATGTCCGGCTCTTTTCCGGTTTGGCAACCCGTTCCATCAGGTCGCTGACGGCTTTGCGGCAGGATTTCCCTTCAAACAGCACGGCATTGACCTCTCGGACGATCGGCATTTCCACGCCATGCCGCACCGCCAGGCCGGCAGCCGCCCGGCTGGTACGCACACCCTCTGCCACCGCCTGCATGCCTCCCAGGATCGCATCCAGCTTCTCGCCTTGTCCGAGGCGAACGCCGACGTGATGGTTGCGGCTCAGGGCGCCCGTGCAGGTCAGCACGAGATCGCCGACGCCCGACAGACCATAGAAGGTTCTTGGATCAGCGCCCATCGCCAGGCCGAGCCGCACCATCTCGGCGAGCCCTCTCGTAATCATGGCAGCGCGCGTGTTGTGGCCGAGACCCAGGCCGTCGACCACGCCGGCCGCCAACGCCATGACATTCTTCAGCGCTCCCCCCAATTGAACGCCAATGACGTCGCTGTCCGCATAGATGCGAAGCGTTGGCGTCATGAAGGCCGTCTGGAAGGTCTCGACCAATGTCGCGTTCGCTCCCGCCAGACACAGCGCTGTGGGCTGTCCTTGACTGACCTCCATCGCAAAGCTGGGGCCCGACAGCACCATGAGACTGTCATGCAGGGCCGGGGGCAGCACATCGGTGAGGACCTGCGTCATGAGTTTGAAGGTGTCTTCCTCGACACCTTTAGTGGCGCTGACAACGGGCACGGGCCGCGAGAGCAAGGGCGCGAGTTGCTGCAGCACCAGACGTGCCACGTGCGACGGCACGACGAACAGGATCCCGTCACAGGATTCCACCGCCTGCGCCAGAACGTTGGTGACGTTCAAAGAAGGAGGGAGCGTCACGCCAGGAAGAAAGAGCTGATTTTCACGCTTCGAGCCAACCGAGTCGAGCACTTCCCGCTCGTAGGCCCACAGCATGATCGACAGTCCTTTTTCCGCAAGGTGCTTGGCAAGAGCAGTGCCCCAGGCTCCGGCTCCTATCACGGCAATTCGTTGAATGGGCGGCATCGTTCAGGATGGAGTGGATGATATCGGGATTGTCTGCGTCCTCTCGAGCGGGCGGATTATAGGTAGGCCCACTTTCCTCTGTCAACGAAGCGCGCTGCCCACGCACTGTACAAGACCGACTGGTCCAGGCAACAGGCCCGCACACCCAATGCGAAGAACCCCCGATTTCAGCGGGCTTTTCACGTTGCCCCCTGGCACATCGCTTGCTCAGCCTCCTCAGGATTTCACAAATTGCTTCGTGCCGGCACGATGGACCGATAGGATACTGCCGACACAGGGTGAGAGGGAGAGAGTCATGCGCATCGCAGGAACGAATCTGAAAACCTTGAAGGCTAGCCTGCTTACGGTCACGTCGTTGCTGATTCTGTGTCCGTCGACGACGAAGGCGGAAAACTATATTGCAGGACAGTTTGGTGTAACTTTGCCATCCATAAGCAAGGGACTCTCGAACCAAGAATTGACTTCCTCCAGCGTGAGCGGCCCCGGCGGAACTGTAACGTTCCCTTCTGGAACCGAAGTCTCTGATCAATCTCTGAAGAGTTCTTTCATGTTTGGCGCGAAGTTGGGACATTTCTTTTCCCGTTATAAATGGTTGGGCATAGAGGCTGAGGTGTTCAGCACAACGCCTCACATCAAGCAGCAACCGGTTACTTTGACGTCGCCAAGCCCCGTGATCCTCACGCCATCCGGAGGTGGGCCACCCCAAAATCTAGGGAACCAGTTTTCGACTGCAGGCGATTTTCCTGGTGCTCATTTCCGTGTGATCACCTTGGCCCCCCTGAATTTCGTCTTTCGATATCCGGGAAATCGACTGCAGCCGTATGTTGCCGTTGGACCAGGTATTTTCTTTGGCCGAATCTCTACTTCGGTCACGACCGGTCCAGACTCACAGTCCAGCACTGCGCTCGGACTCAATACGCAACTGGGCCTTCGCTATCGCATCACCCGGCATATCTCAATGTTCGGTGAGTGGAAATACAATTATGCGAGATTTAATTTTAAGGAGAACGAGAACTTCTTCGGAGTCAAATCCACATATGGTATGAACCACTTCGCCTTCGGTCTGGCCTACCATTTCTAGATGCCTGTCGGTCTACTCCCCTAGAAAACAATCTCCAGTCCGTGTAGCCTGGTCGGGGTATGAAGCCCTGTCCCAATTGCCGCCGCGAGCTGCCTGAGATCTATCGCTACTGCACGCAATGCGGCACTGCCCTTGACGGTGCGGCCCCTGACAACGTCAAACCTGTCCTCTCCGCCGAAGCGCTCAATCTTCAGGTGCTCTACGGCATGGTGGCCGTCCTCGTTCTCGCTCTGCTGTTTCCTCCCTGGGAGACACCGGCGACGCAGACGCCGGAATTCCTGGGTCTGCATTTTATCCTTGCCCCTCCGACGCCGGAGGCCGTGGTCAGCCGCCTGCTGATGACCATTGAGCTGGTAACGATTGCCATCGCGGGCCTCTATGGCGCATTCCTCTTCAGGCAGCGGTGAGACCGGAGATCCGCGGGACGGAACCTACACGCAGGAAGGAAAGCTTAATCGAGTGCCAGGGTGAGGCATTTCGCAGAACCGCCCGATTTCATGAACTCGTCCAATGGCACCGCGTGCGTCTGATAGCCGCGGTGATTCAGCCACGTCATGGTCTCAGGACAGCCGGATGGCAGCACGACATGCTTGCCGACGCATACCGCGTTGCAGGCAAATTTGAGCGCTTCCGGCTCAGTCACGGCCAGCCGACGACCTGCCGGAATTCGTTCGGCAATGGTCGCTTGCGCATAGCGGTCGAACGCCGGTGGATAGTACAGCAGTTCACCGCCGCTGAGCGGACAGAAGCAGGTATCGAGGTGATAGAACCGGCCGTCGACCAGCTCCACCGGCAGGATCTCCCGTTCGAACATCTCGCTGAGAATCGGAAAGGCGCGGATCTCGGATCGTTGCCTATAGCCGCCGAACCAACCGTCCGGGAACCCCAGAAGATCTCCGGCACCTTCGAAATACAGATTGGCCTCGAGCGTCATGATCTCGTAGCCATGATCCCGAAACCAACCTTCGAAATGTGCCTCCTCACGCTGCCGCTCCGGGTGACGGAACCGGCTGGGAACGGCCTTGCGTCCGATCACGATGCCAGCGTTCGCGGTGAACACCAGGTCAGGAAGTCCCGAAACTGGCGTCATCCGCTCGAGCACGGCACCTACGTCCCGTTCTAGCACCTCCATCAGCCGGTGCCATTGCCGTACAGCCAGCTCGGGGTCCACGACGTTGGACCGTCGCATCCAGGGATTGATTTCATAATCGATACGGAAATAGTCGGGCGGGCAGACCAGTAGCCGGCTCATCCCTTCCACCCCAGCTCTCTCGCGACATCGCGCAAGAACGAGGCGGCATCCATGACGAGCCCTACCGCTTGAAAGCTGCCGCGATCCGCAAGCTTCGTGGGCACGGCAGGATTGACATCGACGCACACGGTCGGGATCGTCGCCGGCAGCAAATTCCCGGTGGCGACCGCATGGAGCGTCGATGCCACCAGCAGCGCCAACCCGACCCCCGGAATGGCCGCGCGCATCGCGCGCTGGGCGGCGACCGAATCGGTGATGACGCCGGGCAGCGGCCCGTCGTCTCGAATCGTCCCTGCCATCACGACGTGGACGCCGCGCCTGACGCAGGACGCCATGATGCCCGCCTTGATGACCCCGGTCTGGACGGATTTCTCAATGCTGCCGATTCCGCGTACCCGGTTGATGGTGCGGAGATGATGCTCATGGCCGTGAGGCACCACTCTCCCCGCCGAAAATCCATAGCCCAAGGAGGTGCCATACAGGTCCGCTTCCATGTCGTGAGCGGCCAGGGCATTTCCGCAGAACAGGACATGGACGAATCCCTCGTCGATGAGCCAGGTCAGGGCATCGCGGCCTCCCGCATGGATGACGGCCGGACCTCCGGCGACCAGCACTTTGTGACCGGATTTGCCGGACCGGTGGCCCTCGCGCAGCGACTGCATTCGTTTGCCCACGTCGGCGATGATGTGGCCGTGAGGCCGCTCGGCCGAGACCTGCGACTCCATGAAGCTGAAGACGTCGCGCTCCTGAGGCCGTTGAAGCGGCACCACCCGAATGCCGCCCCGTCCGATCACCACCGGATCGCCACGCATGACATCTGCCATCGGCGTCGCGCGCACCCGTGACGTCTTCTGATCCGCGACAATGCCGAGATCCATTTCGATGCCGTCCACCTCGATCCACTGCCCCGCAAGCCTGACCTGTGTGGGCAAATGCGTGGTAGCGTAAAAGTCTTCGGGGAAGACGCCGTCGGCAGGTGCAGGTTGCAACTGGCAGTTCGATTCGCCTTCTACCGAGGCGCCATGCGGTTGAATGGCCCGGAGGATGTCCGAGAGGAGCTTCGTGGAGTCGGCACAGACCAGAATGCGCGCCCTGGAAGGTTCGTTGCGAGTTTTTCCGATCGCCACCTCTTGGAGATCGAACGTCCCGCCCATCATGAGGATGGTGTCCAGAACCTTCGCCAGGATCAGCGAATCGATGATGTGCCCGGTCAGCACGACAGTTTCTTGGGCAGCGGCCATCCGAGGACTCCCTTGCCTAGATTTTATCACGCGGCGGAGTTCACCCGGCCGGGGGCGATTTCATCAGTTCACGCAGCACGCTCGTCGCATAGGCACCCGGCGGAAGGCTGAAGGCCAGGGTGAGCACGGTTCCCTGAAGCGACCATTCCAAGTCGGCCAAGGGGACACGAAGCGAACGACGTTCCCCCCGAAAACCGCAGGCTTTGGCCGCCTCGATGAGGCTCGCCGGCGTCGCACCCTCCTCGGCGACGACTGCCTGCTCGATCTCGCCGGGTTCACCGCTGGCCCAGGACACCCTCGAGCCGAACAAAATCCCGGTGGGACTGATCTCAAACCGATCGGCGCGTCCCTGCTCCAGGGCGGCATCCTCGACGGGAAAGCAGGCGCCATTGTCCATTTTCATGGCCCAATCGCCGGGGAGCACTCGATCGATCCGGTCAATTCGACGCGCCAGAATATGATTGAAGAGATGCGATTGGAAGGTATTCAGGAACCACATGCGTTTGGCGCGGCTCATCGTGTCCCGTTTGGAGGCGTCAGTCAGCAGCGCGGCACCGATTCGATAGTTGTCTCCCCGCTTGCCTTGTCGCTGCGGGCCGAAATAATTCGGAACGCCTCGCCGCGAGAGGTCCTGAAGCACCGACGTCGCAACTCCCTGGGCCTCCGCACTCACGTCCCGGACGACCAATCGGAAGCGGTTGCCCGCATGATGTCCCGGTCTCAATCGATTGCGATGGCGTCCCAACACTTCCACGGCGAGGATCTGTTCGTCCGGTTTCAATCGGGACACGCGCTCCTCCGTGATCCCGTGAAGAGACACGAGCTGCGTCGTGACGGCTCTGGCATCCTTGAGGCCGGCCGCACCGATGCCCTGCATTTTGACGCCGACCGTCGAAGAGATCCGGCGAACCAGATCGGGCGTGGACAGCAGTCGCTTGGTGACTCTGATGTAAAGGTGTTCCCCTTGACCACAGGGTAGATAGAGCGGGCGCTCGTCCACCTGAAAATCCTCAGGTTCCGAGCGGATACGCCCGCCGATCCCCGGCAGGGCGCCTGTCAAATACGGCTGTTCGATCGATGATCGGGGTTCCATATCGTCCATGGTATACTCGAAAGGATGGGTACGTCCTCGACGATACCGACGACCGCACTTGCCGTTCTGTTGTCCGCCTCTCTCGCGGGAGAAGCCCGGAGCGCACTCATCGCCGACAACGGCGTTTTCCCGACCTTCACCCGCCACATCGCCAAGCAAGTCGGAATCGACAAAGAAGCCTTCGCCGAGGCGAGCACCTGCCTTTCATGGTTCTATAAAGGGGCGAAGAAGCCGCCCCCGGCGGCTGCGGAAGGCATCGCCTGGCACGAGCCGGTTTTCCTGCAACCGGAGCTCGACTGTCCCCGCCAATATCCAGGTGGTATGGACACGGCACGGGATGACTTCGCGAAGAAACAAGCCTTGCTGTCCGTGAGTCTGACCGTCTACGAATTCGCGTTGGTCGCGGACCATAACGACGACCAGCAATACAATGCCGCCGAGCTCCGGGATTTATTCCATTCGCTATCGTTGCAGTATGATGCCGCGACTCCCCCGCGTGCGGCGGGGGCGACATTGACCGCCCGTTTCGACCAGTGGTACCGGACCAGAGACCTCGAAGAAGTCATGAAGGGCATGAGTACGCTGTATGACCAGGGATATCGCATGACGGCTCATGATCGGGCCGAACTTGATCGGGTCATGAAATGATCAGACGCATGGCCTCCTGGCCCGACCGGGTCCGCACGTACATCGGACATCGCCTCAGTGAACCGTTCTATCGTTTTTTCCGTCTCTTTCCCCATTGGGAAGTCGGTCTGGACCACCATGAGATCACCCATTTATATCAGGTATACGGACCGCTTGCCGGCCGCCGTGCCGTTCACCTCACTGACCTTCATGTCGACCGGCACCAGCCGCGGCACGACGAGGTCGTGCACGCCGTCCGCAATCTGCGCCCGGATTGGATCTTCATTACCGGAGATTTGCTGAACGTTCCGGAGGGAGTGCCGCCTCTCTTTCAGTTCCTGGCGCGCTTACGAGAGATTGCCCCGGTGTTCATCACGCTGGGCAACCATGACCACTACAGTGGTGTGCCGCTCTCGGAGTATGCCGAGCTTGCGGACCGGCACAAGATCACTCTCCTCATCAATCAGAGCACCTTCCTCACTGTCGGCACTGGCGAGCTCGCCATTGTCGGGGTCGATGATCCGTCGCTCCACCGCGCCGACCTGCGGTGCATTCCGCCGCCCTCGCAACAGCGTTTTACGCTCCTCTTGGCCCATGCGCCCAACATCCTCGACATGCTGGACGACCAGCATTCCGTCGACTTGATTTTGTGCGGTCACAGCCATGGCGGGCAATGGCAGATCCCCGGCGTGCCGACCTTCTGGCTGCCACCGGGCTGTCGCGGACGAATCGCCGGCCGGCATCACAACGCTCGTCACCGATTGTATGTGAACCGCGGTCTCGGCTGGTCCTTCCTGCCGTTTCGATGGAACTGCCGCCCCGAAATCGTCCTCCTCACCTGGACCGAGTCTCAAGACGCCGCCGCGTAGTGCTCTCTTCTCTTTCCTCTCTTATCAGACTGATGTGCGCTAAGACAGAGTGGAGGTCGATGGTCGGCCTGCGACTTGCGATTGGTGCAGGGGTCTGTCACGGTTTCGACTAATGCTCTTTGCGGGTGACGTCGATCGCTTGCTCGCGCGCAGCGGGGTCCCTACACCGGGCGGGTGCGAGCACGAGCTGTGATCGACGACAGGACCCGCAATCTTTCCATCCGACAGACGCTGCGGTTTCACCCATCTTTGGCTGGCAAGAACCATCCAGCATCACGCACCCATCCGCTCCAACGCTTCTTTCGCCCGACTCCGCACCGTCTGATCCCAATCATCCTTCATCACCGTCATCAAACGCTCTTTGGTCTCCACGGCACGGAGCCGCCCGAGTGCAAGCGCTGCGCAGGACCGGACATAGGCATGATCATCCTCGAGGGCTTTGACAAGCAGCGGGACCACGCTCTGATCCTGTAAGACGCCGAGGTGGCTCGCCGCCATGCCACGGGTGCGATGCTGTTTGTCGCCGACCGCCCGCTGCAACGTGCTCCCAAACAACTCTTTGAACGCCGGCACGACGGATTCGAGCCCGTCCAGGCGATAGTCGTTGACCTCGATCAACGCAAACGCCGTCTCCAGTTTCTTTTCCTGAGAGGTTTCCCGCGCAAAACGCGCCAACAGTGCCG
>Ga0070664_100003671_pt1 | contig 12366 bp, 13 predicted proteins | sample KBSC73metaG_FD_65863 | JGI IMG/M metagenome (GOLD analysis project Ga0070664, IMG submission 65863) | Corn rhizosphere microbial communities from Kellogg Biological Station, Michigan, USA - KBS C7-3 metaG | ecosystem: Host-associated > Plants > Roots > Rhizosphere > Soil ... | reverse complement strand
GCACCAAACGTGGCCCCTTGGGATACGAAAAAGCCCCAGGAGAGTGGCCACTCTCACTGGGGCTTCCGTTTTATCTGGCTCCTCAACCTGGGCTCGAACCAGGGACCTACGGATTAACAGCCGGCGGTCCGAATCGGCCTGTCCGCCGCGCCAATCCTCAGAATAACCACGCTGACCGTCCCATTGCGGTTATGCGTTGGCCGGCGTTTCTTCCCCGGTGAAGCACCTTCAAACTACTGGATATGGACGGGCATCAGGCGCCGCAAGCTTCACCATATTCGGCTGCGCGGTCTCACGCCACCGGGCCTTGATGTAGATCTCGGTGGTGGTTACGTTGGCGTGGCCGAGCAACTGCTGAATCTGCTCGATGGGCACCTTGTCGATGAAGTACATGTCGGTGGCCCCCTTGCCCTTCAGGTCCCGGTACCCGAACGACTCCATGGCCGGGATCCCCCGGGCCTTGCGGCGCTCGTTTGCGACTGCGATGGAACGCTTGAGCATCGAGCTCAGCCCGTCGTACCCGTAGAAACCGCCGTCGAGACGCTTGACCAGGGGCTCGACGAGCTGGCGGACGTTCCCGACCGGCTTGGGCAACAGTCTCTCCAGCTCCTCGCTCAGGGCGATCTGGTGTCGCCGCCCGGTCTTGTTCTGCGTGAACTTGAGAGAGCGCAGGCCGTTCTCACAGACCAGCGTGGCGGTCGTCCACTTGATGATGTCGCTCTCCGGGCGCTGCAAAGTGCGGTAGGTGATCGCCATCAGCAGGCGCTCCGAACGCGTCGCCACGTCCCAGACCTCTCGGTACTCGTCGTGCGTGACGTAGCGCTCCCGCTTCGCTTCGGCGTTGCGCACCACGCCGCTGCTGCGCATGCACGGGTTCACGGTCATGGCCACGCCGGTGTCGGGCTGGCGCAGCAGCCATGACAGCATCGACGACAGGCAAGCCTTCTCACGGTTAGCCTGCACCGCCCGGCCCGCACGGGCACCCGCCTCGAGGTAGCCCTGCACGTGGTTCGGTTCGATGTGCTCCGGCAGCATCCTCCCGAAGTAGATCAGCAGCGGGCCCTCATCGTCGGCGTAGCCACTGTAGTCGTCGAGGGTACGGCGGCTCTTCTGGCCGGCGACCACCTGGCGCTCGAAGTCGGCCAGGAACATGCCCATCCAGTAGCGCACCGTGCCGAAGTTGCTGGCAGGGTCGTTGTAGAGGGCGGCGCGTTTCTTCGCCTGGGCGACGTCCGTGCCGACGCACTCGAACCGATCGCTGCCACGGTGGCGGTAGTAGAACTTGCCGCGGCGGTAGGCGAGTCGGGTGCCAGCCAGGCCGAAGGGGTCACCGTCTTTGCGATTGCGGCCCATGCCGACGGCTCCTGCTCCATTGGTCGAGGCCCACGACGTTGGGCCCCGTGTGGGGATTTTGCTCCGCGGCCGGGGCTGCCTCGGCCGGACGCCACGCGAGCGGACGGCCGTTGGGTTTGCGGTCGACCTTTAGGCCCAGCCGGCGGAGGAACCGCACCTTGGCCGCATCCTGGGTCAGGCCGTCGCACAGGGCGTCGACCTCGGCGTCGGTGAGGAAGAGGGCGGTCACGGCTGGATCCTCCTGAACGAGGCGGCCCACAGACACCGATTTGCGTCCCAGCTGCCGGGCCTGTTGATGCTCTCCCACGGCAGGAGGGCGAACAGCGGCTTGGCGTCGTCGATGCAGAGACCAAGCCGGTAGGCCATGTCGGCGTGCGCGAAGTCGTCGAACGAGCCGATCCCCTCCTCGATGCCCTCGACCGAGCAGTCCTCGCTGATGTCCTGCAGACGCTCGACGTGAACTTCGGTCACGTCGAGCGTGATGCGGCTGGTCGCTCGCGACATGTGGATGCTGGGCTTCCAGGTGTAGGTGTCCCACGTGAAAGGCCCGTCGTGCGTTGCGCGGTAGCCGAAGGTGTCGTCGTCGAGCGGCCCGCGGAACGTCTCACACACCGACAGCCGGTTGCCGGGCGCGCCGTTGGGGCAGGGCACACGCCTAGTGCGTTCGCGCACCTCGTGGCCGGGGCCGTCGCCATGCAGCCGAGACAGATCAGCCACGCCGGCTTCGTCCTCAATGCCGGCGCTCAAACCGGGGCCGACGGCCTGCATCAGGACGCGCCTGGTCTGCGTCTTTGCGCCGTCGAGCAGCGCGCGCAAAATCGGGGCGCCAAAGAGGATGGGGCGATGGTGCGGGCCGGCAAGCGGCGACGGCCTACTCGGCGCGGGTGGGCCGCCGGGAAGGCGGCGCGCGTTTGGCCGCGGTGAGGAGTCCTCCAATGGCTGGGAGGACAGCAGTCGGTCCATGGCGACCTCCGATGTGTGTGCTTGGGGGTGCCGAACGGCCGCTCGCAAGGTGCTGCCGGTTGGCGACACAGCGAGCGCGTCAGCAGGGGTGAACGGGAACGGACGGCGACACCGCCATCGCGACGCACGGGGAAGTTCGGTGCGCCGGGAAGGGCTCAACGGTGGGCTGTTGCTGGATTCGCGCTTGGGACTCTAGGGCCCCAAGGTCTGCCGGTGCGAAGCATCCGGCGCCTCTGCGGAGGTCATGCTTGTGCGGGTCACGACCGCTAACGGCTGCAATGTTGAGGCAGCACCCATCGACTTCACATCGAGACGGGACGTGAGTCTCGATGTGCGTCGGTGCCATCTTAAGCGCAGGCACCCCCGGCACGTCAAGTGCGCTTCGAGGAGATCTCCGGTGGGAGCCGGCCATGACCGTCGGTGGCGTGCTGGCCGCAGCCCGAAGGTGGAGCCGGACGCGTTTCAAGTTCGACTTTCCGGGTGTTCGCCGCATATTGATAAGCGCAAATATCAAAAGCTGAAAATGCGCCGACCAGTCGACCAGGAGTCGCCTGCCATGCCCAATCTGCCGTTGCCCGACTGCCTCGCTCTCGAGGAAGACGGATTCGAAGCGCTCCAGCGCCTCTATGCGGAGGCGTGAGCGACGAGCAGGAGAAGGGTAGCGCGGGCGCGCGGCTGCTGCTGGGTCTCGACAACGGCGGCCGGTTCCCGTCCGATCTCACCGACATGCACACATTGCCTCCATCGCTCTTCGAGGATGCGATGCTGATGATCCGCATGGACGCGCGCCTTGCGCGCCAGGAGGTTCACCAGTACTTCGCTCAAGGGTCCAAGAAGTTCGAGGACCTGGTTTGTGACTATCGCCTCATCGATATCCAAAGGCTGCAAAACGGCGGGGATGGTGCTCCTCGGCTGCCGGCTGAGAAGGGCAGCTTTGTCACGACTACGTCGGCGCGAAGTTGGTGACCTACGGCGACGCGCCCGGCTATCGAGACGTCACATTGACGCTTGACTGCGAAGTGTTCGGAGATCAATGGCAGGCGGTCGGTCCGGTGCGCCTCGATGTCCACCTGGGAGCCGAGGATGCCGTGACGGCGATGCAGCACGTCCAGCGCGTGAACGTTTACGCTTGGAAGCAGGAGGACCGCGGTCCCCTTGACGCCCGTCCCGGCGAGCGCCCTCCAGTCTGGCTCGACCGGGCGCCATCCTCGTCGATGCCACCGCTATGCCGCTGACCGATCCGTATTCCACTATCGCCGTGCCGAGAGACCTGATCGCCGAATTTCTCGGAGTGTTTGCTCGCTGCGAGTTCGCCATGAACATGACAGCCTACGTGCGCGACCGTGAGATTGCCGCCGCCGCTTGGCAGCGCTTGGCCAACGACGCCGGCGGCTGGCTGCAGGTCCCGCGCGGAACTGAGCTCGAGCAGGCCATCGAAGCCCTGACGTCGGAGCCTCCGCGCCCGCAGGCGTTCGTCAGTGGCTGGCGGGCTGTACCGCTACCCGGCGCCCACCGTGTCACACAGGCAGGTCAAGGGGCCGACGTTCTGACGTATCCTTCGTCGCGGCTCAAGGCGCCGACGCCCCGAATCGGTGCCCAAGTTCACAACAAGTATCTCTCAGAGGAGAACCCATGCACCCTGTCATCGCAAAGACCTTCGGCGGCCTGACGCCACAATATTATTTCCGTCAATTTGTGTTCGGGCTGATCTTTCCCGCGCTCATGTACTTCATGCTGAGTCGCAGCCCGCATCCGGTCCCGTTTGTCATGATCGGCATGGTGGTGATCAACACACTGCTGTACCCGTATTCCCGATTCGTCTACGAGGGCGTAGTGGGCTTCATCGTGGGACAGAACATGTTCTGGGTGAACGCGTTCTTCATGCTCTTCGTGAAGATCATGACGATGGCGCTCTGCTGGAGTTTGGCGATCTTCATTGCGCCCCTGGGGCTCGCGTACTTGTACTTCCGCCACAGCAAACCACTCACTGATTAACACATCGCGCGAGACGATCAGGCCGGGTGCCTCCAGCCGCCTGCGGTAATCATCGATCACGCAGGCGCTGCGCCGAGCCTCCTGGGGGCACGCATGTCCCCCTGAAAGCCCCAGCCGGCGAGTGGCGCTTCGTTGAAAAACGGGTCGGCCAGGGCATGAAGCGGGCGATGGCATCGCTGCTGCGCGAACTCGACCGCCCAAGCCCTCACGGGCGCAGGCGGCGGCGCACGCGTTCGCGTGTCGACCACGTGAGTGGACGATGAGCAGCCAGCAGCGAGGAGCCGTTCCACTGGATGCCTTCCGCGCCGAGGCGACCGAGGCCATTGCGCGGGCCCGTTCGATCGATGAGATCGTCGGCTGGCTGCAGGCACAGGCGCTGGTCATCTCCGTGCGCGTCGGAGACGCGCTATTGAAGTCGCAACCTCCGCAACGCGAGGTGGTCGTTCAACGCACCGGGCATTCAGCAGCTGCGCGAACGGTGATCCTGTACATCTACGAACTGGGACCCGATCGGTTCGAGCTGAAGTCGATGTCTGAAATATGACGCGGCGATCCCCGCGTCTCTCTCCTCTCGCGCCATGGCCGTGCGCAGAGCGCGGCGATAGCCCGGCGCATCACTCTCGGTCGGCAGGTGTCACACCGGGAGGGCCTAGCCACTCATGGCGCAGGCGGCTTGGCCGCGCGGAGCTGATCCGGATCGACTGAGCTTCACCCATGCCGTGCGCGTGATCAAGCGCAAGATGCGGCAAGCTGCGGCCGTTCCCCCCTGAGCGCCGACCGGCCTGGCGCGACGCGCTCCTCGCCGAAATCGTTAGAGGGCGCTGTGTTAGCAGTCGCGGACGCTTCAATCCCCCGCGGCGTCAAACGCAAGATGAGCAACTTTCACGTTCGACGTCGCAGCGCACGCAACCAAGAGTATCGACCTGGATCAGCTCTGAAGCGCATGACGGTAGCGTCATCGCCTGAAAAATTGTCGGCCCGGCCCGCATCAGCCGACCGTCGGGGGCGTTCTCGCTATGGGAGTTTCGAACGGGAGTTCGAACGTTCATCGTCATCGCCTCCTCCTAGGGACAGCTCGATGGCAACCGGCTTGAGCCGGCCATCGCCGCAGTGCCGGAATACGTTTGCTTTGGGCGCCGGACAGCCACAAAGCCGCCCTTCCGACTGATCGGTTGTGGCCGGGACCGACTGCTCCCCAAGCTCGCCGACAGCTGCCGTTGAGCAATCAAGCGTTCGGATCGAAGGACCGCTATCGAGATCGACCGCGAACTCGCAGTCCCGGCCACAAGGGGAAGTACATGAGCATGAGGTCGAGCTTCCGCTTTTCGGCCAGTGTCGCCGTTGACTCCACCCAAGCTGGACCGGGTCGACTGATTCAAAGGTCGTCGGTTGCTCGACTGCACGAGCCGGTTGGCCACGTCCTGGGCGCGCCAGCCGAGTTCGAGGCGTCGTATCATTAGTCAACAAGTCAGCTGCCCGGGGCTGTTTGGCCCAATCCCGGAGCTCTCCGGCAACCTCGGGGTGGTTCATTCTTGAACCGCGTTGTCTGATAACCAAGCGGCCGGACAAGGGGGGACACGCCAGTGACCTCGACAAAACGCAAGGCGCCGAGTCAGGCACGAGCGCGAGCCGCCGTCGGACAGGGGGGTTCCCAGCTCCGCGGGCGCAGCGGAGGGCGCGGCGGCGCGGCTGGCTACGATTTCCAAGATCGATACCTCGCTCTGCAACTGGTGACGCTTCTCGTGGACGACCGCGCGCCGGTACTCGAGGTGATCTGGGAGAAGAAGGCTCTCGAGAGCGAAGCGGGGCGCGCTCATCGCGTCCACGTGGACGATGTCATCACGCGAACGGCCAGCGGCCGAGAGGTCTACGTCCAGGTCAAGGCTTCCGAGACGCCTTGGTCGGCAGCGCGCCTCGCCAAGACTGGCGTCCTCGCACAGTTCTGGCGTCAGTGGGAGTCGACGGATCCCACGCGCCGAGCCGCGATCTCGCTACGCTTGGCAAGCAACGGAGACACCAGACCGTTGGCCATGTTGGCGGACGCGGCTGGGCGCTCGCTGACACCCGCCGAGTTGCTCGGTGGCGAAGCTGGCGATAGGGTGCTACGGGAGCTGCGCGTGATCGCGCACTCGTTAAGCCTCAGAGAAGACAGCTCCGACCTCTTGTCGTTTCTCAAGTGCCTACAGGGTGAGAGCCTGCCCGACGCCGCGAATTTGGACAGCTTGATCGTCAGGTCGCTCGCTGTGTTCGGCGAATGCGCGCCTTCAATTTCGGATAGATTGCTGCGACTGGTAGCTGAGAGCAAACACAGCGGTCGAGGAGCACGAGCCGTTTTCACGCGTTCGGGTCTGATCGCTAGCTTGCGAGAGGATCGCGCGAGTGAGAAGGCGCTCATCGGCGCCAGTTTCATCAAATCGGAGCACCACGTCGATCCCAGGTTCTGGGAGGAGTTCCGAAGTGAGGTGGTCAACTCATTCCGGACGTTGCGTGTGTACGGACTGCAGGTAGATCGTGCTGTCTTCGCCGATCTCCCCTCATTGTTCGTGCCCCTGCGCCTTCAGCCCATCCGGGACAGCGACCCCGACGAACGTAACGAAGTGGACGACGAGCGCAAACCTATCCCCGATCGATTCTTAGCCGGTGAAGAGCGGCGCTTGCATGGCAGGTCCCGGCGCCAAAGCAGCGACGACTCCAAGGAGCTGAGCGACGTTCTCTCGTCTACGCAACGCATCGGTCTCATTGGCGGCCCTGGCTCAGGGAAGACTACTACACTCAGCTGGCTAGCAGTGATCTCGGCGCTCGAGGGCGAGGAAGGTCGCGAGACACGGCTCCGCTTTGGTCTTCCCGCGCAGCCGCTCGTGCCGATCTTCGTGCGCTTTCGCCGGTTGGCCCAACGAGTGCGCGAAAGAGGCCTTGCCGGCGTCGCAGGGCGGGCTGCGCTAGTAGCAGACTTTCTCGCAGCTGAATTCCAGGCGGGCGTCGGCGGACGCCAGCTCACGAGAGAGCGGTCTCTGGAGATCGCCCAAGAACTCCTCGAATCAGATCGGACGATCTTCCTCTTCGACGCCTTGGATGAGGTCCCGGACGTGGAAATGAGAGCTGCGCTTTTTGAGGCAGTTGCAGACTTGCTGGCACGCTTCCCACGGCCGCGGGTGGTGGTGTCGTCGCGGCCATATGCTGTCCGGCGAGATCTTCCACGGCTCGGCTTGGCTCTTTTCGCGCCCTTGCCATTCGATCGAGTCGGACGTCGCATCTTCACCCGCCACTGGTACCGCTCTGTGCGGAGTCATCTCGGCAGCGCCCTCAGCGCACAAGCAGCCGAGGACCAGGCGGACAACCTGGCCACGGCCGCGGACACCATGCCGGAGTTGGCCGAGACCCCGCTTCTGCTTTCGATTCTCGCGCTGGTCCACTTCAACCGGCAGGGGCTGCCAGTCGAACGAGCGACGCTCTATGACCAAGCCACCCTGGCCATGCTCGGACACTGGGAACGTGATCCTGCGGGCCGCGGTCTTGGCGAAGACGCCCTTCCACTCGACTGGGTACCGCGACTGAGTCTCCGTGAAAGAGAGATTCGGCGACTCGTAGAGTGCCTGGCGCATGACGTTCAATGTGGCGAGGGAACGGGCGACTTCACAGAAGCCGTAGCTGTTGCGGCCCTCGCTCGCGGGCTTGAGACGGTTTCGTCCGAGGCAACGTCTCCCGGCGCGAAGGCGCGGCTACTACTTCGCCTGCTCGTCGAACGGTCAGGCCTCATCCAAGAGCGTAGCCCGGGTCTCTTTGCCTTCGTCCATTTGAGCTTCCAGGAGTATCTGGCAGCGCGCGCCCTGATCGGCTTGGGCGAACTCGCCCTTTCCGAGCTTGCTGCCCTCTCGGGAGATGGGAGACAAGTGGAGGTTGTACGTTGGGCGGTGGCGATTCTTGCCGCCGACGAGCGGGCGGAATCCGACCAACGGGCACTGACACTGATCGAACGTGTCGGAGAGCGCAATGCTCTCGTCGCTGCAACCTGCCTCAATGAAGCACCGCGGTTGCCCCTCGCAAGTGGCGTGGCGGAACGACTGGCGCGCGCTGCTTTGGCGTGCGAAGACATCGAGATGCATCACCACATGCGCGGCGGGACAATCGCCCGTGCAGTTTGGCTGCTCCTCGAGCGCAGCGAGCGGGCTGACGACCTTCTGCTGGAGTTCTTGAGTTACGAGGTCGAGCAGGGGAGGCGAGGACCCAAGGAAGACGAATGGGCCCTCGCTGTCCTCGGCACGCGTCCCCAGCGGGCGCTATCACCGAAACTCGCATGGTTCCTTCAGCGCCTCTCTGCGTCATCCGGAGAGCGGTCCGGACGTTCGCTGCTTCCGTCCCTCGCGACTCTGATGTTGGTTGAAGCCGGGACGTTTCGACCTGAGGATCACGTCAGGACGCTGGTATGGGTGATGTCCTGGCCCCGTGAGTTCGGCGAGTCGCTCGAGGACAGGGTGGCGGCTCTCCTCGAACTGTTGGCCCGTGGCTCGGTGTCAGATCACCAGGCTCGGGAGGCCTTACGAGAGCAAGTGAGCCACGGATATGGAGGAGGCTTCCGAGCCGGCAAACTCCTGCTCACACTGGGAGAACCGCTGGCGCCTGATATCGCGAGTGTCTTGGTGCAGGCCCTGGGCTGGGCCGAGCACGACGTGCTCTGCGCTCGCCTCGCGGAGTTGGTTCGCAACGACGAGTCTCGCCTCGTGATGCTGACTGCACTCAGGCAGCGACTCCATGCGAACGATGCGGATGTCCGCCGCGGGGTCGCCACGGCCCTTGCCGCTGTAGGCTTCGACACTACGCATTCAGAAGTACTTGAATCCGGAGGCGACGCGCAGGAGCGCGGTGGCGCGCTAGCTTCACTGCTGGCCGACGCAGCCACAGGACCTGCGACCTCAGAGGCACTCGCGGAAGAGCTTTGGGACGAAAGTCCGGAGGTCGCGTGGCACGCTGCGCAAGCTCTCGTCGATGCGGACAGACCAGATGTGCCTGGGGTCTATCAAGCTCTGGTGCGCGCTGGGCTGCGAGCGCCAACAAGAGAGCAGGCTGCAACCTACTTGCAGGAGTTGCGGGCTGAAGCGCAGCATGCGAAAGGGGTGCGTGCGGCCTTGCTGGACGCGCTGGCGAATGAGGAAGCATCCGTAGCGACCGCCAGCGCCCTCCTTCTCGTCGAGTGCGAAGAAGCCACCGATCGACGGAGGCTCGGGCGGGTGGTTCCCGCCCTGCTGCGGGACCCAGCCCGTCTTCCAGACACGCTGCCGCGCCTGCGCATGTTGCTAGAGCGCGAGCCAGCTGCGACGATCGAGGCAATCAGGAAGTACCTCGTATCCAGTGCCGCGACTTCGGCGACGACCGGCCACGTCGTGAGCACATTGGCGGCAGCGGGTCACTTCGATTTCCCGGATCTCCCCGCGCTCCTTGTCAAGGCTGGCCTATCCGACGCAGGGCTGCACGACGAGGTCATCGCGCACCTGAAGGAGATGTTGTCTTCTCCCAAACATGTGACTGAGTCTCGCAAGGCGCTTGTGGAGGGACTCGAATCCGATAGCCGAAACGTAACCTGGGGAGCAGTGCGTTGCCTTTGGACGGTCGGTATCCGGACCGATGCCGAATTGCCTGCGGCCCTTGTAACGCTCCTGAGTCACTCGGAGCCACAAGCGAGCCAGGCATGTGAATGGTTAACTGAGCTCGTCCAGAACCCGTGGACCGGTGTGGGAGCGATCACGGCGGCGGAGGAGGCGATCAAGCAGGCTCTTACCCGCGATTATCGCGAGCAGCATGACCGCACACTGCGCCCGCGCCGCCTTGATCGGGCGTGGCGAATCGCGCGGGTTCTCATCGGTATACCAGAGTGTCGTTCTGAACCTGTGGTCGATGCCATTGTGTTCGGAGGCCTCGCTCAACGGAGTCGCCACGAAGAAGTGAACTCCGCCCTGGCCAAACTCGCCGGAGAGGGGCCCGAGGGCGCGAGGATCATCGAGAGTGAGTTGTGGAGCGCCGTCGAAGAGGGAACGGATGACGCCGGCTGGGGCGCCGTTCGTGCTTTGCGGCTTCTGTTTCCTGACGCCTTCAAACGGGCGACGGCCCCAGAGGGACACGAGGTGGAGGGCCGCCTCCGGCTTATTTTGCGAGCTCTCGTGCAGGAGGAGTCGGCACGTCAGGACATCGCGGAACTGTTGAACCAAAGCGGCCGAGCGGCGGGCGCGACGCGACGCGCATTGATCGAGCTGTCCCGCTCCGACGACGCTCAGCTTGCGTTCGCGGCCGCATCTCAGGCCGTGCAGTTGGGTGCCGCGGACCACACCGTTCCGCTCGCCATCATCAAGCACGGCCTAGGCCAGTGGGATCGTCGGGGAAAAACCGAAGCAATCGTAGAGCAACTCTGGGAGAACCGTATGCTCGGTCCGGCAGTCCGATACGCCCTCCACAAAGCAACATGGGAAAAGGACGGCCCTACCGCATCTCGGGCGGCCCTCCTCCTTGTGGGGCATGGCGCAACCGCCGATGCCGGCATCGTGCGGGGCCTCGCGATCGGAGTGTCTGATGCTCACCGTCGCCGCCAAGAGGCACTAGGCCGCCTCCGCACCCTACTTCGCGATCCGCTCATGCGTACGATGACGATCGAGACCTTGCGGATGGAACTGCATGGCGAGCAGCCGGGACGGCGCTTTTCTCTGGCCGCGCTGCTTGTCGAATCGGGTCTGGAACTGGATTCCAGCCTGCTGAGTGAACTCAGCGCGACGGCAGAACATTCGCCGCACGGACCACTGGCCATTCTCGCAAATTCGGACCGTGTGCATGAGGCCCTCGAGGCCGCGCGGCGGCTTGGGTTCCCACAACTAGCGCAGATACTGGCGGGGGAAGTCGTTTTCGAATTACCAAGTGCTCACGATTGAAGTGTGGCGCAAAGCAACTTAGAAGACGCATGAGCCACAATTCCTCGCCGAGTTTGGCGACCGTCCGGTTCCAAGGTGGACCGGGCGTTCGACCGAAAGACTGCCACGGGCTCGTTTGGGTCGGTTGCGTGAAATTACAGGCAAGGGAGCAGTCGCTCGACGGACCGACGCCCCCTGACGGAGTTCCGCGCCGATTGAAGGTCACCAGCCCAACCGCTTGGTTGTACCCCGGTTGCTCGCGCGGATCAACGACCGGTAACCGGCACGCGATGTGACCGGATTTCAGCAAGCAACGACTCCGTCGAATCTGGCAAGGCCACCCCTTGACTCACGCTGATCGAGCGGCTGTGCCGGCAGCAGCCAGGCGCTTGACGGGAAAGGGGCCATCCCCGGGACAGACTTAAGCTGAGAGGGACGTTCCGCCGCATGTTGGCTTCTTTGTGCGGAAGTCATGTCGGCCAGCTCCGAACGCGATTCGAGTTCGACTTTCCGGGTGTTCGCCGCATGTTGATAAGTCCCAATATCAACACGCGCGAAAAGCGCCGACAAGTCGCGATCGCTGGCATGAGCACGTGCCAAGTGGTTGTCGCTCAACATCTCAAGCGGGGAAACGCATGGCTACTGAATCGTCGGAATCAACATGGCGTGCCCAACTGGAGGAGGCCGGTTTTGAGGCCGTGCAGCGGTTGTATGCTGAAGCGGTCACCGATGCATTGGAGGTCGGCCGCGTCTGTGCGCGCTTCCTGCTCGGCCTGTACAACGGCAACCGGTTTCCGTTCGATCTCACCGACCTCCGCCTGCTGCCGACTGGCTTGTTGAAAGACGCCATGGCGGTCCTGCACATGGACGCGCGCCTGACACGGCAGGAGGTGCATCTCTACTTCGCCGATGGCGGTCGCAAATTCGAGGATTTGGTGTCGGACTACCGCGTCGTCGACATCGAACGGTTGAAGCACGGTGGAGATGGCCTCCCGCGCCCGCCGGCGAGAAATGGCACTCTCTGCCAGGACGATCATGTCAGCGCCAAGTTGATCACCTACGGCGATGCTCCCGGCTACCGGGATGTCACCCTGACGCTCGACTGCGAAGTGATCGGAGGAAACCGGGGGGCAGTGGGCACAGTGCGCCTCGAGGTAAACCTGGG
>Ga0070664_100003670_pt1 | contig 12367 bp, 13 predicted proteins | sample KBSC73metaG_FD_65863 | JGI IMG/M metagenome (GOLD analysis project Ga0070664, IMG submission 65863) | Corn rhizosphere microbial communities from Kellogg Biological Station, Michigan, USA - KBS C7-3 metaG | ecosystem: Host-associated > Plants > Roots > Rhizosphere > Soil ... | reverse complement strand
GAGACCGTTCTCGCGCATCTGCTCAAGCTCGAACGCGAGGGACGCGCCGGGCGGCGCGGCGACTCGTGGCATATCATGGAGCCATGAATCAGGTCGTCGATTTCATCAACGTCAACCGCGACAGGTACGTCGAGGAGCTCAAGCAGTACCTCGCGATCCCGAGCATCAGCGCGTTGCCCGCGCATACCGCCGACGTGCGGCGCGCCGCCGAGTGGACGGCGGATGCGCTGCGGCAAGTCGGCATGGAGAACGTGCGACTCATCGACACGCCTGGTCATCCGGTCGTCTACGGCGACTGGCTGAACGCGCCGGGCAAGCCGACGATCCTGTTCTACGGGCACTACGACGTGCAACCTGTGGATCCTGTCGATCTGTGGACCAGTCCGCCGTTCGAAGCGACCGTGCGCGACGGCGAAATTTACGCGCGCGGCGCCGCCGACGACAAGGGCCAGGTCTTCATGCACATCAAGGCCGTCGAGGCGCATCTGAAAAAGAACGGCAGCCTGCCGCTCAACATCAAGTTCTTCATCGAGGGCGAAGAGGAAGTAGGCAGCGTTCACCTGGACGACTTCGTGCGCGACCACAAGCAGGAGCTCGCCGCTGACGTCGTCGTCATCTCCGACTCGCCAATGTTCGACCGCGGCATCCCGTCGATCTGCTACGGGCTGCGCGGACTGACCTACTTCCAGATCGATTTGCGCGGCACGAAGAGCGATCTGCATTCCGGCTCGTTTGGCGGCGCCGTGGCCAACCCTGGCTTCGTGCTCGCCAACATCCTGACGCAGATGAAAGACCGCAGCGGCCGGATCAAGATTCCCGGGTTCTATGACGATGTCCGTCCGCTGAGCGACGCTGAGCGGGCGGAATGGAAGAGGCTGCCGTTCAACGAGACGAAGTACCGCAAGGAGCTGGGCGCTCCAAAGCTGTTCGGCGAGACCGGCTACTCGACGCTCGAGCGTGTGTGGGCGCGGCCGACATTCGAGGTCAACGGGTTGCTGTCGGGATTCACCGGCGAGGGCGCCAAGACCGTCCTGCCAGCGACCGCCATGGCCAAGGTCAGTATGCGCCTGGTGCCCGATCAGGATCCGAAGAAGATCGGCGATCTCTTCGAGGCGTACTTGCAGAAGGTGTGCCCCAAGACGGTCGACCTGAAGGTCACGCGCATGCATGGTGGCAAGCCGTGGATGACGGAGTTCGACAACAAGTACGTGCGCGCCGCTGGCCGCGCTATCGAGCAAGGTTTCGGTCAGGCTCCAGTGTTCAATCGCGAGGGCGGCTCGATTCCCGTGGTCTCGACGTTTCAGCAGGAACTGGGTCTGCCCAGCGTATTGTTCGGAGTGGGGCTGCCGGACGAGAATGCGCACGCACCAGACGAACGGCTCGATCTGGGCAACTTCCACAACGGCATCATTGCGTCGGCGTATCTCTATCAGGAGATCTCTGAACTGTCGTAGGTGGTGACTACAAGCCCAGGACCAGCCGGAGACCGTTCTCGACGTTCTTCAGTAGCGGTCCCCGGACCTTGCCGGCAGGCTCGGTCAGGTAGTCCCGATCGAGAGTGACGATCTGGGAGACGTTCGCGACCGAGTCTTTGGGGAGTCCAGCCGCTTTGGCTGGAATGAGAACGTTTCCCGGCGCGTCAACGAGGCGCAGGTTCGATGTGAGCACAATGGCCAGAACGGTACGGATACGGCTCCGGTTGAATGCGTCATCCTGAACGATAAGTAACGGACGCCGGAAGCCGGGTTCGGAGCCACGCGGCTCATCCAGATCTGCCCACCACACTTGGCCGCGCTCAACTACCATGGGTCGCGTTCGAGCGAGCGACCTTGTGCCCGCTGCACAACTGAGTCGAGACGTCCTGGTTCCTCGGCATACACGGCATTGAGTCGTTCGGTAGTCTTGCGGCCCCGGTGTTTGGCGAGGAAGTCGCCAAGGGCAGTGGCGTACAAGCGGCTGCGGCTCACCCCAAGGCGCTTCGCAAGCACTTCCGCCGACTCAAAGAGCTCGTCTGGGATTGATAACGCAACTTTCATACTAGAGTATTACCACGGTAGGAGTAGCGGGGACAAGAAGAGGAGAGGTGAGGCTGTGACCAGGCTATCGACATGCACGGCGTTGGTCGCTGTGGCGAGTTTGTGGGTCGCTCAGCCGACGCACGCGCAGGTCAAGGACGTGGATGTCACTGGCGGCAAGGTCTCGGGCGTTGCCGCCAACGGCATCGTGTCATTCAAGGGCATCCCCTTCGCCGCGCCGCCTGTTGGAGCGCTGCGCTGGAAGGCGCCGCAGCCAGTGCAGTCGTGGACCGGTGTGAAGCAGGCATCGGAGTACGGTCCGAGCTGCATGCAGGACGCGAACTTCGCGAAGATCTTCGGCGCCACGGCACCCATCCAAGAGGATTGCCTGTATCTGAATGTGTGGACTCCGGCGAAGACTGCGGGCGACAAACTGCCGGTGATGGTATGGATCTACGGCGGGGGTTTTGTCGGCGGTATGACGAGTATCCCCGCGTACGACGGCACACGCCTCGCCGAGAAGGGCGTCGTCCTCGTCAGCGTCGCATACCGCCTGGGCGTCTTCGGCTTTCTCGCACATCCCGAGCTCAGTAAAGAAAGCGGCAAGGGATCAGGTAATTATGGCCTGCAGGACATGACCGCCGGCCTGCAATGGGTGAAAGCCAACATCGCGAAGTTCGGCGGCGATCCATCACGCGTCACCATTTTCGGTGAATCCGCCGGCGGCATCGCGGTGAGCATGCTGGCGGCGTCGCCGGCCGCGAAGGGCCTGTTCGCACGCGCGATCTCTGAGAGCGGCGGCAACTTCGGCCCACCCCGGTTCGCCAGCGAAGGTGGCGCCAACGTCCCGCCGCTCGAGGTCGCAGAAGCATCGGGTCAGGCCTTCCTCGCGAAGCTCGGTGTAAAAGACATCAAGGCAGCCCGCGGGCTGCCTGCTGAGAAACTGCAGGCTGCTCTCGGTGGCGGACTTCAAGGCGGATTCTGGCCCGTGTTTGATGGCGACGTACTTTTCGGCGATCAGTACGAGCTCTATCAGGCGAAGCGCTTCAACGACACGCCGGTTTTGATCGGCACCAACTCCGACGAGGGCAGGTTATTCGCGCCGCCAGAAGCGACTCCGGCGGCGTTCGAATCATTCGTTCGTCCGAGCTACGGCAAGCATGCCGATGCGATTCTCGCAGCGTATCCTCATGCGACGAATGAAGAAGCTGCCCAAGCGAGTAGAGATATCTTCCGCGACGCGACGTTCGCGTGGCCCACGTGGGCGTGGGCAACGCTGCAGGCGCAGAAGGGCACGGGGAAGGCTTTCGTCTATTACTTCGATCATCGGACGCCGCAGTCGCCAAATGGCGCGAACCACGGATCCGAGATTGGATACGTCTTCAAGAATCTCGGTGGCGGCGGAGCGCTGGGTCTGCCCGGCCCGCCTCGCCCCGAGGACACGGCGATGTCCGATCTCGTGAGCAGCTACTGGGTAAACTTTGCCAGGAACGGCGACCCGAATGGGCCGGGTCTGCCTTCATGGCCCGCGTTCTCCGTCGCCTCGCAGGACGCCATGCATTTCGATACGAAGTCGAGCGCCAGGTCGGTGCCGAACATGGCGCAGCTCAAGGCGCTCGACGGCTACTTCGCGTGGCGACGCGAGGAGGCAAAGTCGAAGAAATGACGGCGCGGCCGGACGCTCGAATACGCGCTGGTATGGGAGCGAATGGCGTGACCTGAGTCGGGATAGAGTAATGGCGGATTGGAGGCCGGCATGAGAAGACTGCTTCAAGTCGTGTTCATCCTGTCTGTCTCGTCCACAGCGTTCGCGCAGTGGGCGAATCTCCCGCCTTCTGACATTCCGCGGACACCCGACGGCAAACCCAATCTCTCCGCCCCTGCGCCGCGGCTCCCCGACGGGAAGCCGGATCTTTCCGGCATCTGGAATCCGCCGACGGGTTACTTGAGGAATCTCGCGAAGGACCTCAAAGAGGATGTTCCATTCCAGCCGTGGGCCAAGGCGCTCTACGACGAACGTGCGGCGGGAAAGTTCTGGAGAGAAGAACCGGACGCCAACTGCCTGCCTCAGGGCGTCCCCAAAGTTCTTCTCGCGCCGGCGCCATGGCAGATCGTGCAGACGCCGAAGGTCGTCTTCTTCATCCACGAAGCATTCAACCTGTGGTGGCAGGCGTTCATGGACGGCCGCCGGTTCGTACCGCATCCGGACGTTGCGCCGACGTGGCACGGATACTCCACCGCCAAATGGGAAGGCGACACGCTTGTTGTCGAGAGCGGTGGCTTCAATGGCAGGGTCTGGCTCGATCAACTGGGCAAGCCGTCCACTGAGGCACTGCACGTGACGACGAAGTTTCACAGGAAAGATTTCGGGCACATGGACATCGGCATCACCATTGACGATGCGAAGGCGTATACCAAGCCGTGGGGCACGACAGTCGAAGTGACGCTGCTGCCGAATACGCAGTTGATGGAATTCATCTGCCTCGAGAACGAGAAGAAGACGGGTGGGAAATGACGGTGACTCCACAGTTGCTGCGCGGCGCGCCGTACTTTCCCGTTCCAGATGTCGAGCAGGCGGTCGGGCACTACGAGCGGGTGTTCGGCTTCGCCCGTGAGTACGTTGCTGGAACGCCTCCCGAATTCGCGATGGTCAGCCGCGATGGTCACTGCATCATGCTGCGCAAGGTGTCGGAGCGCATCAGCCCGAACGAGCAGCAGGGAGGAACGTGGGACGCATTCTTCTGGGTGCGCGATGTGAAGGCGCTCCACGACGAACTGAAAAGCAGAGGAGCGATTGTCATCTACGGACCGATGCTGCAGCCGGCGTACAACATGCAGGAGTTCGCCGTGCGTGATCGAGACGGCTACGTCCTCGGTTTTGGGCAGCCGGTTGAGTAGACAGGCTTGTCAACTCCAAACTCGCAACTTCCAAATCCCAAGATGCAACTGGGTCCGGTCTGGTTTGGGAGTTGGTAGTTGGAGGTTGGGAGTTGATATTTCTCTTCGGCGTGTTTGTTCTGGCCGTTCTGAGCGGCGGCACTGCTGCCGTCGCTGGTTTCGGCATCGGAAGTCTGCTTACCCCGGCGCTGGCGGCGAGCTTCGGAACATCAACAGCAGTTGCGGCTGTCGCGATTCCGCATGCGGCCGCGACGGCACTTCGCTGCTGGCGGCTGCGATCGAATATCGAGTGGAACGTGGTCCGGAGCTTCGGCCTGTTGAGCGCAACAGGCGGCCTCATCGGCGCTTTGCTGTACACCCGGTTCTCCAACGCAGCCCTGACGCTGACCCTCGGCCTTCTGCTCCTGTCGACGGCGGTCGCGACGATCGTGGATCTGCCGGCGCGCGTGCGTGTCCGGGGCGCTGTCGTAGGCGGGCTCGGGTTGCTCTCCGGACTGTTCGGCGGACTTGCCGGCAACCAGGGTGGGTTGCGCGCGGCGGCGATGCTCTCGCTCGCATTGCCGCCCGTGCGCTACGTGGCGACGGCGACCGCGACGGCGACGCTGGTCGATCTCGTGCGGACGCCGATTTACGTCTGGCGGGCGGGCGGCGTACTCGCGTCATTGATCACGCCTCTTGCCGTCGCGACGATCGGTGTACTGATTGGCACGGTGCTCGGCGAACGTATTCTCTTCGGGCTCTCGATCCGTCAGTTTCGATATGCCATTGCCGTGCTGATCGGTCTACTGGGCGTCTGGCTGGTTGTTCAGGGCCTGAAATGAATAGAGAATGCACTCGAGGGGCTTTTCTATGAGCTGGCCGCGATTGCTGGTGTGTTTCATCCTCGGGTCAGTCGGTGCACCGCACCCCGTGCATGCGCAGGACGTCAAGTCGGACCAGGAGGTCCTGATCGAGCTCGAACGGAAGTGGGATGCCGCCTTTCACACCCACGATGCCGCGTTCATCGAAACCGTGCTCGCAGACGAATTCATCGCCACCTACGGCGACGGTAGCCGCGGCGACAAGGCCAAGGAGCTTGCCATCGCCCGCACGTTCGATGAGCAGGTCGACTCCTCACGCCTCGACGACTTCATCATCAAGATCTATCGCGACACTGCGGTCGTGTGGTTCACGCAATACCTGGTTGGGCCCCTGAAGGGAAAGCCGACCGAGGTGCGGTACCAGTACATCGACGTCTGGGTCGTGCGCGACGGACGATGGCAGGCGGTGGCCAGTCAGAGTACACGAGTCGGCAATCGGTGAATCCCGAACCTCGAGCTGACGCTCCCCGCGTGATCAGCGGTGTCCGCTACGTTCACACCAACCTGGTCGCATACGATTGGCGAGCGCTCGCCCGTTTCTATCAGGAGCTGTTCGGCTGTCTGCCGGTCCCGCCCGAGCGCGATCTCTCCGGTCCGGAGATGGAGGCCGGCACCGGCGTGGCGGCGGCTCGCCTGCGCGGCATGCATCTTCGGCTACCCGGCGTCGGACCCGACGGTCCCACGCTGGAGATTTTCGAGTACGCGGAGGCTGCCGCAGATGCTCCGCGTGTCGCGAATCGGCCTGGCTTCGCGCACATCGCATTCGCAGTAGACTCGGTCGCCGAGGCGCGCGAACAGGTATTGTCGCACGGCGGATCGCCGGTTGGTGAGGTTGTGACCGTCGCGGTCTCCTCGACGGTCCATGTCACCTGGTGCTACGTGCGCGATCCCGAGGGGAACATCATTGAGCTTCAGAGCACCAAGGCCACGAAGCACACGGAGGCCTGAGAGGCCACGAAGGACACGAAGAAACTCTGCGAGCCACGAAGAACACGAAGATCACGAAGATCACGAAGTATAGGAAGAAACCACAGATGCTTCTTTAGAGCGTGTAACAAAACCTCCGAAGCCCGATTTTCGTCGGCAAGGTAGCGTGAACGCATATGGCCGCCGCGCTGCTTCCAGATCCGTTGTGCGATCTTGTCGAACCGTTCTTGCCAATTCCACCACGTCCGCCAAAAGGCGGACGGCCGCGCGTCTCGGATCGCGCGTGCCTTACAGGCATCGTTCCTCTCTCTCGGGTGCGCGCTGATTTGCTGGCAGTCGTTGCGCTGGGCGTGGAGGACCGCCTGAGTGGACAGCCCACTCTCCGACGCCGAGGTCACCGTTTAGGGTAATCGCGCCCGCGCCGCTGCTCCGGGGACGTCCGGGGGGCGGATTACGTTTCGAAAATGGGCCGGCACTCGGAAGCCGTTGCCGCAGCCGCGCAAGCGCGGGAGCTCGAGCCCGTTGCAGCCGATCGCACGTCGTTCCTTGCGCGCCAAATACGACGACGCGCTCGCGATGTGTCGGAAAGCCATCGAGCTCGCTCCCCACTATCCTCCTGCGCGCTGGTTCATGGGGCTCGTCTACCAGCAGCGCAAGGAACATCGGCCGGCGATTGCCGCATTTCAAAACGCCGTGCGTTACTCGAGAACCGGCTCGCTGCAGGTCGCGCTTCGCGGAAACGCGTACGGAACCGCCGGCGAAAGTGCTAGAGCCGCCCGCATCGTCGAATGGCTCGTCGGTCTGGCCAACGCCATATGAGTAAGACATCTCCTTCTCACGCTCCCGCCGGCTATTCGAGTCGGGTAGCTATTTCGGTCGCGCAGCCCGTGTCAATGAGATTGTTGTTGGCATCGAAGTGCTCGACGAGCGCGCTCGCGGCAAACCTGGTGCCCGCCTGATTGAGTTCGATCGTTCGGCTGACTTTCTGTGTGTCTCGGAACATGAAGCTGAGGCTGCCGTCCGGGTTGATGATGGGGATAGGGTTGAAGCGCGGGAACCTGAAGACCGCGGTGTACTGGTGGTCGCCGACAAGGCTCCAGCTTCCGAAGCTGGGACTACGCGTGATCAGATTCGTGAGCGCGGGCTCTTCCGTCATCGTCCCCCCGCGCATGAACATGTTTCTCGCGCGAACGGTCCTGTTGACATCACCCGGCTGACAGGAGGGATTAAGCACCGACACTGTCACATCCCAGACACCCTCCAGCGTTCGAGCTGGTCGCTGTTCTCCCTGGGGACCCTGGACCCCTCTCGCGGACACCAACGCGGTCGTGACCGTCGCGACACACATGAGCGCCCACGTGACAAGTGAAACCGTTCGCGCAACGTTTGTCTTCATGGTCCTATCTCCTTCCCTCGGAATTCTTCCCGGCGCGGCGAGTAGTCCTGGGTGGGGTGGCGCGCTGCGAACATCGGCACTGCGTCGCGCACGCGCGCAGCGTCGACGCAGTGGCGGATAATTCTCGAGTTCGCTATAGTCAGCGAGAGCCGTCCGCCAGGATCGATTCCACGCGTGTCTTAGCGTTCCCTCCCAGAATCGAATGCGGGAACGCGGCGTGGAAGGGTGCACATCGTCGAAAACACTCGAATAAGTCTCGAGGGACAGGCATTCCTTGAGGACCCGTTGGGAACCACACCGCCCCCAACCGTGACCAGCTTGCTCAGGGCGTGGAGCGATGGCGACGAAACCGCGCTCAAGCAGTTGGTGCCACTTGTCGAGGCGGAGCTTCGCCGGCTCGCGCGGGGGTACATGCGGCGCGAGCGGCAGGGCCACACCCTTCAGGCCACGGCGCTCGTCAACGAGGTGTTTCTCCGGTTGACAGACGCTGGGGGCATCCGATGGCAGGATCGGGCGCACTTCCTCGGCATCGCCTCCCGCCTGATGCGGCGAGTGCTCGTCGACTACGCACGGTCGCGGGGCTATCGAAAACGCGGCGGAGAGGCGCAGAGAGTGACGCTCGACGATACGCTGCTCGTGACGCCAGAACCGGCGGTGGACGTGATGGCGCTCGATCGCGCCTTGGATGTCTTCGCACGGATAGATGCCCGGAAGAGCCGAGTCGTGGAGCTGCGCTTCTTCGGGGGGCTGAGCGTGGAGGAGACGGCGGAGGTGTTGCACGTCTCGGTCGACACCATCAAGCGAGACTGGCGTGTGGCAAAGCTGTGGTTACTGCGTGAGCTCAAAGGAGAGCACGCCCACCTGCGAGCGACCGCACCCGATGACGCCTGAACGCTGGCCGGATGTCGAACGAATTCTCCTTGTTGCGCTCACGCGCGATGCCGACGAACGTGAGGCGTTTGTTGCCGAGGTGTGCGCGAACGATGCTGCGCTGCGCCGGGAAGTCGAGTCCCTCCTCCGTCAGGAGTCCGAGGCAGCCGGTTTTCTGAGCGCACCGGCAGCTGCAGTGATCGGCTCGGCGATGAACAACGGCACCTTCATCGGCCGGCACGTCGGACCCTATACGATCCAAGAACAACTCGGCGCAGGCGGTATGGGCCAGGTCTACCGCGCGCGAGACACGAAGCTGAATCGCGACGTCGCCATCAAGATCCTGCCGCCAGTCTACACGCGCGATACGGAACGCCTCGCCCGCTTCGAGCGCGAGGCGCGAATGCTCGCAGCGCTCAATCATCCGCACATCGGCGCCATTTATGGTCTCGAGCATGCTGACGACACGCCCGCGCTGGTGCTCGAGCTCATTGAAGGGCCGACCCTCGCGGAGCGACTGACGAATGGCCCCCTGCCAATAACCGAGGCACTGGGGATTGCGATACAAATCGCGGAGGCGCTCGAAGCCGCCCACGCTCGCGGCATCGTGCACCGCGATCTCAAACCCGCGAATATCAAGATCACGGCCGCCGGCACCGCGAAGCTGATCGACTTTGGGTTGGCCAAAGGCCTCGGTGCGGGGGGAATCGACGAGCGCTCCGCAGCCGTTATCGGTGGCACGCGTTCGGGCATGTCGAGGCCAGGCGCGCTATTGGGCACCGCCGCCTATATGTCGCCGGAGCAAGCGAAGGGCGAGCCCGTGGACGCGCGCACTGATCTGTTTTCACTTGGCGCCGTCTTGTACGAGATGGTGACCGGCAGACCGGCATTTGCTGGAGCCGAGTCGACCGTTACGCGCGAGTCGATCGTTCATGGCACGCCGTCGTCACCGCGCCAGGTAAATCCGCGGCTGCCGCGCACGCTCGATCGGATCATCTGCAGACTCTTGATGAAGGACCGCGACATGCGGTATCAGGCGGCATCAGAGGTGGCCGTCGAACTGAAGCGGCTGAAACACGAGATAGAGGCGCGCAAATCGACGAAGGACAACCTGTCCAATCGACGGCGCCATGCAACGGCAGGCGCAGCGCTCATTCTCGCCATCGGAATCGCCGCCTGGATGTGGCCCCGTCCGATGACAACCCAGGCGCCAGCAGGAGGCGACTACACCCAAGTCACCCATCTCGCGGATTCAGCCACCTCACCCTCGTTGTCGCCTGACGGCCGCCTGATGACGTTCATTCGAGGAGAGAGCACGTTCGAAGGGTTGGGTCAGATCTATCTGAAAGCGCTGCCCGACGGCGAGCCCGTGCAACTGACGGACGACTCGTTGAAGAAAATGAGTCCCATCTTTTCCCCGGACGGCTCGCAGATCGCTTACACGACTGTCGGCGACAACTTCGCCTGGGATACATGGGTCGTCCCGGCGCGTGGCGGGAAACCGCGGCTGTGGTTTGCGAATGCGTCAGGCCTTTCCTGGATCGACGAGCGACAGGTCTTGTTCTCGGAAATCACCACGGGCGTTCACATGAAGGTCGTCGCAGCCGACGACCAGCGACGGCGGGTCCGTTCTATCTACGCGCCGGAGCCCGAACGGGCCATGGCTCATCGTTCGTACTCGTCGCCAGACGGCAAATGGGTTCTGATTGTGGAAATGGACCAAGCGGCATGGCAACCATGCCGCCTCGTCCCGCTCGATGGGCAATCGACCGGCCGGAAGGTCGGCCCCGATGGACAGTGCACATCGGCCGCCTGGTCGCCGGATGGCTCGTGGATGTATTTCTCGTCGAACAGCACGGGGAGCTTCCATATCTGGCGGCAACGGTTCCCCGACGGCAAGCCGGAACAGATCACCGCAGGTCCGGACGAGGAAGAGGGCATTGCGCTGGCTCCGGACGGACGATCGCTGCTCACGTCGATCGGCACCCGTCATTCGTCTATTTGGTTGCGCGACCCTCGTGGCGAGCGGGAGATCTCGAGAGAAGGATATGCCTTCGTGCCGGGCTTTCCCGACAGCGGCATTTCGCAACCGTTCTCGCCCGACGGCCGGTCACTGGTCTATCTGGTCCGTCAGGGGGCTGTCCGTTTCGCGGGCCCTGGAGAACGCGCCGGTGAGTTGTGGATCACAGATCTCGTGACGGCGCGCAGCGAATCGGTGGTTCCCGGCGTTCGAGTGATCGGCTATGAGATCTCACGCGATGGCAAACAGGTGGTGTTCGCGGCGCTCGATGAGCACGGCACGTCGCACATCTGGCTGGCGCCGCTGGACCGTCGTTTCCCTCCGCGACAGCTCGCGGCGCTCGAGGCAGACAGCCCGCACTTCGGCGCCGACGGCGACATCCTCTGCCGCGGGACGGACCGCGGCTCCAACTTCATCTACCGTTTGAAGAACGACCGCCCTCCGGAGAAGGCCGTCGCGCGCGCCATCCTGTTCTTTCTGGGCGTCTCGCCCGATGGGACGTGGCTGATTGCGCGTGTGCCAGACCCCGGCAAGTCTTTGCATCAGACAACTCTGGCGTTTTCTACTCTAGGCGGGCCTGTTCCGGTGTGCGAGACATGCGAAGTCGACTGGACGCCGAACGCGAAGTCTCTCATCGTCAGACTGACGAGTGCCGGTGAACGAACGTCAAGCCGAACCTTCGTGATTCCGCTTCGACCCGGTCACACGCTGCCGCTCCTACCGGCCGACGGCATTCGCTCGGAGGCCGACCTGGCCGGATTGCCAATCTCGCTAGCGTTGGATGGATTTGTCTACCCGGGCGACACACCTTCGCTCTACGCCTTCGTGCGGCGCACAGTCGTCCGCAACATTTACCGTGTTCCGTTGTCGTGATCAGCCACCGGTGAAAGGGTGGCCGCAGTTTCGATGTCTTGTTGGTGCTTCTAGCTCGGGCGGGCCTCCCATTTCCTCGTATTCGGGACCGAATGGTTTGCTCATTATTGACATCGACGAGAAGCCGGCCTCCTACCCACGGCGTTATAGGTCCGGTCTCGCCGTCGCATGAAGTCACAACGCGCGAGGAGAGTCAGAAAACGGGAATCGTTCGGTAGGGGTCCCATTTGGGATCGACGGGCAGATATATCGGATGCACGTCATGCGCATCGTACGCGCGGTTCAGCCATTCCAAGACCGCGTCGCGTTCACCGAGCCTGCGTGCACGAGCGCCATGGCGTGGGCGGGGTGCCCACCAGTCGAGAACCTCCGGCCGTTGGTAGAGCGAGGTAAACCCGATCGGCGGCATGAGACAGCGTGGCGTTTTCGTGCCAGTCCAAGGTTTTGTTACAGGCTGTTGGATTAGGAGTGTTCGTAATTTCGTGGGTTTTGGTCGTTCGTGACGTTC
>Ga0070664_100003658_pt1 | contig 12383 bp, 10 predicted proteins | sample KBSC73metaG_FD_65863 | JGI IMG/M metagenome (GOLD analysis project Ga0070664, IMG submission 65863) | Corn rhizosphere microbial communities from Kellogg Biological Station, Michigan, USA - KBS C7-3 metaG | ecosystem: Host-associated > Plants > Roots > Rhizosphere > Soil ... | reverse complement strand
AAATCCTTCTTCTGGGGCGTGTTCCTGATTTTCTGCGCCATCTGGTTCTATGCACTCGGCACACGGACCTTGGTGCCCAGTGACGAGGGCCGCTATGCCGAAATGGCACGTGAAATGGTAACAACGGGCGACTGGATCACACCACGCCTGAACGGCATCAAATACTTTGAAAAACCACCACTACAGGCCTGGATGAACGCGCTCACCTTCAAGGTTTTCGGCCTGGGTGAGTGGCAAGCTCGCCTATGGACCGGTCTGTGTGGCCTGTTCGGCATCCTGATAACGGCTTTTACAGGCAATCGTCTGTTTGGCTCGCGCATCGGTTTTTACGCCGGACTGGTGCTTGCCTCCACCCTCTATTGGGCTGCACTCGGCCATGTGAACACGCTCGACATGGGCCTGTCGGCCATGATGACGCTTGCTCTGTGCAGTTTGCTGCTGGCACAACACAAGGATGCGACCGCCACCGAACAACGCAACTGGATGTTTGCATGCTGGGCTGGCATGGCGCTCGCTGTCTTGTCGAAAGGCTTGATCGGCATCGTGCTGCCCGGCGCGGTACTGGTGCTCTACACCCTGGTTTCGCGCGACTGGGCAATCTGGAAGCGGCTGCATCTGCTCTCCGGCCTGCTGCTGTTCTTCGCTATCTCAGCGCCCTGGTTCATCCTCGTCTCGTTGAAAAACCCCGAATTCCCGCATTTCTTTTTCATTCACGAACATTTCCAGCGCTTTGTCAGCAAAGTCCACCATCGCGAGGGGGCGTGGTACTACTTCATCCCGATTCTCCTCTTGGGCATCATGCCTTGGCTTCCCTTGCTGCCGCAAAGCCTTGCCGGTGCGCTGCGGGAAGAACGACACGGCTTCCAACCGCGCATGATGCTGCTGATCTGGTGCGTCTTCATCTTCTTCTTTTTCAGCATCTCCGGCTCTAAACTGCCGTCCTACATTCTGCCTATCTTCCCGGCGCTGGCATTGCTGATTGCGCTTCAACTGAAGCACGCTTCCAACCGTATGCTTGCCGTGGCTGCTGGCTTGCTGGCGGTAGCTGGCGCCGTTGGCTTGGCTTATGCCGGCAAAGTTCCGCATCTGACCCAAAATCCTTTCGAGCTTCCGCTGTATCAAGCGTATGTGCCATGGGTTACCGCTGGCGCGGCAACCGTGCTGGTCGGCGGCCTCGCCGCCATCGCCTTTGCCCGCTCCCGGCGCGAATGGTCCCTGCTGGTATTAGGTCTGTTCACGTTCATCTCCGGTCAGTTGCTGATGCTGGGTCATGAACCCCTCGGCCGGTACAAGGCAGGCTTGGACCATGTACCGAAGATTGCGGCAGAACTTGCACCGGATACACCGCTCTACGGGGTTAACATCTATGAGCAATCGATCCCCTTCTATCTTGGCCGCACCATGACTCTGGTAGGATCAGCCGATGAAATGCAATTCGGCGTCGATCAAGAGCCGCAACTGTGGATTCCGAAACGCGATGAATTCGTGCGCCGCTGGAACGAAGCGCGCGCAACGGGAAAAAAGGCGCTTGCCATCATGTACCCGACCTCCTTTGAGCAACTGAAGAAAGATGGTCTGCCCATGCGTGTCATCTCCCGCGACCCGCGCCGCGTTATTGTCGCCAACAACGACATTAAGCAATGAATATCTCAACTTTTGGTTTCATCCTGACCGGCATTTTCCTGAACGCAGTTGCGCAATTGTTGCTAAAGGCCGGCACCAATGCGGTCGGCGCAATCCATCTCACCGCGCAGAACTGGCTTTCCACTGGTGTCAAGCTGGCGACGCAATTACCGATCCTCGGCGGACTGACCTGTTATGTCATTTCGGTTGGAGTATGGATCATCGGCCTGTCGCGAGTCGACGTGACGATGGCTTACCCCATGCTATCAATCGGTTATATCGTCAATGCGCTCGGTGCATGGTATTTTCTCGGCGAAGCCGTTTCCGCCCAGCGGCTATTGGCGATAGCCATCATCATTGTCGGCGTCGTGCTGTTGACCCGCAGCTAACCCTCATCCTCTGAAAACCCATGAGCGAACCTTTCCTGCCCTTCTCTCGCCCCACCATCGATGAAGCAACGATCGCTGCCGTAGGCGACGTGCTGCGTTCCGGCTGGATCACCAGCGGCCCGAAAGTCCAGGCCTTCGAAGCCCAATTGTCCGACTACTTCGGTGGTCGTTTGGTCCGCACCTTCAACTCCGGCACCTGCACCATGGAGATTGCACTGCGTATCGCCGGCATCGGCCCGGGTGACGAAGTGATCACCACGCCGATTTCCTGGGTCGCCACCGCCAACGTCATCATCGAAGTCGGAGCAACGCCAGTCTTTGCCGACATCGATCCGGTCACCCGCAATATCGACCTGAACAAGCTTGAAGCTGCCATCACTCCACGCACCAAGGCCATCATTCCCGTCTACCTCGCAGGCATGCCTGTGGACATGGACAAGCTCTATGCGATTGCCCGCAAATACAACCTGCGTGTGGTGGAGGACGCAGCACAGGCACTCGGCTCATCGTGGCAAGGCAAGCGTATCGGCTCCTTCGGCGACTTTGTCTCATTCAGTTTCCAGGCAAACAAAAACCTCACCACAAGTGAAGGCGGTTGCCTTGTCCTCAACAATGCCGAAGAGGCAAAACTCGCTGAAAAATATCGCTTGCAGGGCGTAGTCCGCAGCGGCCTCGACGGCATCGAGGTTGACGTACTCGGCGGCAAGTTCAACATGACCGACATCGCCGCCGCAATCGGCCTTGGGCAATTGCCGCATCTTGATGCAATCACGGCAAAACGCCGTGCGCTTGCCAAACATTATTTCGCTTGCCTGGGTAAAGACTTCGAAGAGAAATACGGTGCCCAGTTGCCGGTGGCGGATTTCGAAAACACGAACTGGCACTTATTCCAATTGGTTCTGCCCGAGCGCATCAGCCGCGCCGATTTCATGGCTCGAATGATGGAAAAGAACATTGGCGTCGGTTACCACTACGCACCGATCCACTTGTTCAAGCTGTATCGGGAGCGCGGATTCAAGGAAGGCATGTTCCCGATCGCCGAGCGTGTCGGCCGCCAGATCGTCACGCTGCCGATGTTCTATGCAATGACGGAAAGTGATGTCGAACGGACAGTCGACGCAGTAAAATCCGTCCTTCAACAATAAAACCAGCGACTGATGAAACCAGAACTTTCCGTCGTCATTCCTGTTTACAACGAAGAAGCTGGCCTCGCCAAGCTATTCGAACGCCTCTACCCGGCGCTCGACAAGCTCGGCATAAGCTACGAAATCGTGTTCGTCAACGACGGCAGCCGCGACAATTCCGCATCCATCCTGGCAGACCAGTTCCGCACACGTCCTGACGTGACGCGCGTCGTTCTATTCAACGGCAACTACGGCCAGCACATGGCCATTCTTGCCGGCTTCAAGGCAACCCGTGGCAATGCCGTGGTGACGCTGGATGCCGACCTGCAAAATCCTCCGGAGGAGATCGGCAATCTGCTGGCCAAGATGCGCGAAGGCTACGACTATGTCGGTTCTATTCGTCGCGAACGTCAGGACTCCGCCTGGCGAACACATGCATCGAAGGCAATGAACCTGCTGCGCGAAAAAATCACCCGCATCAAGATGACCGATCAGGGCAACATGCTGCGCGCCTATGGCCGCAATGTGATCGATCTGATCAACCAATGCAACGAGGTCAATACTTTCGTCCCGGCGCTGGCCTATACTTTCGCGCGCAAGCCGACCGAAATCGTGGTCGAGCACGAGGAACGCTCGGCGGGACAGTCGAAGTACTCGTTATACAGTCTGATCCGCTTGAACTTCGACCTCGTAACAGGCTTCTCGCTGGTACCGCTGCAACTGTTCTCCATGCTGGGCATCGGGTTGTCCTTCGTATCCGCAGCATTATTCGTAGTGCTACTGATACGCCGCTTCCTGTTCGGCGCTGAGGTCGAGGGTGTATTCACCCTGTTCGCCATCACGTTCTTCCTGATGGGTGTGATCCTGTTCGGCATCGGCCTGGTAGGCGAATACGTTGGCCGCATCTATCAGCAGGTACGCGGACGTCCTCGCTACGTCGTGCAAGCAGTGCTGGAACAAATCACTGAACAATCGACCATCGAGGTTTGACACAATGCGTGCCGTTGTCTTCGCTTATCACAATGTCGGCGTACGCTGCCTGAAGGCATTACTTGCACGTGGCGTCGAAGTGGCTCTGGTCGTCACGCATCAAGACAATCCGAATGAAACCATCTGGTTCGAGTCAGTCGCCTCACTGTGTCGGGAACAAGGCATTCCCTTCGTGACGCCCGACGATCCCAAAACACCGGAACTCTTCCAGCAAGTGCAGGAAACGCAACCTGATTTCATCTTCAGCTTCTACTACCGTCACATGCTGCCGGTGGACCTGCTTTCGTTAGCAAAGCATGGCGCCTACAACATGCACGGTTCGCTACTGCCGAAATACCGTGGCCGCGTCCCGGTCAACTGGGCAGTACTGCACGGCGAAACCGAAACCGGCGCGACGCTGCACGAGATGGCAGCCAAGCCCGATGCAGGTGCAATCATTGCGCAAACCGCAGTCCCTATCCTGCCCGACGACACTGCCTTCGAAGTCTTTGGCAAAGTCACCGTCGCGGCCGAACAAACGCTGTGGACTGTCTTGCCGGCCATGTTGGCAGGACAAACGCTGAAGCAACCCAACGATTTGTCCAAGGGCAGCTATTTTGGCGGACGCAAGCCGGAAGACGGACGTATCGATTGGTCGCAACCGGCGCAAGCCGTCTATAACCTGCACCGTGCGGTCGCACCGCCTTATCCTGGCGCGTGGACCACGATAGCAGGAAAAATTTTTATTATTGGCAAAGCCCGGCTGGCTCGGAAACCAATCGTCAATTTGCCGCAAGGTTTGGTCGTCATCAATAACTGCATATTCGGCGTTTGCGGCGATGGCCGCGCGCTACTGATCCACGAACTCCTGACGGAAGGCCAACCGATCCAACCGTCGGACTTGCAACCCCTCCTGTCTTCCCCCGCATAAGCGGTTCCGGCAGTCAACAAAAAGATACTCCCATGAAAAAAGTCCTTATTCTTGGCGTCAACGGCTTTATCGGCCATCATCTGTCCAAGCGCATCCTCGAAACCACAGACTGGCATGTCTACGGCATGGACATGATGTCCGACCGTATCAGTGATTTGCTGGGGAACGAAGCCTACAAGAGCCGCATGCATTTCTTCGAGGGTGACATCACCATCAACAAGGAATGGGTCGAATATCACGTCAAAAAATGCGACGTGATCCTGCCCTTGGTGGCTATTGCCACCCCCTCGACCTATGTCAAACAGCCGTTGCGCGTGTTCGAACTCGATTTCGAAGCCAACCTGCCCATCGTGCGCTCGGCGGTCAAATACAAAAAGCACCTCATCTTCCCCTCGACCTCCGAAGTCTATGGCATGTGCCGTGACGAACAATTCGATCCGGACAGCTCGGAATTGATCGTGGGCCCGATCAACAAGCAGCGCTGGATTTATTCATGCGCCAAGCAGTTGATGGACCGTGTGATCTGGGGCTACGGCATGGAAGAAGGCTTGAACTTCACGCTGTTCCGCCCCTTCAACTGGATCGGCGCCGGCCTCGATTCGATCCATACGCCCAAGGAAGGCAGCTCCCGCGTGCTGACGCAATTCTTTGGCCATATCGTGCGCGGTGAAAACATTTCGCTGGTCGATGGCGGCCACCAGAAGCGCGCCTTTACCTACATCGATGACGGCATCAATGCCCTGATGCGCATCATCGCTAATGAGGGCGGCATTGCCAGCGGAAAAATCTACAACATCGGCAATCCGGCCAACAATTACTCGATCCGCGAATTGGCTGAAATGATGCTCAAGCTGGCTGCTGAGTATCCAGAATATGCCGAGTCGGCCAAGAAGGTGAAGCTGGTCGAGACGACGTCGGCAGCCTATTACGGCCAGGGCTATCAGGATGTGCAGAACCGTGTGCCGAAGATAGCCAATACCTGCGAAGAGCTGCAATGGAGCCCGATCACTTCGATGCAAGACACCTTGCGCAACATCTTCGATGCCTATCGCAGCCATGTTGTTGATGCAAAGGCTTTGATGGACTGATGCCTGTCCTTACTCTCAAGATCGACGTCGATACCTACCGCGGTACTCGAGAAGGCGCACTCAACCTGGTGCGCCTTCTGGAGAAGCATCAGGCCAACGCCACCTTCCTGTTCTCGCTCGGCCCGGATCATACCGGCTGGGCGCTGCGTCGTGCCTTTCGGCCCGGCTTCTTCCAGAAGGTTTCCCGCACTTCAGTGGTCGAACACTACGGTCTGAAAACGCTAATGTACGGTGTCCTGCTACCAGGACCTGACATTGGCCGCACCTGCGTTGAACAGATGCGCGCTGTACAGGCAGCCGGTTTCGAATGTGGCATTCATACCTGGGACCACGTCGTGTGGCAAGACAACGTCCGCACACGCGATATCGCATGGACGCGAGGGCAGATGCAGCAATCCTTCGACCGTTTCTGCCAGATCTTCGGCCACGCACCAGCAACCCACGGTGCTGCCGGCTGGCAGATGAACGACTATGCATTCGCCCAGCTCGATGCCTTTGGCATGGCCTACGCCTCCGATGGCCGTTGTCGCCTTACCGAATGCGGCAAACTCGTCGATCCGGCCACAGGCCCGTATCGTGTAAAGGCGCTGGGCAAAACACTCGCTTGCATCCAGCTCCCCACTACCCTGCCGACGCTAGATGAATTGCTGGGACGCACGATAGACAACAACATCATCGAACAGTCAAATCTTGCCGCCGCCATTCTTAGACTGACTGAAGACAGGCGTGACCACGTCTTCACCCTGCACGCGGAACTTGAAGGGCAGAAGCTGGCTCCCATATTCGAACAATTGCTGGAAGGATGGCGTGCCCAAGGATACGCCCTGACATCGATGGCCGAACATTATCAGCACATAAAGCATGCCGAATTGCCAATACATCCGGTCAATTGGGGCGAAGTGCCCGGCCGCTCCGGACAACTGATTGTTCAAGTCTGACATGAGCAAGGTGCAAGCCAGCCATACTGTTCCCGTCTTTTCGACATTCCAACAGGCGATACAACCTCAACAGGAGATCATGGTGGCAGAAGACAGCCCCTCCGCATTGAATCTGATGGTTCCCGAATTTACAGCCGAGATGACCGGTGATCATGCATTCCGTCTTTCCGACCACAAGGGAAAAGTTGTCGTCCTGTATTTTTACCCCAAGGACAATACCCCTGGCTGCACTACTGAAAGCATGCGATTCCGCGACCTGCACTCGCAGTTCAGGGAAGCGAATGCCGAGATTTTCGGCCTCAGCCGTGACAGCATTCGCTCGCATAATGGTTTCAAGACCAAGCTTGCACTCCCCTTCGAACTGATTTCCGACCCGGATGAAACGGTCTGCAACCTGTTCAATGTGATGCGAATGAAAAATATGTACGGCAAGCAAGTGCGCGGCATCGAGCGCAGTACATTTGTGATTGACGGAAGCGGGAAATTGGTGAAAGAATGGCGTGGAGTCAAGGTTCCAGGACATGTGGATGAAGTTCTGGAGTTCGTCAAAACTCTCGCATAACCGAGCAGGCTGCAGAACCCTTTGAATTCAAACGAACTTTCTCGCAAAGAGCCGTTTATGGAAGAGGCAGAAAGCCTCCCCTCAAACGGCTTTTTTACTTTGCAAACACTTCATTCCATCCATCTTCGACTTGCGCTGCAACCCTTTGGCGCTGTATCCCTCCCAGTAGTAGTAAACACTTCACACGTCTGAGGTCCTGATGCCACTGCCCAAATTACCGACCAAACCCGCAACACTCCTCTCCACTGAAGACTATCCCAAGGCAGAGAAAGGCAAATCGGTAAAACCAGTGATAGCGCTGGTTGAATCAAGCCCGCAACCTATCGAAACCACACCGAAGGCGCGTGCCAAAACCACTGAAAAAGCCCCTGCGACCAAGCGTGCCACGAAATCAAAACCGGTTGCCGAAACCCTGATCAAGTCCACTAGCAGCCGCGTAGCCGACCGTCTGGGCGTGACCAAACTGTTCGTGCTCGACACCAATGTCTTGATGCACGACCCGGCTTCGCTGTTCCGCTTCGAAGAGCACGACGTTTATCTGCCGATGATGACGCTGGAAGAACTCGACAACCACAAGAAAGGCATGTCCGAAGTTGCGCGCAACGCGCGCCAAGTATCGCGCTCGCTTGATGCCCTTGTTGCCGGTGTCGAAGAACATGCGATCGAAGATGGCATTTCGTTATCCAAACTGGGAAACAAGGATGCCAAGGGCCGCCTGTTCTTCCAGACCAAGCTGCAAAACTTTTCCCTGCCTGAAGGACTGCCCGTCGGCAAGGCGGACAACCAGATTCTCGGTGTTGTACGTGCATTGGAGGCGCAATACCCTGATCGTCCCATCGTGCTGGTATCGAAAGACATCAACATGCGCATTAAGGCGCGTGCGATGGGGCTGGCGTCCGAGGACTACTTCAACGACCAGGTACTGGAAGATAGCGACCTGCTGTACTCAGGCATCACCCAGTTGCCGGAAGACTTCTGGAACAAGCATGCCAAGGGCATGGAGTCGTGGCAGGAAAACAAGCATGGCACCGGATATACCTTCTATCGTTTGACCGGCCCTGCGGTGCCGTCCTTTCTCGTCAACCAGTTTGTCTATCTTGAACCGAATAACGGCGAGGCGCCTTTCTACGGACAAGTCAAACAGATTAATGGCAAGACTGCCGTCATCCAGACCTTGCGCGAGTACACGCATGCGAAGAACAGCGTGTGGGGCATCACTGCGCGCAACCGTGAGCAGAATTTCGCGCTGAACCTGCTGATGAACCCCGAGTGCGACTTCGTCACCCTGCTCGGCCAGGCTGGTACTGGCAAAACCCTGCTGGCCTTGGCCGCCGGTCTTGCGCAAGTGCTGGAAACGAAGCTGTACAACGAAATCATCGTCACCCGCGTGACAGTGCCGGTTGGTGAAGACATTGGCTTTTTGCCGGGCACCGAGGAAGAAAAGATGTCACCTTGGATGGGCGCTTTCGACGACAATCTCGAAGTCTTGAACAAGTCCGATACCGATGCCGGCGAATGGGGACGTGCCGCAACCCAGGACCTGATCCGCTCGCGCATCAAGATCAAGTCGCTCAACTTCATGCGTGGGCGTACCTTCGTCAACAAATTCCTGATCATCGACGAAGCACAGAACCTGACACCCAAACAAATGAAGACCTTGGTCACGCGCGCCGGTCCGGGCACCAAGATTGTCTGCCTTGGCAACATCGCGCAAATCGATACGCCCTATCTGACTGAAGGTTCGAGCGGCCTGACCTACGTGGTGGATCGATTCAAAGGCTGGACGCACAGTGGACATATAACACTGGCACGCGGCGAGCGTTCACGTCTGGCCGATCATGCGAGCGACGTGCTGTAATCCGTACTCCTCAAAGCAAAAAAGCCTGCAAGTGATTGCAGGCTTTTTTGTTTGATGTGTCGGAAAGAGCTTACAAAATCTTGGTGCCGAACCACCACGCAATTGCGGCAACAAAGGCCGAAGCCGGAATCGTCAATATCCAGGCCCAGACGATGTTACCGGCGACACCCCAGCGCACTGCAGACATCTTGCGCGACGAACCAACACCGACGATAGCGCCGGTAATGGTGTGCGTCGTTGATACGGGAATGCCCAGCGCAGATGCAAGAAACAGCGTGATCGCACCACCGGTCTCCGCGCAAAAACCACCAACCGGCTTAAGCTTGGTGATCTTCTGCCCCATGGTCTTGACGATACGCCAGCCTCCGAACAAAGTGCCAAGGCCAATCGCCATGTAGCAGCTGATGATCACCCACCACGGCAAGGGGTCTTTCGCAGAGGTATAGCCAGCGGCAATCAACAGCATCCAGATGATGCCCATGGTTTTCTGCGCATCGTTTCCGCCGTGGCCCAGACTGTACATCGATGCCGATATAAGCTGCATGCGGCGAAACCACTTATCGACCCGGCGCGGCGTTGCTCCAACAAACAGCCATGACACAATGACCATCATGATCGAACCGAACACGAAGCCCAGCAGCGGCGACAGCACGATAAAGGCGATGGTCTTGATGAGGCCCGCAGAAATGAGCGCTCCGGTACCCGACTTCGCCACGGCAGCGCCGACCAAGCCTCCGATCAACGCGTGCGAAGACGAAGACGGAATGCCGTAATACCACGTGATGATATTCCAGAAAATGGCACCGACCAGCGCCCCGAACACTACGTAGTGATCGACCACAGAAGGCTCGACCGTGCCTTTTCCCACCGTAGCGGCAACCTTCAGTTGAAAGAAGAAAATTGCGATGATGTTAAACACTGCGGCCATCGCGACTGCAGTCTGCGGCTTGAGCACGCCAGTCGACACTACGGTAGCAATCGCGTTCGCTGCATCATGGAAGCCGTTCATGAAGTCGAACAGCAAGGCTAGCGCAACCAGAAAGGCAAGAACGTAAATACTGATTTCAAGGGTGTGCATGAGATTGTTGTTATCTTAACGTTAAATTGCACAGCAAACGCACTCACGCGTTCTCGACGATGATGCCCTCGATGACGTTGGCAACGTCCTCGCAACGATCCGTCACTGTCTCCAGGATTTCATAAATTGCTTTCAGCTTGATCAGCGTGCGCACATCCGGCTCATCACGGAACAATTTGGACATGGCCGCGCGCATGACATGATCGGCATCGGACTCGAAGCGGTCGATCTCTTCGCACAGCGCAAGAATCTGCGCCGAATTGTCCATGCTGTGCAACAGCCCGACAGCAGCCTTCACCTTTTCCGCGCAGGATAGGCAGAGTTCGGCAAGACGCTTGGCCTCCGGCGTGACGGCCTTGATGTCATATAACGAAATCGTCTGCCCTGCATCCTCCAGCAGGTCGAGGATGTCGTCCATGTTGGTGATCAGCTTGTGAATATCGTCACGGTCGATCGGAGTGATGAAAGTCTTGTGCAGCAAATCCAGCGCTGCGTAGGTGATCTTGTCGGCCTGCTTCTCGATGCTTTCGATCGCATGTACACGGTGTTCGAGGTCATCGAAATTCGACATCAATCCGACCATCTCCTTTGCACCCTTGACGCACAAATCGGCGTGCTGGATGAAAAGCTCGAAAAATTTGCCCTCGCTGGGCATCAATCGTCCAAACATAATCCACTCTCTTTAAGGTTGAAGTATTAAAACCTGTACGCGCTCATTCGCCGCCGAAAATCGCCTGTCCACCGGTATAGTTGTCGAACTTGGTGTACTCGCCGAGGAAGGTCAGCCTTACCGTCCCGATCGGACCGTTACGCTGCTTGCCGATAATGATCTCGGCGGTTCCCTTGTCAGGCGAATCGGGGTTGTATACTTGGTCTCGATAGATGAACAAAATCACGTCGGCATCCTGTTCGATAGCGCCGGATTCGCGCAAGTCAGACATCACCGGACGCTTGTTCGGCCGCTGTTCCAGCGAGCGGTTCAACTGCGACAGAGCGATTACCGGGCAACCAAGCTCTTTTGCCAAGCCCTTCAGATTACGCGAGATTTCCGAAATCTCGGTGGCGCGATTCTCGCCAGGAGAGCTGCCAGACATCAGTTGGAGATAGTCGATGATAATCAGTCCGAGCTTGCCGCATTGGCGCGCCAGCCGCCTTGCCCGCGCACGCAATTCGATAGGGCTCAAAGCCGGCGTCTCGTCGATGTAAAGCTGCGCGTCATTCATCTTCTGGATGGCATGCGTCAGGCGCGGCCAATCCTCGTCGTTCAGCTTGCCAATACGCAGACGGCTCTGATCAAGCCGCCCCACCGAGCCCAACATACGCATGGCCAACTGGGCACCACCCATTTCCATGGAAAACACGGCTACCGGCAAACCACTATCGATCGCCACGTTCTCGCCGATGTTCAGAGAGAAAGCCGTCTTACCCATGGAAGGCCGGCCGGCAACGATGATCAAATCGCCCGGCTGCAAGCCGGAAGTCATGCGGTCGAGGTCGATGAAGCCGGTCGGCACGCCGGTGATGTCGTTCTGGTTGTCGCGGTTGTAGAGTTCGTCGATGCGTTCAACCACTTGCGTAAGCAGCGGCTGTATCGCCTGGAAACCCTGCGCCCCACGCGCCCCCTCTTCCGCGATGGCGAAAATCTTGGACTCAGCTTCATCAAGCAGCTGCTTGACCTCCTTGCCCTGCGGATTAAGCGCCTGAGTCGCAATCTCGTCAGCCACAGTGATCAACCTGCGCAAGACGCCACGGTCGCGCACGATTTCAGCATAGCGACGAATGTTGGCGGCAGACGGCGTATTCTGCGCCAGAGCATTCAAGTA
>Ga0070664_100003656_pt1 | contig 12385 bp, 10 predicted proteins | sample KBSC73metaG_FD_65863 | JGI IMG/M metagenome (GOLD analysis project Ga0070664, IMG submission 65863) | Corn rhizosphere microbial communities from Kellogg Biological Station, Michigan, USA - KBS C7-3 metaG | ecosystem: Host-associated > Plants > Roots > Rhizosphere > Soil ... | reverse complement strand
GTGACGACGCACTGCTCGCCCCAGCCGACGAGCCCGTCGTCCGTCTCGAGCCGGACGACAGTCCCGTCCTGCTCGGTCGAGACCCGGCCACCGGACATGACGAAGGGTCCGGCCGCGTGGTGGTAGCGAACCGCATAGACGTCGATCCGCCTGATCTCCATCTCGCCGTCCCTCAGCGCACGTAGGTCGCGCCGTTGACGTCGATCGTCGCGCCGCTGAGGTGGCGGCACTTCCCGCTCGCGAGGAACGCGATCACCTCGCCGATCTCCTCCGCCGGCACCATCTCGCCCATCGCCAGGAGCGCGTTGACGGCGTCGATCCCGCCTCGCGACGTCGCCGAGATCTCGGACATCCGCGTGCGCACGATCCCGGGCGCGACGACGTACGCGAGAACGCCCTCGGCGGCGTAGGCACGGGCGACCGTCTGCGTGACGGCCTTCACCGCAGCCTTCGAAGCGGCGTATGCCGGGAGCGAGGGAATCGCCGACCCCTGCTGCGCCGACCAGCTCGAGAGCGTGATCACGATCCCGCCGCCGTGCTCGCGGAAGTGGTTCACCGCCTCGCGGATCAGGCTGACCGGCTCGAGGACGTTCACGCGGAGCGTCTCGTCCCACCCGGCGTCCCAGGCCTCGTCCGTGCCGTCGAACGGCGTCTCGGGCGCGATCGCGGCGTTCGCGACCACGACGTCGACCCGTCCGCGCCAGGCGACGGCGTCGCGCCAGAGCGACCGGGCCGCGCCCGGCTTCGCCAGGTCCGCCTGGAGGAGCAGCCTGCGCTCGTCCGGCAGGCCCGCGACCGCCTCCTCCGCGCCGGCGCGGTGCGAGCCGTAGTGCGCGATCACGGCCGCGCCGTCCGCCGCGATCGCCCCCACGGCTTCCGCGCCGATGCCCCGCGACGCGCCCGTGACGAGGACGGTTCGCGTCACGCCGCCATCCGTGCGTAGTCGGCGGCCGGATCGCCGTCCCAGTCGAGGTCGACGATCACCTCGTCGACACCCGCGGCCTCGAGCGCCGGGAGCCGGCGCGCGACCTCGTCGCTCCTGCCTGCGGAGTCCACGATCCGCAGCACGACACGGAGTCGGGCGGGGTCGCGACCTGCGTCCGCCGCGGCGAGGGTGATCGCCGCGTGCGCGGCCTCGAGCTCGTGCGTGTCGACCGCGTCGAGCGACTGCTGGCCGAGCCAGCCGTCGCCCAGCGCGCCGGCCCGTCGCAGCGCGATCTCCGAGTGGCCGCCGACGTAGAGGGGCAGCGGGCCGACCGGGGTCGGCGAGAAGACGATGTCCTCCTGGTACGTGCCGGTCCAGCACTCGCCGAGGATCCGGATGCCGTCGACGAGGCGTCTGCCGCGCGCATCGAAGGGGACGCCGAGCGCCTCGAATTCCTCGCGCAGCCACCCCGCCCCGAGCCCGAGCGCGAGCCGCCCGCCGCTGAGCACGTCGAGCGACGCCGCCTGCTTGGCGAAGACGACGGGGTTCCGCAGCGGGAGCACGAGCACGGCGGTGCCGATCGTCGCGCGCTCCGTCGCGCCCGCGATCAGCGCCATCGCGACGACAGCGTCGAAGTACGGCGTCGTCGTCGACCACGTGGCCCTGCCGTCGGCGGCGAAGGGATAGCGGGACCCGATCTCCGCCGGCAGCACCACGTGGTCGGCGACCCAGAGCGACTGGAAGCCCGCCTGCTCCAGGACTCGCGCCATCTCGGAGATCCCGATCGTGCCCGGCAGCGGGCCGCTGTTCGGGACCTTCGCTCCGATCCGGACGCTCATCGGGTCGCCCGGCCCGCGGGCCGAGAGGAGACGTCATCACGGAGTGTGCGGAGACCGTTCATCGGTGCGTATTCTGCACGTTTTGGTTGACCGGTCCCACGCGCGCACCTATCGTTCGGCCACCGTGGGCCTTGCGCCGGACACCGTGGTCGAGCGCCCCCGCAGAGCCGAGATCGTGCCGCTCGCCGAGGCAATCGAGCGGACGATCTCCGACGGCTGCACCGTCGCGCTCGAGGGCTTCACGCACCTGATTCCCTTCGCGGCCGGTCACGAGATCCTCCGGCAGGGTCGCACCGATCTGACGCTCGTCCGCATGACACCGGACATCCTCTACGACCAGCTGATCGGGATGGGTCGCGTACGGCGGCTCGTGTTCTCCTGGGGCGGGAACCCCGGCGTCGGCAGCCTCTATCGCTTCCGGGACGCCGTCGAGAACGGCTGGCCGCGGCCCCTCGAGCTCGAGGAGCACAGCCATGCGGGGATGGCGAACCGCTACGCGGCGGGGGCATCGGGCCTCCCGTTCGCCGTGATGCGCGGCTATGCGGGCAGCGACCTCGTCCCGCACACCGACACGATCCGCCAGATCACGTGTCCCTTCACGGGCGAGGTGCTCACGGCGGTGTCCGCGCTCCGGCCGGACGTGACGGTGATCCATGCGCAACGGGCCGACCGTGAGGCCAATGTGCAGCTCTGGGGGATCACGGGGATCCAGAAGGAGGCGGTGCTCGCCGCGCGAGCAGCCGTCGTCACGGTCGAGGAGGTGGTCGATGTCCTCGAGCCGAAGCCGGGCGCGGTCGTCCTGCCCGCGTGGACGCTCGACGCCGTCTCCGTCGCGCCGGGAGGGGCGCATCCGTCGTACGCGCACGGGTACACCGAGCGCGACAACGACTTCTACGTCTCGTGGGGCGCGATCAGCCGGGACCGCAACGCGTTCCTTGCCTGGATGGAGGCACATGTCCTCGCAGGTTGAGGCGCAGCGAGGGACGGTGGCCTGGACGCCGGTGGAGATGATGACCGTCGCCGCCGCACGGGCGCTGCCCGACGGCGCGACCTGCCTGGTCGGGATCGGGCTCCCCGGGACCGCGGCGAACGTCGCCCGCCGGCTCCATGCGCCGCGGCTCGTCCTCGTCTACGAGTCGGGCACGATCGGCTCCGAGCCGGAGACGCTCCCGCTCTCGATCGGGGACGGGAGCCTCGCCGAGTCGGCCGACACCGTGGTCGGCGTCCCGGAGATCTTCAACTACTGGCTGCAGCCGGGTCGGATCGACATCGGCTTCCTCGGGGCTGCGCAGCTCGACCGGTACGCGAACATCAATACGACCGTCGTCGGCGACTACGAGCATCCGGTCGTGCGCCTGCCGGGCGCGGGAGGCGCGCCCGAGATCGCCTCCTCCTGCCGCGAGGTGATCATCGTGCTCCGTCATGGCCCGGACAAGCTCGTCGAGACCGTCGACTTCGTGACCTCGGTCGGCTACGGGCGCGGGCCCGGCGACCGGGAGCGCCTCGGTCTCCCGGGCGGAGGACCCACGAAGGTGATCACCGACCTCGGTCTCCTCGCGCCCGACCCGCGGACCTGCGAGCTCGTGTTGACCCACGTCCATCCGGGCGTGACCTTCGAGCAGGCGCGGGCAGCGACGGGATGGGAGCTGCGCGCGGTCGACGCGCTCGCGACCACGCCGCCGCCGACCGCCGAGGAGCTCGAGGCGGTGCGCGAGCTCGAGCGCACGAGACCGGGACCGGCGTGAGCCCGCCGCGCCCCGCCGTATCGGTCGAGGCGGTCGATCGCGAGGCCGACTTCGTCCAGTCGCTCCAGCGCGGGCTCGCCGTGATCCGCGCGTTCGACGGCGAGAGCAGGACCCTGACGCTCGGTGAGGTCGCGACCGCCACCGGCCTCGCGCGCGCGGCCGCCAGGAGGTTCCTCCTCACCCTCGTCCACCTGGGCTACGTCCGGGTCGATGGACGGCTCTTCGAGCTGAGCCCGCGCGTGCTCGAGCTCGGGCGCGCCTACCTCTCGAGCCTTCGGCTCCCGACGCTCGCGCAGCCCCACCTCGAGGCTCTCGTCGACGACGTGGGGGAGTCCGCGACGATCGCGGTGCTCGACGAGACGGACATCGTCTACGTCGCGCACGTCCCGGCGCGAAGGATCATGTCGATCACGATCGGAGTCGGGACGCGCGATCCGGCGTTCGCCACCTCGCTCGGCCGCGTCCTGCTCGCTGGGCGCGACGCAGAATGGCTCGACGGGTACCTCGGCGCGGCGCCGCTCGCCCCGCTCACCAATCACACCGTGTCCGAAGCGCGCCTGCTTCGCGCTGAGCTCACGAGGGCACGCCGGCAGGGGTACGCGCTCGTCGACCAGGAGCTCGAGGACGGGCTGCGCGCGGTTGCCGTGCCGATCCAGGACGCCGAGGGGACTGTCGCCGCCGCGCTCAACCTCGCCGTCTACGCAGAACGCTGGACGCTCGAGTCGATTCGCACCGAGCTCCTGCCGCGCCTCCGTGAGGCGGCGAGCGCGATCGAGGCGACCCTCGCAGTGGCCGAGCCGCCCGCGCCCGTGGTCGAGTCGAAACGGATCCCGAACGGCGACGTCGCACGCGATGCGGACTTCGTCCAGTCCCTCGAACGCGGCCTCTCCGTGATCCGGGCGTTCGACGGGGCTCCGACCGCGTTGACGCTCAGCGACGTCGCGAAGGCGACGGGTCTGCCGCGCGCGGCGACGCGGCGCTTCCTGCTGACGCTCGTCGAGCTCGGCTACATGGACGTCGACGGGCGACGCTTCCGCCTGCGTCCGAAGGTGCTCGACTTCGGCCGGACGTCCCTCTCGCGGCTGACCCTGCCCGAGCTGGCTCTGCCGCATATGCGAGCGTTCGTGAAAGAGGTCCGCGAGTCGTCGACGGTCGCGGTGCTCGACGGGTTCGAGATCGTCTACGTCGCGCATGTCTCGGCCCGGCGGATCCTGTCCGTCTCCGTCGACGTCGGGACGCGCGACCCGGCCTTCGCCACCGCTCTCGGCCGTGTGCTCCTCGCGGGCCAGGACGCGGACTGGCTCGCAGCGCACGGGGGCACGTTCCGCCTCCGGCGCTACACGGAGCACACGATCACGAGGCGCGGGGCGTTCCGCGAGGAGCTCGCGCGCATCGAAGAGCAGGGCTACGCGCTCGTCGACCAGGAGCTCGAGGACGGGCTGCGCGCGCTCGGGGTCCCGATCCACGACGCGGACGATTGCGTGATCGCCTCCGTCAACGTCGCCGTCCACACGAGCCGCTGGCCGCTCGACCGCATGCGGCGCGAGCTTCTCCCGCGGCTCCGCGAGCTCGCCGCGGCCGTCGAGCGCGACGTGCGCGCGAGCAGCTGATCAGCCTGCGAGCGTGCCATCCTGGGGGCCGTCCCGCGTTGGTCGGGCTATCCGGTCGCCGCTTCCCGCTTGCGCCGATACGCGCGCCACGTCGTCGCCCAGCGCTTGGGGTCGTCGAGGCCTGCCGGGTCGAGCTGGTGCACGACCTGGTTGTGCGGCGCCCGCTTGACCGTCTCCGGCTCCGTATACGCCTCCTCGACGACATGGGCGAGCACCGCGATCCAGTAGTCGAGGTCGTCCTTCGACCACATCTCGCCCGCCTCGGGGGTGAACGGCTCGGGGAGGAGCCACGGTTCGTGGCTCAGCCAGAACGCGTCGACACCGAAGTCGACCATCCGGTTCTGCACGTCCACGGCGGTGATGCCGGTGTCCTGTGTGACCCGCTCGAGGCTGTAGCGCGTCATCTCGAGCCGGCGCTTCGAGAGGTGCGGGTGCGACTTCGAGACGCCGCGGATCTCGAGGAGCTTCTTCTCCATGTAGTTGTTCGCGAGCACGGAGAGGTCCGAGGCGCGGTCGATGCCCTCGGCGCCCATCGCGCGCACCCACGCGTACGCCTTGACGAGCTCGGGGACGTTGCCGAGGAACTCCCGCACGCGACCCACGCTCGGCGGGACGGCCTCGGCGAGCCGGAAGCGGTCGCCGTCGCGCGAGACGACCGGCCCCGGGAGGAACGGGACGAGGAGCTCGCTGCAGCCGTAGGCGCCCACGGCGGGCCCACCGCCGGCCTTGGGCGCGCCGAACGTCTTGTGGAGCATGAACATGCACGCGTCGAAGCCGAGCTCCGCGGCGCGGACCTTCCCCATCACGCCGTTGAAGTTCGCGTGGTCGTAGAAGCAGAGCCCGCCGGCGCTATGGACGATCTCGACCCACCGCGCGATGTCCGGGTTGTAGATCCCCATGTCGTCCGGGTTGTTGATCAGGAGTGAGGCCGTCCGTTCCGAGACGGCCGCCTCGAGTGCGCCGAGTGACGGGTAGCCGTTCTCCTCGAGCGGCAGGGTGATCACGTCGAACCCCGCAGTCGCTGCGGTCGCCGCGTTGCAGGGATGTGCTTGGATCGAGGTGATCACCTCCGTGCGCTGCGCGAGCTCGCCGCGCGACGCGTGGTATGCGCGCGTGATGCACGAGTGGAGGTACGCGGCGTCCGCTCCGCCGCCGGGCTGGAACACGAAGCGGTCCATCCCCGACAGCTCGCAGAGCGCCTGCTCGAGCCTCCAGACGATCTCGAGGACCCCCTGCAGCGTCTCGTCGCTCTGGTGCGGGTGCAGGTCCGCGACGAACTGCTTCGTGACCGCCTCGTTGACCCGCGGGTTGTACTTCATCGTGCAGGTGCCGAAGAGGCTGACGCCCATCATCCCGAGCGTCTCCTGCGACAGGTGGAGGTAGTGCCTCAGCACCTCGGGCTCGGAGAGCTCCGGTAGGTCGGGCGCCTCCTCGCGCCGCATGGACGGGGCGACCATTGCATCGGCGTCGCCGACCTCGGCCTCGAGCTCCGGCTCGACCGGCGGGATCTCGACGCCGCGCGAGCCGGGTCGACCCAGCTCCATCACGAGCGGCTCGTCCCAGACTGCGGCGTGGTAGCGGCGGAGAGCGGTCATCGGGTCACCTCCTCGAGCGCCGTGACGAGTCGGTCGACGTCGGCCTGCGAATGCAGCTCCGTGACGCAGTAGAGCGCGCTCTGACCGAGCTCCGGGTGGGTCGTCGAAAGGTCCTTCCCGCCGAAGATCCCCCGCTCCGCGAGGCCCGCGTCGATCTCCGGCACCGACCGGTCGGTCTCGCCGAAGTCCACGACGAATTCCTTGAAGAAGCCCCCACCGAAGCGCACGCGCACGCCCGAGAGTTCGTCGATCCTGCGCGCTGCATAGTGGCTCCGCTGAAGGATCGCGCGGCCGATCTCGGCGAACCCCTGCGGGCCCATCAGTGCCATGTACACGGCGTTGGCGATCGCCCACAGGTAGACGGAGTTGCCGGTCCAGTCCTTCCCGTGCTCGCGCGCCCCGTACGACGTCTGCTCGAACAGGATCACGCCGAAGGTCCGCTCGCCCGGCTCGACCGTGTCGCAGATCGACACCTGCAGCGTCGGGTATTCGCGTGCGTAGCGCTCCTCGTCCCGCGTCGCGATGAACCCGCCCGCGCCCCCGCCGCAGTGCATGTGCACGCCGAGCGGCTGGGTCGTCCCGACGACGATGTCGGCGCCCCAGCTGCCGGGCGGCGCGAGCACGCCGAGGCTGATCGGGTCGACGCCGGCGATCGTCTCCGCGCCCGCCTCGCGCGCGAGCTGGGCGATCTCGGCCGCGTCGGACTCGACGACGCCGAGGAACGACGGGGTCTCGAGGTAGACGGCGGCGGTCCGGTCGGAGAGCTTGTCGCGGAGGTCGTCGAGGTCGACCCGCCCGGTCTCCGGGTCGTAGGCGACCATGACGATCTCGACGTGGTTCCGCACCTCGGCCGGTGCGCAGTAGTTGCGGATCACGGCGAGCCGCTCGGCGTCGATCGAGGCGGGGACGAGGAGCTGGTCGCGCCCGGTGAGCCTGGACGCCATCCGCGCGGCATTCCCCGCGGCGCAGCCCCACGTGTAGACGGGCAGTCCGACGAAGTCCATGTCGACCAGCTCGCCCAGCTGACTGGCGTACTCGAACCACGCCTGGTTCCGGCCGAAGTCGGACGCGGGCGTCCCCCAGACGGGCGTGAGGAACTCGCTGCGCGAGACGATCTCGTCGCACACGGCCGGCACGTAGTGCTGCCAGCAACCGGCGCCGAGGAAGCTGAGGTTCTCGGCACAGGTCGCGTTCCGCGAGAGGAGCTCCGTCAGGTGCCGCTTGAGCTGCGCCTCCGCTCGAAGCGCCGGCGGCAGCTCGATCGGTTTCGACAGGCGGTGGCTCTCCGGGATCTGTTCGAACAGCTCGTCGATATCGTCGACGCCGAGCTCGGCGAGCATCTCGTCGACGACCCCCGGCGGCGAGATCGCCATGTACGGGTGGGCCTCACCCGGGATCATGCGTGTCGCCAACGCCGTTCCTCCCTTCGGTTGCGGTTCGTCATCCGCCCGAGACCCGCAGCACCATCGTCCGGTCGGGTGCCACGCGCACCCGGCGGTAGCCCTCGAGGAGATTCTCCCTCTCGTCGTCACCCAGGTCGACGTGAAGGACCGGAGGGTCGAGCGCCGACACCTTGTCGGCTCCGGCGACGATCACGAGGTTGTCGCTGCCGACGCGTCGCAGCACCTCCGCCGAAACCTGCTGATTGCCACGGCCGAGCAGGAATCCCTGTCCCCCGATCACGCCGAGCACGAGCGTCGCCTGCGGGTACGCGTCGAGCAGCCGGAGTATGCCGTCCTCGTCGAGGTCGGGTGCGAGGAGCTCCCCGTCGAGCACCGCGTCCACGCCGAGCGTAGTCCCCCGGAGCCCCAGCGCGTCGAGGATCCGGCCGGTCGTCGTCCCCGGCCCCACGAGGTAGAGGCGACCGGGGACCAGCTCGCGCGCGATCTTCTCGCAGAGCGCGGTCAACGCCGCCTCGTCGGCCGGTCGTGCCGTCGCCTTGCCCGCCTGAAGCCGTCCAACGACGTGCGGGGAGCGCGCGAGCGCGAACAGCTCGCTCTCGATGCCGTCCGCCGCGTCGAGGACCTCCCGCTCGACGATCGTGAAGGCATCCGGTCTCGCGAGGTAGCGAGCCGCCGCCTCGCCGGCGGCCTCGGGTGTCATGCCGAACACCGCCGACCGCATCTTCACGCCCGACGGGACGCCGAGCAGCGGAAGCTCCGTGCCGATGACGTCGACGACGTCTCGTGCGGTCCCGTCGCCCCCGGCGAAGAGGAGCAGGTCGACGTCGCGCCCGGCCAGCTCCCGCGCGACGGCGCGCGTGTCGTCGGCGGTCGTCGGGTGCTCGGGCCGGTGGTCGAGCACCGTGACCGGCAAGCCGAGCTCGGCCGCGAGCTCCGCGCCCATCCCGCCTCCGGCCGCGAGCACCTCGGTCCCCGGCGCCTGGGCGCGGAGCACGTCGAGTGCCCTCCGCGCCCGCGCGGGCGCGACCGGCAGCGCGCCGTCGCGCAGCGCGCGGTCGACCGCGACCCGGTCGTCGCTCCCCTTGAGCGCGACGCGACCTCCGATGCCCGCGATCGGATTCACGATCAGCCCGAGCGCCGGCACGACACGATCTTCTACCCGACTCGCAGCTCTGCGGCGACGTCGTCGGCAGCCGCGCGGGCGGTCGCGACCATCTCGTCCAGCTCGTCCTCGGTGACCACGAAGGGCGGGGAGAACGCAATCGTGTCCGCGTCCGGCAGAGCACGTGTGATCACGCCGCGCTCCAGACACCGTTTGGCGATCCGCGGGCCGACTCGCAGCGAGCGGTCGAACGGGCGTGCAGGAGAGCGAGAGGCGACGAACTCGACGGCGCCGATCAGCCCGATACCGCGCACCTCGCCGACGAGCGGATGGTCGTCGAACGCCTCGCGCAGCCTCTGGTTGAGCCGAGCGCCGCGCGCGGCAGCCTGCGCGACGAGCCCGTCGCGCTCGATGATGTCGAGGTTCTCCAGCGCAGCGGCGGCCGCGACCGGATGGGCCGTGTACGTGTAGCCATGTCCGAAGACGCCCTTCGATGCGTCCGCGACGACGCTCCACACACGGTCGGAGACCAGGCAGCCCGACAGCGGGACGTAGGCCGAGGTCAGTCCCTTCGCCACGGTGATCAGGTCCGGCTGGATCCCGAAGAGCTCGCTCCCGAACCAGCAGCCGAGGCGCCCGAAGGCGCAGACCACTTCGTCGGCGATCAGCAGGACGTCGTGGCGGTGGAGCACCTCGTGGATCGCGGGGAAGTAGCCCGGTGGAGGGACGAGCACTCCGCCGGCCGCCTGGAGCGGCTCCGCGATGAACGCCGCGACGGTCTCGGGACCCTCGCGTAGGATCAGCTGCTCGAGGTCGTCCGCAAGGAACCGCACGAACTCGTCGTCCGTCATCCCCTGAGTCGCCTCCCAGAGCCGGTGCGGCGCGCGCGCGTGCCGGATCATCGGCAGTGGGAGATCGAACCCCTGGTGGAGGTTCGCGAGGCCGGTCAGCCCGGCGGAGAGCACGGTGACGCCGTGGTAGCCGCGCTTCCGGGAGACGAGCTTCTTCTTCTCGGGCCGGCCGAGGGCGTTGTTGTAGAACCAGACGAGCTTCGCCTGCGTGTCGTTCGCGTCCGAGCCGCTCGATCCGAAGAACACCTTCGACATCGGGACGGGCGTCGAGGCGAGGACCCGCTCGGCCAGGAGCGCTGGAGCCTCCGTCGCCATCGACGAGAACCCGTGGTAGTAGGAGAGGCGCTCGATCTGGCGTGCAATCGCCTCGGCCATCTCCGATCTGCCGTAGCCGACGTTCACACACCAGAGGCCGGCCATCGCGTCGAGGTACGACCGGCCCCGGGAGTCCCAGAGCGTGCTGCCGCGGCCGCGGACGATCATGTGCCCTCCGTCCTGCTCGTGGCGGCGCGGGTCGCTGAAGGGGTGGAAGACGTGCTTGCGGTCGACGTCCTCGATCGAGTGTGTGGGCTTCGTCGACACTGCGTGTGGCGCTGTCCGCTAGTCGGACTTTCGGACGCCTGACGAACATAGCCGCCCGCGCGAGCGCTGTCCAGCCGCCGTTTCGAAGGAGCGGGCTACCCTCCGAGAGCGTCCGCGACGAAGGCCGCGATGGCCTCGCCGAACGCGCGGCGGCTCGCTTCCCATGCGTAGAACATGTGCCCGCCGTCGAAGTGGCGCACGGTCAGCCGGTCGCCCATCTGTCGGTCGAGGCGCATCAGGTTCCGCAGCCGGTCGGTCGCGTAGTACGGCGTCACGAGGTCGTAGCGCCCGTGGGTGATGAACGCCCGCATATGGGGGTTGAGGGCCATGCCGTAGCGGAAGTCGTCGGTGGCCCCGACGAGGGGCAGGAACGCGTGCTGTGAGGCGTCGTCCTTCCACGCCTCGTTGACCTCGTAGCTCAGCAGGGTGTACTCGCGGTCAGTCTCCACGCCGATCTCCGCACGCAGGAGCCGGTTCACGGCCATCGTGTAGGCGGGGCTGATGCCCGCGAGCGTCGGGTCCGGCCCCGCGAACGTCTCACGGTCGGGGAACGGGTCGATCGACGTGACGGTGCTGTCGTAGAGCCCGAGCACCTTCCGCTCGTCGCGGAGGAGCTCGCGTGCGAACGTCGAGATCGAGACGCGACCCTCCGCGCGCGTGACGAAGTCCGTGGGGAGCCCGACGAGGTCGGCGAGCCGCGCCAGCACCCGCTCGCGCTCGCCCGCGTCCATGGCCGCGCCGCGCACGAGGAACGGGGCGAGCTCGGTGGTCGCGAAGGCCTCCGCCTCGGCGCGCACCCTCTCCGGCGGCGCATCGGGCGGGAACGCCCGCGAGCGGCCGTGGTGCACCGCCGCGAGCGCCATCGTCGGGAGGGTGTCGACCCAGCCGAGGACGTCGTAGTCCGTCGGGTTGAGCGTGCCGATCTCGAGGGCGGGGGAGATGAGGATCGCCCCGTTGAGCCCGATCCCGGCCGTCTCCTGCAGCATCCGCACGAGACGCCCGACGCGGTAGCCGCCGTAGCTCTCCCCCGCGACGAAGACCGGCGACGCCCAGCGACCGTTCGCGGACAGCCAGCGCCCCATGAACTCGGAGAGCGACTCGAGGTCGCGCTTCTGTCCGAAGTACTCCTTCGGGTCGACCGTCTCGGCCTTGTCCTCGCCCGTGCCGCCCTCGGCGCTCTTCTCCTTCTTCTTGGGCTCGATCACCCGGCTGAAGCCCGTGCCGACGGGGTCGACGAACACGAGGTCGGTGAACGCGAGCCACGACGCCTCGTTTTGCTCGAGCCGGGGCGGCATCTCGGGCAGCGAGCCGTCGGCGGGGAAGGCGACCCGCTGCGGGCCGATCGCGCCGAGATGGAGGTAGGCCGACGACGCACCGGGGCCGCCGTTGAACACGAACGTCAAGGGCCGCGGCTCGTCCGTGTCGGCGAGGTACGCGACCGAGAAGATCTCCGCGGCGGGCTTGTCCTTCTTCCGCAGGACGAACCAGCGCGCGGTCGCCGTGTAGGCGAGCGGCGCCGCGCCGCCCGTCCACGTCGCGCTCGTCTCCGCGCCCGCCGGGGGCTCGTGGTCGGCTGCGACTGGTGCCGGCGCTCGCTCGTCGCTCACCGGCCGGACGCTACCCGAGCGCTCCGGCCGAACGGATCCTCATCGGCCCGGCGGGTCGCGCGGCTCCCCGACCGCGCGACCCAGCCGCCCTACCTACCGGGCCGTCCTGACCTGGACGAGACGCCT
>Ga0070664_100003655_pt1 | contig 12385 bp, 9 predicted proteins | sample KBSC73metaG_FD_65863 | JGI IMG/M metagenome (GOLD analysis project Ga0070664, IMG submission 65863) | Corn rhizosphere microbial communities from Kellogg Biological Station, Michigan, USA - KBS C7-3 metaG | ecosystem: Host-associated > Plants > Roots > Rhizosphere > Soil ... | reverse complement strand
TCGAATACCGGCCGTGTCATTGCCCGTCCGGTTGACCGGGATCACGCGAAGCGCGCGATAAATCATCGTCAACGGTGCCTGATCATAATATTCGCGTGCTTCCAAAAAGCGAATGAACCGGTATTTACACGCGACCTGGAGGCAGACGGGATCGTAAACGGCAGTGTGATTGGCCACGAGGATAACCGGTCCCGAACGCGGAATATAATTCGCGTTGATGCTGCGAAATTTCTTAAATAACGCAAGATAGACGAGGGCCAGGTTGCGAAGCAACTTCAGGCCCAGCGGCAAAGCGGATGTTTGACGACGATACAGACCAACAATTCCAAGGCCGATGATGAGACCAGCAGGAACGAGCTCCACACGAAAATCGCTCATAACGCCTCCCTTGTTTGAATTTCTCCTTTCTAATCTTGAAAATGGACCGGAAATCCCTCCGTGCGTCCTATTCTGGGCACGTCCATTGCCAAATCGAGGCTTACGTGATCGAGCGGGCGGGGTCGGCGGATGTATCGTTGGTTCGAACACCTCGGATATTCATGGCGGCAAGACAGACCTGAAGGACGATCATGGCGTATGCGCGATCCCCTGCAGCCCACACGATCCACAAGATGTTGCTCAAAAGAAATACCCAGAAGCCCCAGTTCCTTTTGAACTTTCGCCTGGATGAAACCAGCCATGCGGCAACAACAGTCACCAGCATTGCAGGCCACTGCAACAGGCTCACCCACATCTCCCAGCTCAAAATGCCTGCCCGATTCCGAACACAAAACGTCGCGGGGGTTCGCCGGATCTGGTGGACAGATTCATTCCGAAATCGAAGCGAAACAGCATGAATGGCGTCGCAATTCGCAATCCGACTCCCGGTGAATACCGGAGATCCCACGGGCGAACGCTCTTCACGTCGCGATAAATATTCCCCACGTCAAAGAATGCGACGCCTCCGAATCTCCAAAAAATCGGGAATCGGAGTTCCTGATTGACGATGAACAATCCATTGCCGGGTTCCAGTGTGAGCTGGTCCTGCCGGAACCCGCGCAGGGACGTTCCGCCGCCGGCAGAGAATTTTTCTGCGGGAACCAGATCGACGGCTCCAAATCCTCTCGCCAGACCCGCGCGATAACCACTGGCCCATACGAGATTCTTTCGCACCTGCCTGTAACGGAAATACTGAGCGAAGTTCTTCACGTACGTGAACGTTGTTCCCAGACCTGGAGGCGCAACTTCAAAGCTGTTCGAAAAAAACGATCCGCGCGTCGCATTGAGGATGTCATCACGCGTGTCCCGCGAAATGGCGATATTGACTCGGCCGATGTTATACCGGAAATCCGTTACTGTCGGATCGCGCGGATCCACGCCCGGCCCGATTGCACGCACCTGCTGATACGTGAAGTCGTACGTCAGGATGTAGTAGTCCGTCAGACGCCATTGTTGCTGGCCGGTTAACCCCAGGAAATATTGTGTGGTTTCCGGAATGGTCCGGTCTCGCGTACGGAATAGTGTTCCCGTGGTGATCACGCGCTTGCCCATAAACTCCGGGAACGATCCAAACGCGCGCAAATCACGCTCCTGTTGCTGGGCCGTGACAGAGGCACCGACGCTGATACCGCGGCCGAACAGGTTTCCATACTTCAGTTCTGCATTCACTCCAAGTTGCCTGTCGCTGGTTTGAAGGCGATTGGACACGGCAAATCCGTACCGGAAACGCCAGGGGGCGTTCTCATTCAGGTGAATGCTCGTGGTGTAGCCGTCCTTGTCCGGATCGACTTTGATATCGACGCGCTTGAACAGGCCGGTGTCATAAAGTCTCTTGCGCGTGAGGTTGATCCGCGAATAATCGACCGGGTCGCCTTCGTGAAATTGAAACTGGCGATGGATGTATGAAAGATCCGTGAGCATCCTTCCATCAATGGAGACACTGTCCACGACCTGACGATCGCCCTCCTCGATTGCAAACGAAACGGTGACGCGTGATGACGTTTTATCCCAAGTGCTGGAAGGTTTGATCTTCACGTCGTTGTAGCCCTGTTGCCAGTACTCGGCGGTGATGCGCTGTCGCGCGGTCTCAATCCACGTGGATGTGAACGGAAACGGTTCCAGCGGCTTTTCCGCCTCGGGCGGGCGGCCCGCCTGGTCTTTCGGTATGACCTCCGTTGCGCCAAGAATGACGACATGCTGCAGATGCTCTGCATTGAAAAAAGTATTGCCGGCGAATTCCAGCTTTCCGACCATGTATTGGGCGCCGGGAGTGACATGCATGGTGAGGTGCGATTTCATTCCGTCGATCACCAATTCCGGGGCGGTGGCTTCCGCGGCGAGAAAACCTTTTTTCTGGAGACTGTATTCGACACGCTTCTTGAATTCTTCAGGAGCAGCCAGGACGTCCCCAGTGCTTTCGTGAATATCGCTGCGAATATTTTCCAGCAGGTCTTTTTCGGGCCCGATGATCTGCCAGTCCGGGTCCTCATATTTGACGCCCTGATCGATTACGAAAACAAAACGGCGCGTATCGGAATCCGGCGACTCTTCGCGATGCGTGACCTTCACCTTCAAATAACCGTGGTCTCGAAAGTACTTGAGCAGCCGGCTCTCGACTCCCCGCAATGCCGGAGCCTGGGTGAGGCTCTTTATCCAGATTTGCCGGATTTCCTCTTTGACCTTCTTCGGGACGATTGCGCCTTCATAGTCGAGAAGTATCTCCGCGCCTTTCGAGATCTCATATTCCACGTCGATCCTGCCGTCGGCGGAATTTCGATGGCCACGAATTTTCACATCCAGATAATTGCTCCTGGAATAAAACTTCTCCAGTTTTCTCACATCGTCATTCATTCGATAAGCACTGAAGGGCTTGCCAGGCTTTGTGAGTTTGCGCATCAACACTTTTTTCGATTCGCTGACGCCAGTAAACTTCACATCGCCAAGAACCAGTTCGGAGCGAGGCGCGATGCGTTTCGGAAGCGGCGGGCCGCCTCCGAAGTTGAGGGTCTGCTTTAATTCGAGCCGAACCTCACGCTGGTCCGTTTCGTTAACCGCACGGACAAGAAAGTTCCGGTACGGGTTGTACGCTGCAATCCACGCCTGGGAGCGCCCTCCACTTAAATTTTGGGAGAACGTAAAATTGAAATCCTTTGTGATGTTTTTGCCGACAACCAGTTTCGCGCTGATGTCCTGATCTGCAGCGAGGCTGACGGCGTCGACACGAACGGTGTCGAGCCCCAGAGCGGTACCGGCGGTATTGAAGAATCCGCTGAATTGTCCAGTCAGATAACCGGCAAGCTGCTCACGTGCGACTGCAAGGTGCGATCCCTGCAGTTCTTCAAATGTGCGTCCGGTCAGAAGCATGGAAATAATGTCGGACTCTGAAAGAAATGGATCCGAGGAAAACTCGGTTTTGAGAGTGCTTGGAGTGCCGCTGGCGCGAAGAGTGATGAGATATCGCTCGTCCTTTGCCTGGAGTTCATGAATGGCTTCGAAGTCAAATTCCGGTTCAGTGCGAACGGCATTGTTGAATTCGATGATTCCCCGGTTGATGGCATAACGGTCGCGTCTTTCCAGCGGCGCGACTTCATCCACCGCAATGCCAGGTCCGAAATATAACTCGCCGCCCTCGTTGACCTGGGCGCGCCCGATGATGATCGGATTGCTGAGGCTTCCGCGGATTCGGAAATTTCCCGTGAGATCCAGGTCCGCGACATTATTCGAGATTGTCACCAGCCCCGGCGTTTGAACCGTCACGTCCAGCTCGATGTTATCGGCGTATCCGGGCAATGCGGGTCGTCCATCGGCCATGACTTCGGAGGCTTTTGTAATGCCCGAGAAGATCTGCTGCGATATGTCGATATTGTCGCGATACAGCGCGTTGACGATGTCGACATTTCCCTCAAGAGTGCTGACGCCATCGCCGGCGAGAGTCAACTGAGTATTGATTTCGCTCTGGAGTCCTTCCGGATATTCCAGCTGCACTTTCTCCGCGCGAAGTGTCAGTGACGAATCGTGCAGTCCGCTGGCGGAGAAACCCGATTTTCCGCTGGCTGTAAATTTTCCTCCGTTGAGGTCGGCATCGGCCTTCCGGATTTCCAAACGGTCTCCGAGAAGATCCATCTGAATATTGAGCTTGCGCAGTTCCAGCGGCGGATTCTCGAGCTGGAGTTCCGTGTCGGCAATATGGATATAGCCATTGATGTTGGGCTGGCTCGTCGTGCCGCGAATGCTCGCTTCCGTTTGCATCCTTCCGGTAACGCTGGTGTCCGGCAGGAAAGCTTCGAGGATTCTCAGATTGGTATCGGCATTCACATCCAGATTGAGGGTGCCGGATTGTAACGCGGCGCTCCCATGGATCATCGCATTCGTGTCGGCGCCTTCGATGCGGAAGCTGTCGATGGTGAGCATCTCGTCTTTCAGCGAAATACGTACTGGCTCTGCCTGATGGATCTCGGTGTCGTGCACCAAAAGATCCAGCTGGCTCACGGAGGCTTGTCCACTGGCACCTTTCAGCGATGGGCCGGCCAGAGAAGCGGAGCCGTCGGCGGTGATGGTGCCCGAAACCGGACGATTGGCAAGAAGAGCTTCAGGATGAATGTCTGCTGCATGAAATTCGAGAGTTGCCGGACCCTTCAGCATTCCGCGTCCTTCAATATCGACGTGACCGCCCGCGATTTCAGCCCGCATGCTGCGAATGTCGAATTGATTCTGGTTGAAAGTAACGTTTGTTGTGAAGGCAACCGGCTCGGTCATTTGCGGTGTGCGAGCGGTGGCGTTCGCGGTTTCGATTGTGCCATCAATGACAGGCTGTTCGATTGTGCCGGTCACGTTTGCCTGGGCAGCGGCTGTGCCGGTGAGTGTCAGCCCCTCAATGGGTAGTTGCGACAAGTCTGCTTTGATGTCGGCGCGCAGGCCATCGTCCAGATTGCCGTGGGCAGTGAGATGCACTCCATTGCCGTTCGCCGTCAGGTTTTCCACGGAAATGCGATCGAGTTTGAATGGCTGCGCCTGGCCTTTGGCTTCCGCCTTTCCCGACACAACGGCTTCGTATTGCGCATGCTGGATATGGCTGTCATTCGCGGTCAACGTCGCCTTGAAGGCAAACGGCGAGCAGAGTTGCACCTCGGAGACGAGGTTGGCAGAGTATTTTTCGCTCTTCGCCTGGACCGTCGCCGCCGATCCGACGGTGTTACCGGTCAGGCTGATGTTGCCGTGAGACTCCCCTTCATAGAAGACGTCGCGGAGTTCTCCGGTGAAATCCGTCGACGGCGTTTTGAGGTCGCCGCCCACTCCGCCACTGAGGAAAGCTGTCGTCGATAGCCCGTGAACATCGCGGACGGCAAAATTGTCGACCTTGAAGTTTGCGGCGACGGCGCGTGTTTCGATGTTCAGTGTTCCCTGAGCATCGAGACGGCCATCCATTTGGGTCGCCGCGATCTTGTCGAGCGTTACGATTTTGTTTTCCAACCGGCCACCCACTTCGGCGCTGTCGATATGCGTTCCACCGTAGTTCAATCCGGCAGAAACCGCCTGGAATTCTGCGGCAGGATTATCAACCGTGCCAGACACACCGGCCGAGATCGCGGCAAGGCCCGATGCATCGGCCAGGACGTCTTCGACATGAAGCATAATCTGCGCAAGGTCCCCTTGAATGCGTTTGGATTGCAGATCCAGGCGCAGAGAGGCACCATCCAGCGTGGAATGCTTCAAGTCGGCATGAACTTTTTCCAACCGGACAATATTGTTCTGAAGCGATGCATCGGCACTGCCGTTGAGTGGTCCGATTCCCTCATACGTGACTCCGCGCGCTTGAACAGACGCGCGGACAACGGGTGCTGTCAAAAGACCTCGGATATTGCCTTGCGCGCGGACGTCGCCATATTTCGTGTAGTTCGCCTGGAAATTGCCTTCAACTTTCTTGTCGAGTCCCGTTCTTACCGTCGCAGTCGCGCGCGTATCCGGAGCAGTCGCGGATATCCGAAGGAGGGCCTTTGCATTTTGGATTTCGATTTCCGACTGGGCGCGCCCGTATGCACTCACGAGGTTGACAGATCCGGTACCGCTCGTGTCGCTGAAATCCGACGCATTCCACTGAAGACTCACCGTTCCGCTGCTGTTGGCCGGAATTCCCGCCGGCCCGAGTTCCAGGCGTTTCCATGCGGCAATCACAGATTTCTTTTTATCGGAAATTTCCGCCGATGCGAGAACTTCAGCTCGGCCTTGCTGCGCGCGGAAATCCGTAATCTTGAGGATGCCTTTGTCGAAATTGACTTTGCCAGAAGCACGGATCTTCTTCCATTGACGGATGGTGAGCGGGTCGGTGGAAAAACTCACGTCGGTTGCGAGCGCCGGAGTCCATTTCAACTGGCCTTCAGCGGTTCCCGCGCCGTTGTATTCGGCATAAACTATTTTCCAGTCCGCAGGTCCGAAGTGCACGCCGTCATCGGAAAGTGATAATCGGATTTCACGGAGCTCCAGCGAGAGGTCCGGGGGAAGCGACAGCTTTTGATCGAATCGCAGGGATCCCTTTCCCTGATTCACATCAAGCGAGAATGCCGGAATCTGGAACTGCATGGTTTGATTTTTATAATCCAGCGAACCATTCCGAACGACAAGGCGATCAAATCGGATTTTGGGAAGAGGAGTGGGTTCTCCGGACGGAGCCGGCACCGAATCCGCCGAATTCACTTTGATTTCGAGATTATCGACTTCGAGATTCGTAATCTCTTTTACCGCGGAAGTAAATATATTCCACGGCAGATCAATACTCACCCGGGAGGCGTGCAGGCTCGTTCCATCATCCTCATACACAAAACCGTCCAGCGTTGCCTGCAGTTTGTACGGATCGAAATACATGTGCTGGGCGGAAAATTGGATACCTGCCGCTCTTGCAAGGCTTTCCAGCCGATGCAGCGTCCACTGCTGAAATGAATTGTTGTGAACAAGAATAACGAGAGCGCCGGATGCGGCAACGATAACAATTGCCACCCATCCGAACAGCCGCCGCACCTTCACGGCGATGTATCCGGTTGGGAATTTGTCCATCCCGATATCCGCCGACGACCACGCAGTGGAATCTCAGGACCCTCCGCCCACACTACCCATGGAGGAGCGTAAAATTCACATGGTTCGAGATATGGAATGAAAACGCCATTGAATTGACGATTCATACGGGCATAATTAAGCAATTTGCCATCCACGTTGAAGCGACTCTCCGTGTCAGGATGGATTCCGGTTTTTCGGCCACACAGTTGCGCTCGTCAGAAATATGGCAAGGAAGTTCGGCGGATTGGGCTGGAAGGAATTGACCCGGCGCGCCTGGACGCAATTCCGGGCGGACCGAATCCCGGATCAGTCCGCAATGCTGTCGTTTTATCTGCTGCTGTCGGTCTTCCCACTCCTGCTTCTTCTCATTGATCTTACGGGTTTGTTATTTGAATCCGGCCCTGGTTTTCAGCAAGCGGTTCACAAGTACTTTGCCCGTGTTGCTCCATCATCGGCGACCACCCTGATTGATAAGACTCTTGCCGAAGCCGCATCCAATTCGGGCCCCGTCAAGCTGTCGCTTCAATTGCTATTCACATGGTTGCCTGCCTCTCAGGGCGTGCTGGCAATCATTGATGGACTGAACATCGCTTACGGTGTTTCGGAACGACGCCGCTGGTGGAAGAAGTATCTCTCCGCATACGCATTGACGATCGTGTCGCTCGTTCTTCTGGCTTCAGGACTGGTATTCCTGATCATTGGCGGACATATCAGTGAAGTACTCGGGAATCGTTTCGGTTTCAGCCGTTTCTTCGACACGTTATGGCACATTCTGGACTGGGCCTTCTTTATCGGATTCGTTGTGATTGCATTCAATATCCTTTATATTTACGGGCCCGCCGTCGAGCATCGACGTTGGCGATGGCTGATGCCAGGCACCGTTGTCGGCGTTTTGCTGTGGCTGACGGTTTCATTCGGTTTCAAGATCTATCTGCATTACTTGAACTACTACGCCAATACTTATGGCTCGATCGGAGCCGTGGTCATCCTCATGATGTGGTTCTATTTTTTCGGAATTGCCATTCTTGTTGGAGCGGAAGTGAATTCCGAAATCGAAAAAGCAGCCGGGGCCGTTAGACCTTCTCCCCAGGAGAACGTGTCCCCGCAGGAGAACCTGTCCGCGAAGGCCGGAAAATCCTGACTTCGAGCAGAAGTCTCGTTGAGACGGATTTACGGGAGTCATCGGCTACCACTATTAGTCCACGCAGTCTCACGCCGAATCCGGCTGCAGGCGGTGGAGGACGGATCCTTACATCCTTCAACCGCTCCGCTTTCAATGTCCTGAGATGCCGCCGCGGATGGAAACCCTTCGTTTGGTTGCCGGAATGCATATCTAGTGGGAGCGGCAGAATTTACCAAGCTGAATCACATATCAACCAAGAAGGGGGCTACATGAAATCGCGCTACATTTTTGTTTTATTGGTTATCTCCACCCTGCTGACGGCGGTGCCAGGCAACGCCCAGATTGCGGGCAAGAATTTGAAAATATTTGTTGGCTACGCGAATCTTCAGGCAGAAGGTCTGCAAGACAACAATACGCCAGAGGGGATTTTCAACTCGGATTTCTTCCGGGACAGAACCACACTTCACGGAGTGGATGCGTCCGTTACCGGAGCATATAAAGGAGTGGGGCTTACCGGAGACGTTTCGTGGAATCGACACCGATCGACATCGGATATTACCGGCGGCCAGGCCCATGATGACGTGGACATGGTGTATTTCATGGGCGGGCCGGCGTTTCATTACGCGGGTAACGGAAGAGTCGAACCGTTCGCACGAATCCTGGCGGGCGGAGCATATACGAGCCGTTCCGTCAGCTCGTCTGTAACTTTGCCTCCCGCCAGCACCGTGACGACTTCGTTTGAAACCAATTCGACAAGCTTTGCCATGGGCGTGGGCGGCGGAATCGACGTCCGTCTTGGCGCTGGTCCTGTCCGTTTAAGAATCATCCAGATTGACTACACGCCGATTTTCTTCCGCGACAGATCCGTCGATGTTCTGGGATCCGCGGGCGTGATCCAGCCCGTCAATCTTGAAGGACAACGAGCCGATAACGTGCGATTCGCATTCGGGATCGTGTTTTAGTTCTTCAAACCGCGACCACACTCCATTCCTCGAATGTCAGGATTCAGGATGGAGTGTGGATTGTGTGTTCGAACAAATGGAAGCGCGATTGCAGCTCACCTGGTGAGAGCGCTTGCAATCCCGACGCACCGTTTTTCAGCGAGCGTGAATTGGAAGCGTTCCCGGTTTCTGAAAGAGAAAACTCAGATTACGAAGGGAAATTGTGATGGATAAGAAAAACACATCAACAACCAAGGAAGCGAAGCGGAACAAGCAAACCGGTGAAGGGACCTCGAAGATGCGACCCCGTAGTGGAGGGGCTGAAAAAACAGGCTCAAGCCAATCCCACTCGGGGCAACAGCATTCCAGGCGCTCCGGGGAAACCAGCACCATGGAGAAAGAGGAGCGTAAGGAAAACAGAAACCAGTCCTCCAATGAGATGGATGACGAGGACGTTGACGAGCAGTAGTGGAGAATGAATCGCGGCCGGGCGGGCTAGTGCACGCTCGGCCGCGATTCCGGATTGCAGTATTCCGTAGCAAGGAGGGCGCATGGCTCCATCATCTTCATCTTCGAATTCAAAAGGCGGTCGCAAGGTTCACAAAGTGATGAAGGAATACAAACAAGGCTCCCTGAAGTCCGGCGGCAGCGGGAAAAAAGTGAAAAACCGGAAACAGGCGGTCGCAATCGCTCTCAGCGAAGCCCGCAAGTCGGGCGCTAAAATTCCAAAGAAGTCCGCAAAGAAGACAGCAAAGAAGAAATAAGCACGTGATGTTTTCGCGGTTCTGCAGCACGGAATTCCGCCGCCGGGTGCAGGGCCGCCAACACGCTTAAGCGATCCCGCCGCCGTCTGCAACTCCGTTCTATTTTTGAGCACAGATTTACAGGGACATGACAAAAGCCCCTGCGAAGGAACACGAAATGCTTCCAACATAAGAGTGGTGTCGAGACGTTCAGGCACCACTAGTCAATGAAAGGAGTCAATCCAATGTTGATCTTATTGATCCTCCTGATTGTGTTGTTCGCGGGCTCCGTTCCAGCCTGGCCCTATAGCCGTGGTTGGGGGTACTACCCGAGCGGAGGACTGGGAGCGATTCTCCTTATCGTGATCATCCTGATCATCCTCGGTATCGTTCCTCTCCGGTAGTGCCTGGGCAGTATGAAGCAGCCGCACCGTCAGCATTCGCGCTGGTGGATTACGTTTCTCGGCATCGCCGTTGTCGCGGGAGTCATTGTCGTTGCGACTCATTTCTCCGACGTGCGGATGCTTTTTCAGCTGATGCGGAAGGCAATACCCGGCTGGCTTGCGGCTGCTCTCATCGCGCAGGCGGGTACTTATTTTACGCAGGCCGAGATCTGGCGCGTGGTTGGACGCAAGTCGGGCACGTCGCTTCCCATGTCTCTTCTCTACAAACTGGCTTTGTCCAAACTATTCGTAGATCAGGCTCTGCCTTCCGCCGGGGTCAGCGGCACCGTTGTCGTTGCGAAATCGCTTTCCGGCCGCGGGTTATCCAATGGTGCCGTTGTCGCGGCCGTCGTCATCAACACCACATCGTTTTTCAGCGCCTACGTCGTCGCCCTGGCGGTGGCGCTGGCCATTGCCCTTAAATCTGGCCATGCCAGTTCGCTGATCGTGTGGGTTTCGGTGGCGTTCATGCTTCTGGGGGCAGGGCTGACGGCAGGAATGCTGGCGTTGACCCCGGAGCGTCTCGGTCGTATCCCGAAACGGATTCAGCGATTCAAGTTTGTGCAAAATGCTCTGAGAGACGCCAGAGACGCCGATTCCAGATTGGTTCGCGATAAGCGTCTGCAGACCGTCGCCGGGGCTTACCAGTTGCTCACTTTTCTCCTTGATGCGGTGACGCTCTGGATGCTGATGCACTCTTTGGGTGGCCGACCTGCCATAGGAACCGTCTTTGCGAGCTTCATGATCGCGAATCTGTTTCGCAGTATCAGTTTTATTCCGGGGGGCCTGGGCACGTTCGAGGCAGCGGTCGTGTACATGCTCAAAACCGGCGGAACGGCTTACTCGACTGGACTGGCCGCCGCCCTGTTATTTCGCGGGATTACTTTCTTTCTGCCCATGGCGCCGGGGATGTGGTTTGCTCATCGTCTGAATCGATCGTCGAAGTAGGAATCGAAATTTTGCATCAGGAATACGAAAGCCCCTGGTCTACAGCTGGGAATACAGCGGAAATTTCTCGCACAATTCCTCGACCGTCTTTCGCACGCGTTTCTGCACGCTCTCGTCGTCAATCCGATCCAGAATGTCCGCGATCCAGTCGCCGATGGCTTCCATCTCTCCTTCGCGCATCCCGCGGGTGGTGAGAGCCGGAGTCCCGATACGAATGCCGCTTGGCGTCAATGGAGGATTCTGATCAAACGGTATCGCATTCTTGTTTACCGTTATTCCGGCTTTGTCCAGCGCCTGCTCGGCCTGCTTTCCGTTGATGCCTTTTGAGAAAACATCCACCAGCATCAGGTGAGTGTCGGTTCCTCCGGAAACAATTCGGAATCCCCGCGCCGCAATGCGGGCCGCAAGCACCTTCGCATTCCGAACGACCTGCTGAATATATTTCCGGAATTCCTCCGTGCCCGCTTCCTTGAAGCACATCGCCTTGGCCGCAATGATGTGCACCAAAGGTCCTCCCTGCATCTCTGGGAAAACGGATCGATTCAAGTCCTTCGCGAAAGATTCACGACACAGCACGATTCCGCTTCGCGGACCGCGGAGCGTCTTGTGTGTCGTGCTGGTGACAAACTCTGCGTGCGCCACCGGTGAGGGATGCTCTCCGGTTGCGACCAGGCCCGCAATGTGAGCCATGTCGACCATCATCAGTGCGCCCACTTCGCGGGCCACCTTTCCGATTCTCTCGAATTCAATGGTTCTCGGGTATGCGCTCGCGCCGACGATGATCAACTTCGGTTTCTCGCGGCGCGCAAGGCGGTCGATTTCGTCGTAATCGATCGTCTCGGTATCCTTCCGGACTCCATACGGTACGATGCGATAGTACTTGCCCGAAAAATTCAATGGATGGCCATGTGTCAAATGCCCTCCGTGCGCAAGGTTCATGCCCAGGACTGTGTCTCCGGGCTTGAGCACGGTCAGGTACACGGCCATGTTTGCCTGACTGCCGGAGTGCGGCTGCACATTGGCATGCTCGGCGCCGAAGAGTTTTTTTGCGCGTTCAATCGCAAGACTCTCCACCACGTCCGCGTATTCACACCCTCCGTAGTAGCGCCGGCCGGGATAACCTTCCGCATATTTGTTCGTGAATACCGAACCGCATGCTTC
>Ga0070664_100003648_pt1 | contig 12397 bp, 11 predicted proteins | sample KBSC73metaG_FD_65863 | JGI IMG/M metagenome (GOLD analysis project Ga0070664, IMG submission 65863) | Corn rhizosphere microbial communities from Kellogg Biological Station, Michigan, USA - KBS C7-3 metaG | ecosystem: Host-associated > Plants > Roots > Rhizosphere > Soil ... | reverse complement strand
CATCGAGGTCACCACCGCGCGCGATGCGGCGGGTCCATTCACGCCTGGCTGGTGGGACTTCCCGTCACCCGAGTACTACCGGGAAGAGCAGGAAGACTATGCCAAAGGTCGAGCGCTCGAACAACACCTCTAACCACTCTTACGAGTCGACATGATACGCAAGATCAAATCGGCCCAATCCGCGTCCGCGGAGGCCGACAACGAGCAACTCAGCGAGACCGTCAAGGCGATTCTCGCTGACGTGGAATCGCGAGGCGACAAGGCCGTCCGGGAACTTGCCATTCGCTTCGACCATCTCGACCGCAAGAGCTATCGACTGGAGAAATCCGAGATCGACGAGTGCATTCGCAAGATGACTCGTCGCGAGCGAGAAGACATCGAATTTGCACAGGAGCAGGTGCGGCATTTCGCAGAGGCGCAGAAAGCGTGTCTGCTGGACCTCGAAGTCGAAACGCGGCCCGGTGTGGTGCTCGGTCACCGCAATATCGCCATCGAGAACGTCGGTTGCTACGTGCCGGGAGGCAAATATCCGCTTCTGGCGTCGGCGCACATGACGGTACTCACGGCCAAAGTGGCGGGCTGCGATCGCGTTATCACATGCGCACCCCCATTCAATGGCCAGCCGGCACCGTTGATCGTTGCGGCGCAGGCGCTGGCGGGTGCGGATGAGATCTACTGTATTGGCGGCGTGCAAGCGATTGCGGCGATGGCGTTCGGTACCGAATCGATCGCTCCCGTCGACATGCTCGCGGGGCCGGGAAACGCTTATGTGGCGGAGGCGAAGCGCTTGCTGTTCGGCCGGGTCGGTATCGATCTCTTCGCCGGGCCGACCGAGACGCTCGTCATTGCTGATGAGACGGTGGACGGTGAGATGTGCGCCACTGACCTGCTGGGGCAGGCCGAGCACGGCGTCAATTCGCCGACGGTGCTCCTCACCACGTCTGAGCGGCTTGCGCAGGACACGCTGCGGGAGATCGACCGTCTGCTCAAGATCCTGCCCTCTGCCGACATCGCACGCCGCGCTTGGAACGACTTTGGCGAAATCATCCTCTGCGAAACCGACGAGGAAATGCTCGACGAAGCCGATCGCATCGCCTCGGAACATGTCCAGGTGATGACGAAGCGCCCGGAATATTTTCTGGACAATCTCAAGAACTATGGCGCGCTATTCCTCGGACCGCGCACGACGGTCGCGTACGGCGACAAGGTTATCGGAACCAATCACACGCTGCCGACGAAGGCGTCCGCGCGGTACACCGGCGGACTCTGGGTTGGCAAGTTCCTGAAGACGTGCACGTACCAGATGATTACGACTGACGAAGCCAGCGTGGAGATGGGCGAGTACTGCTCACGGCTTTGCGTCATGGAAGGATTTGCCGGTCACGCTGAGCAAGCCAACGTGCGGCTGCGCAAATATGGTGGCAGCAGCGTTGCATACGCGCAGGCCGCCGAGTCCAATTAGGCCCAGCCGCTACGCGCCAACCGCAATCAGGTAGAGCACATCATGGGAAGCCTGCAGATCACGTCCGTCAGCAAATACTTCGGAACGAACCAGGTGCTGCGAGACGTGTCGCTCTCGGTCGAGCAGGGCGAGTTCCTGGTTCTGCTGGGGCCCTCGGGTTGTGGCAAATCGACGCTGCTGAATCTTATCGCCGGGCTCGAGGAAATCAACCATGGCGAGATCTGCATCGATGGCAAGCGTGTCAACGAACGGCCCGCGAAGGACCGTGACATCGCCATGGTCTTCCAATCGTACGCGTTGTACCCATCGATGTCGGTTCGGGAAAACATCGAGTTCTGCCTGAAAGTCCGAAGCATTCCGGGGGTGGAACGGAATGAAGCCGTGTCACGCGTGGCGTCGCTGCTGCAGATCCAGCCGTTGCTGGATCGCAAGCCATCGCAGTTGTCCGGTGGGCAGCGGCAGCGCGTCGCCATGGGCCGGGCGCTCGTGCGCAATCCGAAGCTCTTTCTCTTCGATGAGCCGCTGTCGAATCTCGATGCGAAGCTGCGGGTGGAGATGCGCACTGAAATCAAGAAACTGCATCATCGGCTCGGAACCACGGTCGTGTATGTCACGCACGACCAGATCGAGGCGATGACGATGGCGACAAAAGTCGCAGTGATGAAGGACGGTGTTGTCCAACAGCTCGCCGATCCGCAGACGATCTACGACACACCGGCCACGGTCTATGTCGCACGCTTCGTTGGTTCCCCCGCGATGAACATCGTCCCGGGGGAGTTGAGACAAACGGATCGTGGCGTCGTTGTCAAGGTCGCGCGCCGAGGCGGTCCGGATGCGGAGCTCGTCGGCGTGCCTGTCTCCGCCGCCAACGCAATCAAGTATTCGGGCAAGCCGGTCGTCGTGGGCATTCGACCGGAACTGTTCCGCGCGGGTCGGGCGGCCGGCCCTACGTCGATTGAAGTGAGTATCGAAGTCATCGAGCCAACCGGACCTGACACGCTTGCAATCTTCGAGCTCGGTGGAACCGAGGTCATTGCGCGGCTCGAACCGCGGACGGTGACTGCCGGTCAACGGGCGCGGCTGGACGTGAACACGTCGAAAGTCGTCCTGTTCGATCCCGACACCGAACAGCGAATCGCGTGAGCAGTATCAATGCCGGACGGCGAACATCTTCGCGCCGCCGCAATATGCAATCCGCTGACGTCATCATCATCGGCTCCGGAATAGGGGGCGCATCGATCGCAAGCGCGCTCGCGCCCTCGGGCGCCAAGATTCTGATCCTGGAGCGGGGCGGACGTCTGGTCGATTCAGCGGAGGCGCGCGACGACCGGGCGATATTCCAGCGCGGACATTTTCGGTCTTCGGAAACGTGGATCGACAACGAGGGTCGAAGATTTCGCCCCGGGAACTTCTACAACGTCGGCGGAAATTCAAAGTTTTACGGGGCGGTGATGTATCGCTACCGGAGCGAAGATTTCGAGCCTCGTGAGCATGAAGGCGGTCTTGCTCCAGGATGGCCAATCGCTTATGCCGACCTGGAATCGTGGTACTGCAAGGCCGAGCGTTTGTATCAGGTGCGGGGAAGCGTCGGCAAGGATCCTACCGAGCCGCTGCATTCGGAAGGCTATCCGCATCCCCCCGTTCCAAACGAGCCGGCGATCGCGCGTGTCGCGGAGCGCCTCGCGGCGCAGGGCCTGCACCCGGCTTCCCTTCCGCTCGCGATCGATCACGTCAAATGGCTTGACCGTGCGAAGACGCCCTGGGATGGGTTTCCGGATACGCGTGCCGGCAAGATCGATGCGGAAACGGGCCCCCTAGCGGAAGCGCTTCAGCATTCGAACGTAACGCTGTTGGAGAACGCACACGTCGTTCGCCTAGAACTCGACGCCGCAGGAAAGCGTGTCGCGTACGCGGTGGTGCGAGTACGTGACGAAGAGCAGCGCATTTACGCGAAAACGGTAATCCTGTCGGCGGGCGCAATCAATTCGGCGGCCTTGCTGCTACGGTCGACACCGGCGACCAAGTCGAGTGGGATGGCGAATAGGTCGGGACAGGTCGGCCGGAACTTCATGAATCACAACTGCACGGCGATGCTGGCGATCGATCCGCGCCATCCCAACGATTCGATCTATCAGAAGACGCTCGGGCTCAACGATTTCTACCTCAGCGATGGTGCAGGTGGCGGCCCCCTCGGCAACGTTCAACTACTCGGCAAGATCTCGGGACCGATACTCAAAGCCAACCTCCCGGCAATCCCGGAATTCGCACTTCGAGCAATCGCGCGACACTCGGTCGACTGGTATTTGATGAGCGAGGATCTTCCTCGCCCAGAGAGCCGTGTTGTCGTCGATGGAACGGATATCAAGCTCGATTGGCAGCGGTCGAATATCGAGGCGCATGCGCGTCTATGCACAAAAATGCGGACCGTCCTTCGCGCGGCGGGGTTTCCGATCGTCCTGGCCAAGGCATTCGACAAGCGGGCGCCCTCGCACCAGTGCGGCACTGCCGTGATGGGTGTGAGCGGGTCGAATTCGGTCGTCGACATCTGGTGCCGGTCGCACGACCACGACAACCTCTATATCGTCGATGCGAGTGTGTTACCGACCTCCGCAGCCGTGAACCCTGCACTGACGATTGCGGCGCTCGCACTGCGGGCGGCCGATCACATGCTGCGCTCCGTTTCAAGCAATGCAACGAATGACGTCGCGAGCACATTTGGAGCTACAAGATGAGCGTAAGGGTTGCCGTGCTAGGCGCTAGTGGGTGGATGGGCAAAGCGCATACGCTCGCGTACCAAAGCTTGCCGCTGCTGTTCGGAGGCGAGGGTTACGCCGCACGCGTCACCAGGCTGGTCGATGGAAATCAGGAAAAGCTGCGCGAAATCGGGGCGGCGGTTCCCGGGGCCCGCATTGGCGCTGACTGGGAGCAGGCAGTGAGCGATCCCGACGTCGACCTCGTCGACATCTGCCTGCCGGACAATCTGCATTACGAAGTTGCCAAGAAGGCGTTATTGGCAGGCAAGCATGTCTACTGCGAAAAGCCGCTGACCAATACCGCCGCCGAAGCTGCCGAGCTCGTACAGCTGGCAGCCTCCAAAAAAGTGATCACGAGGGTTGGCCACAGCTTTCCCCGAAACCCCGTACACGACATCGCCAAGGACATCATCGATCGTGGCGAGATAGGCGAGATCAAGCTCGTCCGAGCCGCGCAACACGTCGACATCATGGCCGATCCGCAAGCTCCATTCATGTGGCGCCTGGACGGCGAACTCGCGCCCACCGGAATCGTCGGCGACACCGGATCGCATGTTTTTGCGTTTCTGGATCGACTGATTGGTCGCGTCACGCAACTGGTGGCCGATTGCAATGTCGTCACGCCTACCCGTCCCGTAGTAGAGGGATTCAATTACGGTGCTGCAGCGACCACGTCGGCTTCGAGAGCGGTCAAGGCGGTCACGAATCCCGACGTTGGAAATGTCCTTTGTCGGTTCGAGAACGGAGCGATGGGAATCATCGACTTCAGCCGCGTCGCGATGGGCCGCAAGTTCCTGCAGCAATACGAGATCTACGGCACGCGCGGCAGCCTGCTCTACGACTACGACGAAATCAATCGAATCCGGTTCTACTCCAGCGAAGACCCGCGGGGCCGGCAGGGGTTTCGTGAGATCGATGTTGGACCCGACAACCCGAACTACGCAGCCTTCCTCCCAATTCCCAACTTCGGATTGGGCTACAACGAGGCGAAAACGATCGAAGTGGCCGAGGTCATCCGATCGATATCCACCGGCAAGGCGTCCTGGCCGACGTTCGAGAATGGCCTGCACATTGCGCGAATAGTCGACGCTTGCCTCAAGTCGAGCCAGGCCAGGGCATGGGTCGACGTGTAGTCACGATGATCGATAAAGGCGAAGGGATGGCAATGACAAATGGAAACCTAGCGCGTCGTCCGGGCCAGTCGGCCCGCGGCCAAATCAAACCGTCGTTGGTGTATTGGTGTCTGGAGCCTTATTGGAACGACATCGGGGAAATGATCGGGGTGGCCGAGCGACTCGGCTGCGAGAGCATCGAATTGGTCGATCCCAAGCATTTCCCGAAGCTACGCGAACACGGCCTGGCGTGCGCCATCGTGCCCATCGACATGGGCAAGGGCGCTCCTTTCGTTCGCGGATTCAACAACCCGCGCCACCATGACGAAGTCATTGAGGCGACTCGACGCGCGATCGACCAATGTGCGGCATTCGGTTACGAGCGCGTTATCACGTTCACGGGCATGAGCGACGGAATTGATGAAGAAGCCGGCGCTCACAACTGCGTCGCAGGGTACAAGCGCATAGTCGGCTATGCCGAAAGCAAGGGCGTAACGCTTTGCCTCGAGATGCTGAACACGCGCGAAGACTCGCATCCCATGAAGGGCCATCCGGGGTATCAGGGTAATCATACGGAGTACTGCATCGACATCATCAAGCGGGTCGGGTCACCCCATCTCAAGTTGCTATTCGATGTCTATCACGTCCAGATCATGGACGGCGATGTGATCCGGCGCATCAATCAACACAAGGATTACATCGGGCACGTGCACATCGCAGGCAACCCGGGTCGTCATGAGCTCGATGAGTACCAGGAGCTCTCAGCCAAGGCGATCATGCGCGCGCTCGTGCGCGCCGGATATGACGGTTACGTGGGACTCGAATTCATTCCGACCCGCGATCCCTATACGAGCTTTGCTGAGGCCGTCGCGCTTTGCGACGTTCATCAGGCGGACACCGTCGAGGCATAGTGCGTGACTGAGTACCAATACGTGATAGTCGGTGGCGGATCGGCGGGGTGCGCCATTGCGGGTCGATTGTCGGAAGACGCCGATCGCTCGGTTCTGCTGCTCGAGGAGGGACCCCGGGACTGGTATCCGTGGATCCATCTTCCCGGGATGATGTACAAGACCGCGACCGGAAACCTGCTTCAGCGACTGGAGTTCGAACACCCGGAAGGGCGGGGACTTGTAGGAACCCCCACGATGGTCCAGGCGCGCGTTCTCGGTGGGGGCAGTTCAGTGAACGGAATGGTGTACATCCGCGGAATCCCCGAGGATTACGACACCTGGGCTGCGCAAGGCGCTGTCGGCTGGTCGTATTCCGACGTGTTGCCTTACTTCATTCGCGCCGAGAGCAACGACACGTTCGCGGGCGGTGTGCACGGATGGGACGGCCCGGTCGGCGTTTCGACTCCGGAATACGTAGACCCGCTCAGTAAGGCGTGGTTACAGGCGTGCCAGCAATTCGGCATGCCGTTCAACGCGGACTTCAATTCCGGCACCCAGAAAGGCTGCGGGTTCTATCAAATGACTGCCCGGGGAGGGCGGCGCTCCAGCGCGGCCGTAGCCTATCTGCGTCCAGCGCGCCACCGCCCGAATCTACAAGTCAAAACCGGACATCGTGTATTGCGAGTCTTGGTTGAAGGAGGTCGCGCAGTCGGTGTCGAGGTGGCACGAGGGGGTCAAGTGGCCACAATTCGCGCGACGCGCGAAGTCATCCTGTGCGCCGGTGCCATTCAGACACCGAGGTTGATGCTTCTTTCGGGGATGGGTCCGCCCGATCACCTGAAATCGGTGGGCATTCCAGTCGTCCATGAGCTCCTAGGTGTCGGCCAGAACCTTTCGGATCATATGGACGTTTACATGATCTATGAACTGAAGGGACGCGCTGGATACGACCGGTACAAACGTTGGGACCGCAAGATGCTGGCCGGTGTCGAGTACGCGCTGTTCGGTCGCGGGCCCGTCAGCTCGAACATCATTGAAGCGGGCGCGTTTTGGTGGGGCAATCGCGACGATGTACGGCCCGACGTGCAGTTCGCGTTCCTGCCCGGTTCCGGCGTTGAGGAGGGCGTCGATGCAATTCCGAGCGGCTTCGGTTGCACGCTGAATGCGTGTCAGACCAGGCCGAGATCACGTGGCACCGTAGCGCTGCGATCGAGCGACCCCGCGAAGCCGCCAAGAATTGCTCCGAACTATCTGAGTGAACCCTACGATCTGGATTGCATGGCCGAGGCGGTGAAGAGCGGGCTGGAAATCATGCAGCAACCAGCGATGGCAACGCACATCTCCCGACCGCTCTCCCCGAACCGTACTCTCGCCTCGAAGACCGACTATCAACAATACGTTCGCGAGCGCGCTCAACGCGCGCTGCATCCCAGCGGCACCTGCAGAATTGGAGCAGATTCGCTGGCGGTCGTGGATAGCACATTGCGTGTCCACGGTGTCGATGGGCTGCGTATCGCAGACGCATCGGTGATGCCGAGCGTTCCGTCCGGAAACACCAATGCGCCTTGCATCATGATCGGCGAGCGCGCAGCAGATTTCATACGCAATGCGATGTCGCCGCCGCATGCACGGCAAGGTCATTCCGGACATGCGGCATGCGCAGACGACGCCCCCACGAAATCAAGATCGAGGGTTGAGAGGCAAGCGTCGTGAAGGGTAACGCGTTCGGATGGGGGCTCGTAGGCGCCGGGACGATTACGCGTGAATTCATGGTCGATGCCATACGAGCGGCGGGCGGGGCTCCGCTATGGATCACGAGCCATAGCGACGAACGAGCCCAGTCACTGGCGAATGCGTGTGGCGTGCCTCGGCACACCAGTCGGATCGAAGAGATGCTCGCAGACGACGCACTGCAGGCGGTCTACATCGGCTCCGCGAATGGATACCACCGCGAGCAGGTCCTCGCGGCTGCCGCGGCAGGAAAGCACGTTCTGTGTGACAAACCGGTTGCCGTTCGGACGGATGACGCAGTCGAGATGACACAGGCTTGCAAGGCCGCAGGCGTGGCGTTTGGTGTCAACCATCATCTGCGCGCCTCGAATGTCCACCGCGAGATGCGCAGGCTCGTTCTTGACGGCGCAGTCGGCATCGTCCATTCGATGATAATTCATCACGCGGGTCTGCTGAGACACGAGCTTCGCACGTGGAGACTGAATGATCCGTCGATGGGCGGCGGCATCTACCTCGACTTGACAGTTCACGACGTCGACCTGGCGCGCTTCATTCTGGGACAAGATCCGGTCACAGTGGTCGGTATGGGTGGCGCCTACGGCATGAGCTCTAATGGGCTTGATGATCACGCCGCGTACGTGATGCGAATGACTGATGGATGCCTCGTTCAGATACACGAGAGTTTCCTCACGCCCGGCGCGGTCAGCCAAGTCATCGTCAACGGGTCACTTGGAACATTGCACGCGACCCGGAGTATCGGACAGCGTGATCTCGGCGAACTGGTCATGCGAGTCGGGACGACCACCCAGGAGATAGCGCTGAAGAAGGTCGATCTTTACGCCGAGACCATCAAGCAGTTCAACAACCTGGCAACGGGTGCTGACGCTCAAATCGCGACAGGGTGGGACGGCGTGCAATCGCTGAGAGTCGCCGAAGCGGTCGTCCGATCGGTGCGGACGCAACGCCAGGAAACGATTTCCTAGGCTGCTCGTCGTTTGAAAGACCCGTACGGCCCCGGCGTCGAGCGCGAGTATGACTACATCGTCGTCGGTGCGGGCTCTGCCGGCTCGGTGGTTGCGGCGCGATTGGCCGAGGATTCCCAGGTTTCGGTGCTGCTTCTGGAAGCTGGACCCGCCGATAGTGCCCTGTATCTGAGGATGCCTGCGGCATTAGCCATGCCACTGCGAAACAACAAGTACAACTGGGACCTGTACTCTGAGCCGGAGCCCGGCTTGGATGGCCGCCAAATCAATGAGGCGCGTGGTCGAGTGCTCGGCGGATCATCGTCGATCAATGGAATGAACTGGGTTCGCGGCAACCCCTGGGATTACGATCAATGGCAAGCCTGCGGTAACAGCGGTTGGAGTTACGCAGACGTCCTGCCGTATTTCAAGAAGGCCGAAACATTCGCGGGCGGCGGAGATGTATATCGCGGCAGGAAAGGTCCGATGTACATCGAGACCTGTGCGGCGCGCGACCCGCTGTATCAAGCATTCCTGTCTGCTGGCGAGCAGGTGGGCCTCGAGCATGTCCAGGATCACAACGGGTACAAGCAGGAGGGCGTGCATATTACGCAGCGCAACGTGCACCGAGGCGTGCGATGGAGCACGTCGCGCGCTTACATCCACTCACGGCCGCGTCGCAACAATCTGCAGGTGGTCACGCGTGCGTTCACTCGCCGGGTTCTGTTTGCCGGGCGTCGCGCGGTAGGAGTGGAGGTCGAGCAGCGCGGAATATCGGGTACCGTTGAAGCGAGGCGGGGCGTTGTTGTCTGCGCTGGGGCTTTGCATTCACCGCACTTGCTTATGCATTCAGGCATTGGTGCGGTAAATGCACTGCGCCAATTGTCGATTCCGATCGTCGCCGACGTTCCCGGTGTTGGTCAGGGCCTGAAAAACCATGTCGGCGTGACAGTTCAGTACAGGGCCGCGACGAAAATCTCAGTGGCCAAGCAGCTAACACCCTTGCGGCGCTTGGCGATGGCGATCGAGTGGAGTCTGTTCAAGACTGGCCTTGGCGCCACGAACTTTTTCGAGGTCGGCGCTTTTTTCAGCACCCACTGCCAGGAGCCGGCGCCGAACGTGCAGCTGGAGTTCGTCCCTGTACTCGGCGAACTCCAGCACGGCCATGTCGCGCTCGAAAACGGATTTCAATTTATTGCGAGTCTCATGCGGCCGACGAGCACGGGGCGCGTGTGGATCGACAGCCCCGACCCCAAGGCACCGCCGAAATTCGTCTTCAACTTTCTCACGACGACAGAGGACAAGCGTGATGCGATTGCCGCAGTCAGGGCGGTTCGCAACATGATCGCGCAGCCTGCGTGGGCGAGACTTCGCGGCAAGGAAGTCTTGCCGGGGTCCGCTGCGCAGATTGATGCGCATATCCTCAGCTTTCTGCGAACACACGCGAGTACCAATTACCACCCATCCTGTTCTTGCCGTATGGGGAGAGATGACGAGTCGGTCGTGGATGAAGAGGGGCGCGTACACGAGACAGAAAATCTGTGGCTCGTCGATGCTTCGATCATGCCGCGCATCGTCACCGGCAATCTCAATGCTCCGGTGATCATGCTGGCGGAGAAGATTGCCGACTTGATTAAAGGTTTAAAACCGCCGCCCGCTGAACACGCGCCCTACTATCGACCCGGCACTTTCACAGCGGGCGTCACTAAGCAGGTGAGCTGATGCAGTTAGCGCCATGGATGCGTTGGGTTCAGCGGGACGGACAAACTGCCGCATTGCTCTGTGTAGCCGCCGGCGTGGCGGATGCTGTTGGCTATATTCAGGCGGGCGTATTCGCGGCAAACATGACGGGCAATACCGTGCTGACGGGAATCTCGCTCGCCAACGCCGACCTTTGGACCGCCTTGGATCGGGCGTTGACGTTCGTGACGTTCTTCGGCGGCGCGATGTTTGGCAGGCTTACCCTTCGCTATGCCAACAGCCCGTGGCTTCCATTGTTGGTCGAAGCAGTTGTCCTTGGAATGTCAATGTTTGTCAGCAATCACGCACTCGCGGTGCTCTGCATCGCGTTGGCGATGGGCATTCAGGCTACGGCGATTACGAAATTCAAGGGCGCTGCCATCAGCACCGTTGTCCTGACGAGCACGATGGCGCGTCTGGCGGAGAACACGCTTGACCTCATTGCGCGCGATCGAATACTCGCGCCCGTGGGCCGCAACCACCCCGCTGGTCTGCTCACACTTACGTGGATAGCGTACGGGCTAGGCGCGATGGTGACGGCACTACTGCTGAAGGTCACAGCGATCCCACTGCTCGTCGCGGTTGTGATTGTGCTCGTCCTGAGTTTTTCATTCTGGCGCTCGAGCCGATCCATCGTCCAAATAGTATAGTCACGCAAAGATCACATTGGTGTGACCACAATGATGAGAGGGGACGATGAAGACTCGTCACCTGGGGCGCGCCGGCCCGGTCGTTTCCTCGTTGGCTTGGCTTATCAAACCGTGTCGCGCGATTCTCGCATCGACGGTTTGATCGCAAATTTTCAGCTAGGGATTTACCGACTTTCGGTGAGGGATTTACCGACTACCAGAAGGTACGCAGAAATGTCGACACCAGCAGACAAGCCAAATAGCAGCTCAACATCCTCGCTCGAGTTGGTCGAGGAGGTCCTGGCGCAGCAGGAAATCAAGAATCCGGAGCTCGCCGCCAAGCAGAGTCGTTTGCTGGAGATACTCAAGCGCAGTCATTCGGCAAAGCTACCAAGCGAGTCCACGAGCTTGTAATCGTTCGGGGCAGGCGGTTTACGCTAACGCGCGTCAATCAGGCTCACGCACCAGGGTGACGATGGGCGCCGCCGCCTGGGCCGCCGTCTCGCACTCCGGTTTGCGCGCTTCCGAGCGAACGTCAGTGCGAACCAGCGTAGTGTCTCGGCCACGTCGATTCGAAGAGCGGCGCTCAGGCTCAGGATCCCGCACGGCGGTTGATACCAACATTTACCAACAATCGCGGGATTCCAGCACTGCGCCGTTGCAGGTTCTCAGGTTTTGTCAGGTTCCCGGCTGATCAGGCGGCCGCGTTAACCGAGTGCGCTTCTGAGGACGCCCCTCGATGACCTGACCCCCTGTATCTCAGCCAATGATGACCTCAAAATCTGGGTTCGCAAAGAGCCTGGAGGACGAGGTGAAGAAGGCAAGGTTCAGCGAGCAGCAGATCATCGAGATCCTGAAATTGGCGGAGGCCGGCACCAAGGTCGCCGACCTGTGCCGCAAGCACGGGATCAGCCAGTGGACGTTTTACCAGTGGCGTAATAAGTACGGCGGCATGGGCGTGAGCGAGGCAAAGCGGCTCAAGGAACTGGAAGAAGAGAATCGGCGCTTGAAGAAGATCGTGGCCGACCAGGCACTCGATGTGTCAGCACTGAAAGAAGCGCTCCACCGAAAGTGGTGACGCCAGAGGCGAAGCGAGCGGTGGTGCGCTTCTGGCGGGA
>Ga0070664_100003637_pt1 | contig 12418 bp, 5 predicted proteins | sample KBSC73metaG_FD_65863 | JGI IMG/M metagenome (GOLD analysis project Ga0070664, IMG submission 65863) | Corn rhizosphere microbial communities from Kellogg Biological Station, Michigan, USA - KBS C7-3 metaG | ecosystem: Host-associated > Plants > Roots > Rhizosphere > Soil ... | reverse complement strand
TCGCACTTGTCTTTATCCGCAGGGATGTCGCTCACGAACGAACGGTCGATCTTTAACTGTGACACCGGGAATCGATTCAGATAGCTCAGCGCTGAGTAACCCGTGCCGAAATCATCGATCGAGATCGACAAACCCATCGCATGCAGCGCTTCCAGCATGGTGGCTACCTCTTGGCTGTCTTCCAGCAGCAGGCTCTCGGTAATCTCCAGCTTGAGCCAATGCGGCTGGCACCCGGTTTCGGTCATGATTCGCCGAACCGAGCCGACCAGATCATTGCGTAGAAACTGCCTGGTGGAGAGATTCACCGCCACCACAATGGGCGTGGTGCACGCTTGATTCCAGGTCACGGCCGCTGCGCAAGCAGTCGCCAGAACCCATTCGCCGATTTCCACGATCAGCCCGGACTCTTCGGCAATCGGGATGAACTTTAACGGCATGACAAAACCATGCTCTGGACGGTGCCAGCGCAGCAATGCTTCGGCACCCGTCACGCGCTGGGTGTGCATGTCGATTTGCGGTTGATAGTGCAGCTCGAATTCGTTGTTCTTCAGCGCGTGACGCAGCGCTGCCACCAATTCCAACCGCTCCGAAGTACGCGCCGTCAATTCCCTGGCATAGAACTGGAAGTTGTTGCGCCCCTGCTTCTTCGCATGGTACATGGCTGAATCGGCATACTGCATCAGTCCGTCCATTTCATCGCTATCGCCGGGACACAATGCAATGCCGATGCTGCACGAGATAAACAACTCACGGTCGTCGATGGCGATGGGCTCAGCCATCACGCGCAGTATTTTGTCAGCAATGGCGGCCAGATCATTGCTTCCACCAACCTCTAGTGCCAGCAATGCGAATTCATCGCCTCCCAGGCGCGCTATCGTGTCAGACTTGCGCATGCAGATCTGCAAACGTTGCGCCGTCTCACGCAGCAGGCGGTCGCCGGCGCTGTGGCCAAGCACATCATTCACTTCTTTGAAATGATCGAGGTCAAACAGCATCAGGCCAAACTGCCGCCCGTAACGCTTCGCAGCAGTAATTGCCATATTGATGCGGTCCGTCAGCAACATCCGGTTGGGCAAGCCGGTCAGCGAATCGTAAAAGGCTTGGTGATGAACTTTCTGACGATATTGATCAAGTTCCGTGATGTCGCGCCCCACTGCCAGCAGGGATACGAATTCGCCCGCCTGATTGAACTCGGGACGCATGCGGACGAGATGGCAGCTTGTCCGCTCTCCATTCTCCCAACGCAGTTCGAATTCATGCTCCTTGCCATCCGCGATGACTTGCCGCAGCAGCTTCTCATACTCTATCGACCGCTCACCGGGAGAATGTTCCGTCGGTGTCTTGCCCAAAATATCCGAGGGATTGCCTCCTAACACGCTTGCCAATTTTGGGTTCACATAGAGACGGCGGCAGTTGAGATCATAGCGGCCGATGCTATCGGGAGAATTTTCCACCAGTTCGCGAAAGTCGGATTCGCGTTGCCGCAGCTCTTCTTCAAGCTGCTTTTGGCGCGTTATATCGCGTCCGACTGCGATCACACCCATTACCTGTCCATCGCTGGAAATTTCAGGGACGAAGCGGATCTGCTCGTAGCGGTTCGATGCATAAGCCAATTCGCATTCAGCAGCCCGTCCGGTGGTAATTACACTCTCCAGTACCTTATGGTATTCCTTCAGAAGCGGGCTATTGTCGAAGAACTCGCTGGCCCGCTTGCCAATAACCTGCCCAGCAGGAATACCCAGGGTACGAGCCAAAGCCGGGTTCATATACGAAATACGAGCACTCGTGTCGTAACGAATAATATTGTCAGGCGCGTTTTCAACCAATGCCGCCATTTCCGCCGCGCGCTTGTTCAGCACATCCTCCAATGCCTTGTGCTTCGTAATATCGTGCGCAATGGTGGCAATGCGATAAACGCGGCCGTTTGCATCGTGGATCGGGATCAATGTCGTACGAAACACGTAACGTCCGGTCTTCAATTCGACCTCCGCCTCGTGCTCGCAACCCATTCCGCTTTCCACGCATTGCCAGTAAGGGGCGCACAACACTTCGGCCTTCACATCGGGGATGAATTCCTCAATATATTTCCCGATAATCGCTTCGCGCGGCAATCCCTGTGCTTTTTCAAAGGCCGAATTGATAGCGGTAATGCGAAGCCGTTTATCTTCTGTTAGATCCAGAATGAAAATGTGGTCTGAAGTATTGTTAAAAATATCCTGATAGCGCAACTCATTGCTGCACTGCTGTACCTCTTGCCGCTTCTGTTCGGTGATGTCGTGAATGAAACCGTGGCAAATCGCTGACTCGCCGTCCTGCATACAGGTCCAATGCGAATCCAGCCAGCGTTCTCCCTTCAAAGGATGGACGATGCGGAATTGAAGCCCGCATGGCATGCCGGGCGGCTCGATCCGCGAGAGACCAGCCACCACCAATGGACGATCGTCCGGGTGAATTTGCGCAAACAGGCGTGCGATATCTTCCATCGCTTCTTCCGCCCGTAATCCCAGCACGCCTGCCATCGAAGGGCTGGCATAGACGATGGAGCCGCAGGTATCGGAAACGGCAGGAATGGGCCGCACATAGATGCACAGACAGGCAGGAGTGCCGTCAGCAAAACGAGCCAGATGGTTTAACCGTTCGTACTCTGCTCCATGCCGGATACCCAGCCCTTCCCCTCCCTTGTTCCCTGTCATCGACACGCCTTCCCTGATGGCCAGTTATTGTTTTTCGGCCAGAATAGCATCGAAACCGTGGTTTTGCACTACGGAAATACCTGACTATGTCTGTCTGACGACATCGGGATTGAGGATCGGAAGAATGCACGGCTTGACTGACCGCTAGCGTGGATTGATTCAATAAAGCAATCACTGTAGACTTGCGCCCTTGCGTGCAAGGTGCCCTTCCGCTTGTCTGCGGCAGGGTTAAACGGGAAGCCGGTGACGCGGGAGATGACATCTCTTGCCAGTCCGGCGCAGCCCCCGCTGCTGTAAGCCTGACGAATTGGTTCAAACGCCACTGTGCATTCGCATGGGAAGGCAAGGGCCAAGGAGGATGAAGGCAAGCCAGAATACCGGCCCTGTACCTCTTCAGGCTGTTGAAAAACTACTGCGCGGACCGATCTTAGGGGCTGCGGTGCTCTGCGTACCACTCGTACGCGTGCGCTCCTCGCCCCCAATCTCGGCCCGCTCGCTACGTTTTTCAACAGCCTGTTATGGATCAAAACCCGGGGAGTGGTTTTGTCCGTTTGCCTTTGGTTTCCTTTGACTGTTTTCGATTACTGCGCGCGATACGGCCTTTATCCGTGTCCATGCATGGCGCTTCTTTGCGTTGTTTGTCGATGAGTGGTAACAGGTGCCGCAGGCACGCAGACAAACAATCTTCTCCTGTTTTCAAGCGACAGTCATGTCGCCAATCTGATACAAGGAAAATGATGCGCGCTCGCCGCTTTCGCTTTTCGCTGCTGGCCGTTCTCGCGGCCGGCAACGGCCTCACCCATGCAGCCGGCCTACCTACATTGCAGGAAGTCGTCGTCACGGCTGAGCGCAATAGTCTGGTCGGTGTGGCGGACTCTGCCACCGAAGGCACTGTCACCGCCGGCCAATTGGCCAACCGTCCTTTGCTGCGCCCGGCAGAAGTCATGGAGTCTGTACCGGGCATGATCGTCACACAGCATTCCGGCGACGGCAAGGCCAATCAGTATTTTCTGCGCGGCTTCAACCTCGACCACGGCAGCGACTTCGCCACGACGGTCATGGGCATGCCTGTCAATGTGGCAAGTCATGCACACGGCCAGGGCTACATGGACTTGAACTTCCTGATTCCAGAACTGATTGGCAGCGTCAAGTACCGCAAAGGCGTCTATGCTGCCGCAGACGGCGACTTCGCCACCACAGGTTCGGCGCGCATCGATTACCAGCGCAAACTGCAAGCGCCGTTTGCCGACGTCACGCTGGGCGAAAACGGTTACCGCCGCGTTCTCGCCGCCGGCAGCAGGGAAATCAACGGCTTCCAACTGCTGGGCGCGGTAGAGGCGGCCGGCAACAACGGCCCGTGGGAGCAGCCGGAAAACCTGCAAAAACTCAATGCCGTTCTGCGTTTGTCCCAAGGCAGCGCCGCCAACGGTTTTGCCATTACGGCAATGGCTTATCACTCCGACTGGACGGCTACCGAGCATGTACCGGAACGTGCCATTCTCTCCGGCGAAATCGGTCGTTTCGGCGCACTGTCGCCGGATGATGGTGGCAAGACGCACCGCTACAGCCTGTCGGGCGAATGGGCCCGCACGGATGAAGCAGGCGCCAGCAGACTCGGGGCTTATGTCATTGATTACCGCCTCAATTACTTTGCCAATCCCTCCGGCTTCATCACTGGCCCGCAAGGGGACCAGCATGAGCAGGAAGACCGGCGCACCACCTGGGGCGGCCTGGCAAGCCGCTCCTGGTTCCTCGGACCCGCGCTGAAAGAGACGGAATTGACCGTCGGCCTGCAATTGCGTCAGGACCGCATTGGCAATGTCGGCTTGTACGATACCGTCAATCGTGTGCGCGTCGATACCGTGCGCGAGGACCGCATCACGGAAACCGCGACCGGGCTGTTTGCGGAAGCGCGTACCCAATGGAATGCCTGGCTGCGTAGCACGATTGGCGTGCGTCAGGATCATATTGACGCAGACGTGACGCCAACCGGCGGCGTCTTCAATATGAGCAATGGCGGCAGCGCCAGCGCCAACCAGACCAGTCCCAAGCTCAGCCTCGTTTTCGGCCCCTTCGGCGAACGTGCCAATACCGAGTTCTATGCCAACACGGGCTACGGATTTCATAGCAACGATGTGCGTGGCGCGACCACCACGATCAATCCGGCTGACGGCAGCCCGACGGAAAAGCTGGCGCTGTTTGCCAAGGCCAAAGGTTCCGAAATCGGCATGCGTACCCAGCCTTTGCCGGGCTGGAGCAGCAGCTTGTCATTCTGGCGGATGGAAATGGGTTCCGAGCTGGTGTTCGTCGGCGATGAAGGCGTCACCGAACCGCGCGGCGCTTCGGTGCGGCACGGCGTGGAATGGTCGAATTACATCACGCCGAACAATTGGCTGATCATCGACGGCGATATCGCCTGGTCCAAGGCCCGCTTCATAGACCCGGTTGCCGACACCGGCGGCACCTACGTGCCAAACGCCATTCCCCTCACCGCATCGCTTGCCATTACTGCTGACCGTGGCGGGCAGTGGTTCGGCGGATTGCGTCTGCGTTACCTGGGAGCCTATGCGCTGGAAGAAACCGGCCAGCAGAAATCCACCCCGTTCTGGACGGCCAACCTCAAGCTGGGCTATCGCATCGAGCCGAAAACGCAACTGAGTCTGGACGTGCTCAACCTGTTCAACCGCAAGGCGAACGACATCGAGTACTGGGGCGCTGCTTGCACGCGCAGCGAGCAGGCCAACGGCACATGCAACGGCGGAATCGATGGCCGCCTGGTCCACCCGCTGGAGCCGCGCACGTTCCGCGTCAGTCTCAGAACCTCGTTCTGATTTGCACTCACCTCGGATACCTCCACACTATTGAAGGAATATTCATGCCTCACATCTCCATCGATTGGGCTTTGCATGCCATCGAGAACCTGCTCTATTCCGTCTCGACCATCCTGTATCTGCCGGTGCTGCTCGCGCTGGCGGGCTTGGCCTTGTATCTGCTGATCTGTCTTGGCGGATTTGCCGGAGAGTGGAACGAACGCCGACGCGGCATTCATGCATTGGTTGTGGCGGCCGAGGCGCAAATGACTGCCGTGGTTGCCGCCTCGGATGAACAGGCGCCATTGGATGTACGGCTGGAACGCATCGTGCAAAAAGCCGATGCCGACGGTCTGCGTCGTCTCGATGCGGTGCGTTTCGCGGTACGGGTCGGCCCGGCGCTGGGACTGATGGGCACGCTGATCCCGATGGGTATATCGCTGGCCGGTCTGGCCCAGGGCAATCTGCCCAAAATGGCCGAAAGCATGACGACCGCCTTCACCGCCACGGTGGTCGGCCTGGCCTGCAGCGTGACGGCCTACCTGTTGACGCTGGCGCGTGAGCAATGGCTGCGCGTGGACATGACCGAAATCGCTTTCGCCGCCGACACCCTGCTGCAGCGCCACGCTCCCGATGCTGTCCGTACCGCCCATGCCGGAGGCTGAGATGCGCTACCTGAATCGCCACCGCTTCAGCCGCTCCAGCGATAACGCGGGCGACGATCCGCTTGCCGGTGTCGCCAATCTGTTCGACGCCAGCATCGTCTTCATCGTCGCAATGATGCTGGCCCTGTTTTCCGCTTTCAACATGCTGGATCTGCTGGACCCACAATCGGAAGTCACGATTGCCAAGAAAGGCGCTGACGGCAAGGTTGAAGTCCTGACCAAGAAAGGATCGGAAATCAAGGTCAGTCGCGTCAGCGATCAACGACTGTCCGGCGCAGGTACGCGTCTGGGCACGGCCTATCAGCTCCCCGATGGAAAGGTTGTGTATGTTCCGGAATAAGCTTCTTCTTTTGCTGCTGTGCTTCGCCATGAGCGGAGCGCAGGCGGCCCAGCGCACCCTGGCGCTGCTGCTGGGTGATGTGGAATCGCGCCCGGCGGTGCTGGCAGTGCGCGCCTTGCAATCGCAGTTGCAGACACTCAATGTGACTGTGCGAACCATTCCCGCCAATGGTATGACGCCAGCCGATCGCGCTGTGTTAAGCAATGCCGATGTTGTGGTACTGAATGTGCTGGGACGGCAACTGGTGCAATCGATCACGCCGGAATTGCAGACATTGCAGCGGGCCAGGCGTCCGGTATTTGCTGTCGGCGGTGGCGTTGACGAGACGTTGCGCGAACTCGGCATTCGCGAAGACCGCATTCTGCAGGACTATCACCGTACCGGCGGCGTCGAAAACATGCGCAATCTGCTGCGTTATCTGCTGCATACGCAATTCGGCGCAACTATCGGATACGACCCTGTGCAAGCCATGCCAGAGGCCGGTCTCTACGATGTGCATACTAATCGCACTACCGCCAGCTTCGAGGAATACCAGCGCGGTTATGCGCAATATCGCCCCGGAGCGCCTTGGGTAGGCGTTGTGTTCTACCGCGCCAACCTGGTTTCCGGGCAAACGCTGCCGCTGGCGGCCATTACCGCCAAGCTCGAACAAGCCGGTTACAACGTGCTGCCGGTCTTCGGCTATCCATATGAAGTGCCGTTGCGCTACTTCCTCGATAAAGCGGACAAGCCGCGTGTCGATCTGATCGTCGCCCTGGGCATGAAGGTCGGCGGCACGGCCAACACCGGTACCATGTTGGATAAGATAGGCGTCCCTGCCATCAACGCGATCACCCTTAGTCAGCAGTCGGCAGCGCAATGGAAAGCATCGAAAATCGGCCTCGATATCATCGAGCGCACTTGGCAGATGGCCGGGGCTGAACTGTCTGGGCTGATTCAGCCTACCGTAGTCGCCAGCCGCGAACGTGTGACCGATGCGCAGACCGGTCTTGCCTATGTCGAAGAGCAACCGATCAATGAGCGCGTCGAAAGGCTGACTGCGCGCGTCGATGCATGGCTGGCTTTACGGCGCACCGCAAATGCTGACAAGCGCGTCGCGCTGCTGTATTACAACTACCCGCATGGATCTGAAACCATCGGTGCAGCCTATTTGAACGTACTGCCGGAGAGCCTGTGGGAGATTTCCCAGCGTTTGACCAAGGAAGGCTATCGCACGACGAGCACTGCAACGCATCTGCCTGCCGACAAACAAGCGCTGCAAGCCGACATCCAGCGCTGGGGTAGTTATCCGGGCAAAGGTGGCAAGGAATACCGCGACGGCATGGCACGACTGGCCGCCAGCGGCGAAGCACTGCTGGTGCCGCTGGCTGACTATCGCCGCTGGTATGCGCAACTGCCCGCAGCATTGCGCAGCGCTATCGAAAAGGCCTGGGGCACGCCGGAGCAGGCGGTAACGCTATGGCGCGATTCACAGGGACAACCACAATTCGTCTTCCCCGCACGGCGTTACGGCAACCTGCTGCTCGCACCGCAACCAACGCGCGCCTGGGAACAGAACCTGGAGAAGCTGCACAACGACGTCACCGTACCGCCCAGCCATGAGTACATCGCCTTCTACCTCTGGTTGCAGCAGGGCTACAAGGCGCATGCGGTAATCCATCTTGGCACGCACGGCACCCAGGAATGGCTGACCGGCAAGGAAGCCGGCTTGTCCGATGCCGATCCCACCGAGGCCTTGATCGGTGCGATGCCCAACATCTATCCGTATGTAATGGATGACGTGGGCGAAGGCTTGCAGGCCAAGCGGCGCGGCATGGCCACCATCGTCGATCACATGACGCCGCCGTTCGATGCCGCAGGGCTCAATCCCGATCTGCGCGAATTGGGGTCCCTGCTCAACGATTACCGCGTGGCGGAACAAAAAAGCCCGCTGCTGGCGCGCAATCACCTGACCGCGCTGAATCGTCTGGCATCCAAAAGCGGCGTACTCAAGGATATGGGGCGCAAAGAACTCTCCAGCGAAGCCGATCTTGAAGCGCTGGAGGAATATCTCGATACGGTAGCGACCAAGCTCACTCCCTTCGGCCTGCATACCTTTGGTGTCGCTCCCGACCCGGCACTGCGTCAGGCAACCGCACGCGCGGTGGTCAGCCTGGATAACAGCATCAAGCCGGACGAACAAGCGGTGCGCGCCAAGCAACTGGACGAAGAGATCCGAATCAGCGCCGACCTGGAACTGGAGCGTCTGCTGCAAGCCCTGGCAGGCCGCTACATTCCCTCCGGTCCCAGCGCCGATCTGCTGCGCAACCCCGCTGCATTGCCCACCGGCCGCAATTTCTTCGGCCTCGATCCGTCGCGCATTCCCAGCCGCGCCACCTATGAGCAAGGCGCGAAGCTGGCACAGCAATTGGTGGAGGATTACCGCAGCCGCCACGGTGCTTATCCCGACAAGTTGACCATCAATTTGTGGGGCGTGGAAACTTCGCGCCATGAAGGCATCATGGAATCGCAGGTGCTGGCTTTGCTGGGCGTGCGTCCTGTATGGGACGAGCGCGGCCGCGTAACCGGCGTGGAAGCGATGTCGCGCCAGCAGCTTGGACGCCCGCGAGTCGATGTGACCATGGTCTCTTCCGGCCTGTTTCGCGACTTGTTTTCCAATGTGCTGAAACTGCTGGACGATGCCACACAACTCGCACAGCGCCAAGACGACAGTGACAATCCCCTGCAAGCCCACACCCGCGCTCTTGCCAAGCGCTTGCAGCAGCGTGGTCTGTCCGAGCAGGAAGCGCAACGCTTGGCCGGCACGCGGATCTTCGGCTTGCCCTCGGGCGCCTACGGCACCAACATCGAGAAGCTGATCCCGCTCTCCAACGCATGGCAGAACGAACGTCAGGTTGCCGACGTGTTCATCAACCGGATGAGCCATCCCTTCGGACAAGGCAATTGGGGAGGCGACAACGGCACGGAAGAAATCAACCCCGATCTGCGCCGCGAATTATTCAGGCAAGCACTGTCGGGCAGCAAGATCGCCTTGCACAGCCGTTCCAGCAATCTCTTCGCCACGCTCGACAACGACGACTTCTTTCAATACCTCGGTGGCACTGCCATGGCCATTCGCAGCGTGGACGGCAAGACGCCTGAAGTGATGGTGACTGATCTCTCCAATCCTCGCCGCCCCGCGCATGCGACGCTGGAGAAATACATGGGGCAGGAACTGCAAAGCCGCTACCTGAATCCGCGCTGGGCCGACAGCATGCTGCGCGAAGGCTACGCAGGCGCGCGCTTCATCAACCGCACTGTCGATTATCTATGGGCATGGCAAGTGACCGTGCCGGAAGTCGTCGATGCGGGCAAATGGCAGCGCATGTATGAGACCTATGTCGCGGACCGTCATGGCCTGCATGTGCGGGAACGTTTTGCGCAGGCCGGCAATCTGCGCGCCTTCCAGTCAATTACCGACCGCATGCTCAGTGCAATCGAACGCGGTTACTGGCAGCCGTCGGAGGACGTCCGCCAACACCTGCAGCAGGAGAATGCCAAGGCGATCGCCGATGCCGGTGTGTCATGTAGTGCCGAATCATGCAGTCGTGCCACCCTACGTGTGGCGCCCCGGCTTGCCGCACAAAGCGCTGAAAATGTTGCGCCAGACGCAGCGCCTGGCCCAGCCATGGCAACGCCGCCTGCTGCTTTGCCGACACCTGCCTCTGCCAAGCCGGTGACAAACACCGTGAAAACGCCCTCCCCGGCGAAAGGCAATGGCGAAGCTGGACAAGTTTCCGGGTTCGAGATGCAGTCGTTGTCAACCATGACCCCGGCACAGAAAACCATCGGTACGCTGGCATTGCTGGCTATGGCGGTTGCCTTTGTCGGCGTCGGTTACTGGCGGCGTAGCGCTCGGCGGAAATGAGATGAGTCGATGACTCAAAGCACGCACTGACTGACTCCCTCTCTCTAAAAGGGGGAAGGAGTCGCGCCACTCTGTCTTGCCAGCCTCGCGCAAGAAAATGAAAGTCGCAGTATATTCGGCAAGCCAAACAAGATCGGCACTGAGAAACTTCCTATCATTTCCGCAAAAGGCTTCCAATGAACGATCTTTCCGCTTTCCCGATCACAAGGAAATGGCCTGCCAGCCATCCCGAGCGTATCCAGCTCTATTCCCTGCCCACGCCCAACGGTGTCAAAGTCTCGATCATGCTGGAAGAAACCGGCCTGCCTTACGAGCCGCATCTGGTCCGCTTCGATGTCAATGAGCAGATGTCGCCGGAATTTCTGTCTCTTAATCCAAACAACAAAATCCCGGCCATCATCGATCCGAATGGTCCCGGCGGCAAACCGCTTCCCCTGTTCGAATCCGGGGCGATTCTGCTCTACCTTGCCGACAAGACCGGACTGTTCATCCCGCAAGACCCGGCGCGCCGCTACGAAACCATCCAGTGGCTGATGTTCCAGATGGGCGGTATCGGACCGATGTTCGGGCAGGTCGGTTTTTTCCATAAATTCGCAGGCAAGGAATACGAAGACAAGCGCCCGCGCGACCGTTACGTCGATGAGTCGAAACGCTTGCTCAATGTGCTCAATCAGCGGCTTGCAGACCGTACCTGGATCATGGGTGACGACTACACAATCGCCGATATCGCCACCTTCCCCTGGATACGCAACCTGATCGTCTTCTATGCGGCAGGCGACTTGGTGGGAATCGCAGACTTCCCGCATGTCACGCGCGCGCTCGATGCCTTCCTTGCGCGGCCTGCAGTCTTAAAAGGCTTGGACATCCCCAAACGAGATCCAGACTAAGGTGATCTCCAGGAATGAAATCCCATTAGCGTGGTGCGGGCGGGATGCGATGCAAGGCGCGACGAGTGCCGTGTGGCGAGCCACACAAACGAGGAGCAACGCAGCAGCGCGCCCGGCCGTGCCGCGAAAATGGGATATTCATTCCTGGAGATCACCTAAGACGGCGTTGTCATGCCTTTCAATTCCTGCCGCCAACGCTGCCTCATCATTTCCTGGAAGGCAGGCTGCCGTTGCAACAGTTCATCAACGGTGCCCATATCCTGAATCTGACCGTTTGCCATTAACACTACCCGATGAAAGTGATGCAGGAGGCTCATCCGGTGAACGGAAGCCACAATGCAGGAGTCCGGCAATGCCGCCGCGATCCGTTCGAATACGATTTCCTCGGTGATCGGGTCAAGTGCGCTGGTCGGTTCGTCCAGAAAAACGAGGGAATGCCCTCGCGCGGCAAGCAGTCCTCGTGCAAGGCATAACCGCTGCCGTTGCCCGCCTGAGAGATTGCAGCCGCGCTCCGACAAGGGCGTCTCCAATCCGAATGCCATGTCGGCCATCACAGAGTCGAAGGCGCTCACATGGACGGCTGCACTGATCTCGCTGTCGCTGTGCTCGCCCGAGAGCGACAGATTCTCCCGGATGGTGGCATCGAACACATCCGCCTCCTGCGGAATGAAGGTGGCGATACTGCCGAGATGAAAGGTGTCCGGATAGCGCTTGCCGTCGATTTCCATCCTTACTTCGCTCGGGCTGTACTGTCCGCTCAACACACGCATCAAGGTACTTTTCCCTGCGCCGCTGGGACCGACAAGAGCGATGCGCTCTCCACGTTCAAGCGCCATGTCAATTTTCTTCAAGCCGGACCCTGCATGCGTGGTGTTGCTCTTCTCGTTAGCAGTATTGTGGTCGTAGCACAAACCGCTCACGTCGATGCGCTGCCAATTCTCCGGAATCGGAGGGCCGGATTCGGGCTGCTCGGCTGCAACCCAGATCTCCTCGGCACTTGCCAGATCGGTGCGGACACGCGCTACCGTCTGGAACTTGTCTGCCAAGGCGAGAACGACTGTCCTTGCCTGTTGCGCATATTGATGAACAAGGAATATCCCGCCAATCAGAATTGCT
>Ga0070664_100003636_pt1 | contig 12418 bp, 8 predicted proteins | sample KBSC73metaG_FD_65863 | JGI IMG/M metagenome (GOLD analysis project Ga0070664, IMG submission 65863) | Corn rhizosphere microbial communities from Kellogg Biological Station, Michigan, USA - KBS C7-3 metaG | ecosystem: Host-associated > Plants > Roots > Rhizosphere > Soil ... | reverse complement strand
ACTTGCCATGCTTCATTGACCCTACCCTGGTCCAATAACCTTTTTGCATAAGAATGCAATTCCGTTTCCATTTCCTCAGGACTGACACTATAATATTGAGTGATCTGCTTAAGATGATCATCATCAAAAGAAGGATCGATGACCGGGTATTCATGAACATTTGCAAGTTGCCCTAAATTATTACCGGTAAGAATTTTACTTTGACGAATCGACAGAGGCAACACATCTACGCCAATACCCAGTTGTGTGTTTGGTTTTTCAACAATAAATAGATTCGCTTCATCCACCCTGCAGTACCAATTGCCACCTAACCTTGCAACATGATGCAACTTCCGTTGGTCAATTTTTCTACCCTCATCAAGGATCAAATCATTAATATGCATTCTTATTACTTCACAGATCACTAAATTTCCTGCTCCTCCATTATCGCCCAATGGCTTTACTTCTTTAACACTGCATTCCATTTTTACTTTACTTTCCTTTACCATTGGTGGTCTCACGATGGTCGCCGGTTCAGCGGTAAGACCTGTTTTTACAAATTCATTTATGTTTTTAGGGTATTCACAACTTGCAAGGCTTGTTTGCTGTACCATGTCATAGTCCACTATATTAATAACTACTTCAGGCACTTCAAGAATGTTTTGCAGCGTATGCTTTGTTGAATTGTCCCGCACTCTTCTCAACGGTGAGAAAACCACAATGGGAGGCGTATAGGAGAAAAGGTTAAAAAAACTAAAAGGACTGAGATTGACATTTCCCTCCTTATCAATAGTTGAAGCGAAACAAATCGGCCTTGGCCCGATGGCGTGCTGCAAATAGTTTTGCCTGTCTGCAGGTGTTAATTCTTTTAAATCCAGGATCATCGAGTCAAATATCGTAAAACAGGCTCACTCACATATCCTAATAACCTTTCATAATTTTTTGAAGTAGGTGTAACAAAATAAGAGGCATTTTCGTTCTACGAATGATTTCGTCTAACTTTTTAATCTTAAACTAAACCGTTTTTATATGAGAAAAGTTATAGCCATTGCCAGCAGTTTGCTCATGACGCTATCTGTCACAACTGCTTTTTCACAGAACGATAAGGGCAAAGAACCAAAGATCGAAGGAAGTGGAAATGTAGTTACAAAGGATGTAGCTATTCAGCCATTTGATCAATTAGAGGCCAGCGGAATTTTTAACGTCGTGCTTACCCAGGGAAGCAAAGAATCCTTGAAGATCGAGGCAGAGGACAATCTTCAACCGCTTTTCGAAGTAAAAAATGAGGGTAGCAAGCTCACTGTAGATATGAAAAAAGATTCGCACTTCAACAGCAAAAAAAAGATGACCGTGTACATCACTTTCAAAAATCTAAAAAGCATGGACCTTAAAATGGTCGGCAATGTTTCTTCTGAAGGGAATTTGAATTTCGGTGATCTTTCACTTGCCAATAAAAGTGTAGGAAGCGTGGATCTTTCGCTGAGTGCACAGAAACTTGACATCAATAATAAAAGCGTCGGCAATTTGAAGTTAAGTGGTAAAGCCCAAAATGCTGTTATCAGGAGCAATAGTGTAGGCTCAATCAAAGCATCCGATCTTTTAGTTCAAATAATGGACATAGACAATGACGGTGTTGGGTCTGCCGAGGTAAATGCAGTAAAGGAATTAAAAGTAAAAGATTCTTTTCTTGGAAAGGTGAAAAATGCAGGTAGTGCTACGGCTAAGCGAATTAATAAGGTCGTTATATAATTTTCGAACATCGAATTCGTTTATCTTACCTTGGCTGCTCGTGCGATCCTTTGAATTTCTCATGTGTTTGCAGACTATGTAAGTTCAATTGTAACCGGGCGGCCTTTTTATTAAGTATCAACAGCAGGGAAGGGTTTTCCGGTTTTTTATATTTTAAACTTTCTTTCTTTTCAGAATACTCCAATCGGTTTCGTCCGCCATGATCGTGTTGGTTAGTTTTCCTAATCCATCGATCTCCATTTCTACAACATCGCCTGCTATTAACCATTGCTCAGGAAAATTTGGGTCCTTCATCCTGGCAGTGCCGTTTATCTCTAAAAAACATCCAGTTCCGACCGTTCCGCTCCCGATTACATCACCGGGGTAGAGATCGACTCCATAAGAAGCCCTTTCAATGATCTCTGCAAATGTCCAGGTCATGTCTGCAAGATTTCCTTCGCTTACCTGGCGTTCGTTTACATAACATCTCATTCCCACATTCCAATTCTTGCCTGTATGATTTTCCTTTGCAGGCACAACAAATTCTTCAAGTTCATCCAGGGTTACAAGCCAGGGACCGATTGCAGTTGCAAAATCTTTTCCTTTGGCAGGTCCGAGGCTAAGCAACATTTCTTCAAATTGTAGTTGTCTTGCACTAAGATCATTCATGATCATCAATCCGCCGATGTAATCGTCTGCTTCTTCTGCCGGAATGTTCCTTCCGTGCTTGCAGATGACAATTGCTGCCTCCAATTCAAAATCCAATTTCTCTAAATGATCGGGCATACATCTTATTTCACCACTACCTTTCATGCTGTGAGGATTCGTAAAATAGAATACGGGATACTCATCAAATGCAGGGATCATTTCAACGCCCCTGTTTTTTCTTGCCGCTTCCACATGCTGGCGGAAGGCATAGCCATCCCTGCACGAAGTTGGAAATGGAACGGGTGCCAGCAATTGCACTTCATTTACAGAAATCCCTTTATTACTTGTTCTTGCTCCTTCACGCAACATTAACTCGCCAGCCTGTGCCACCGGGAATGCATCTTCCCAATAATTCAAAAACATCCCCATGCTGTTGGGCAGGTCAGGATGCAAAATTTCCATATCATAAACCACATTATTGATCAACACACCTAACCTGTCGCGCTCTTCTTTGAGAAATGAAATCAATTTCATCAGTAAATTTTTTTGAGGAAGGTAAAGGTAATTTTATTTATGAAGCGTTCGTTCCAACGCGCTTACTGCTATCGTTGCGTATCATTAATCGACCAACTGCTCCTTATATGTTCAGTAATATTACTTGTTTGGTATAGGATCTTACTATTGAAGCTATAAAAAGAAGGCATTGATTGATCAGTATTCGATAAATTAAGGTGTTATTTGTTCTGTAAAAGAAATATAAATAGTAGCTTTACATACTAAGTCCTATAGAATATTCGTTAACCCATCTAAATAATCCGAAAGATGAAAAACAAACCCATCATTCATTCTCACGAGGAGGCAAAGATCTACCGGAGTTATTACAGACCTTCATTGAATATTTTTCGCTTTTTGAGATCGGTATTGGGCGTATTTATATCAGGATCTTCGCCTGCTGCGCAGGGATACGATCATAACCGTAAAAGAGCTCATTAATCTTCTCTCTTACTAATCCATTGAATAAACCGTTCCGTTTTCGGGGCGGTTTTTTTATTAGCTGAACAAGTATTCTACATCTTCTTTTGTAAGGCTCTTTACAAATGTTGCATCATCAGCGATCAATTCTTTGGCAAGAAGCCTTTTCTTCTCCTGCAGCTGCAGGATCTTGTCTTCAATGGTATCTTTACAGATCATTCGGTAGGCAAAAATATTTTTTGTTTGACCAATGCGATGTGTCCGGTCAATGGCTTGTTGTTCAACGGCAGGATTCCACCAGGGATCAACAATATAGACATAGTCAGCCGCCGTTAAATTCAAACCGACTCCACCTGCTTTTAGCGAGATGAGAAACACTCTTACAGTCTCATCATTTTGAAAACTCTGGATGGCCTTTTCCCTGTCCGGTGCAGACGTGCTTCCGTCAAAATATTCAAACTTAACACCAAGTTCAGTAAGCTTTCCTTTGATCAGGGCGAGCATACCGAGGAATTGAGAAAAGATCAGGGCTTTGTGGTTTCCTATGTTTTCAGTTATCTCTCGTGTAAGTTCTTCCAGCTTGATAGAGTGGTTTTCAAATTTTTCCGCTTCATTTAAAATAGCGGGCGAGTCACAGATCTGTCGCAGCTTCATGAGGCCTTGTAAAATTGTTAGCTGGGAACGCTGTATACCCTGGCTTTCAATGGTACCCAGGATCTGGTTCCTGTAATCGTTGCGATAAGCATCATAGATCTTTCTTTGTTCGTCTTCCATTTCACAGAATAAAACCATTTCCTGCTTTTCAGGAAGATCTTTTGCTACCTGTTCCTTTGTACGGCGAAGAATAAATGGATAAAGGATCTTTCTTAAATGATCCTTCCTGTCCTCTTCTCCGAATTTATCGATGGGAATTGAAAATTCCTGGCGGAAGAATTCCATGGTTCCGAGCAAGCCCGGGTTCAGGAAATTCATTTGAGCAAAAATGTCGAAAGTATTATTCTGGAGTGGGGTACCACTCATGCACAAACGATGTTTCGCATTGAGTAATGAAGCAGCTCTTGTTACTTTACTGGACGGATTTTTGATTGCCTGGGATTCATCCAATATAATATAGTCAAACTCTATACTTATGAATAACTTGATATCACTGCGCAAGGTTCCGTAAGTGGTGATCGTGATCTCATAGTTCATCAGCTCGTCCTTTATTCTTGACCGTTGACCTCCGTGATGAATATGATACGAAAGGGAAGGTGTGAATTTCTTTATTTCATTTTCCCAATTGTAAATAAGAGTAGTAGGACAAACAACCAGGGCTTTTAACTTTCCATAGCGTGATCTATACTTTTCAAGGAAAGAAAGCGCCTGCACTGTTTTCCCCAAACCCATATCATCCGCAAGGATGCCGCCCCAGTTTATCTCGTGCAGATAATTGAGCCATTGATAGCCCGCCACCTGGTAAGGCCGGAGTATATGCTGCAAATGATCGGGCGGCTCAACGTCATTGATCTTATCAAATTCGCGAAGCCGCTGGTATTTTTCTTCCAGCTCAACTACCAGTTCATTCTCATCACGATTCTCATACAGCTCGTCGACTACACTTAGGTGGTATCGGGATAATTTTAATGAATTCGTTTTTCCTTCACCCACACGGAATAGCAAGGAATATTTTTTAATCCACTCTTCGGGCAGGATTCCCAGGGTGCCGTCATTTAGTTGGACAAATTGCTGCTTGTTGGCCAATGCTCTCTTTACCTCGGCCACTGTCACCTGCTGATCGCCAAAAACAATATCTACTCTTGCATCAAACCAATCCGTGTTGCTGCTAATGAAAATTTTTGTTTGTGGTTTAGCCGTGTTGAAGCGGAAATTTTTCAACGCTTCAAAACCAAATACAGGGACCTTCATTTCATTCATGGCATCCACAAACAAGAAGAACCAGTTGTTTTTAAGCACGTCAGCTCCTTTTAATGCGAGCGCATGTGTGTCTTCCTGGTAGATAAAATTGGAATGAAGATTTTGTAGTTTACTAATGAAAGATTTTTCGACCTCACGGTTGCGATGAACGATCATAACCTTATCGCCATGCGGCACAATGATCTCGTCCCTATCCCTTGCTTTCGTTTCATATCCTTTATAAGAAAATGAAGGTTGGAACACCAGGTATTCGCCCTTTTCCAATAGAAATAATTTGACTTCAGGATCGCCCGACTTTATTTCCTGCACTAATGATTTGTCGAAATCAACTTTATACTCTTTTGTCAGAGGCAAAATAAATTGGTGAAGACTGCTGGGCCAATCTTTGCTACCCACTGCCAGTTTTCCTTCCGCCAAAAATTTAGTGACCACATCGATCACTTCGGTATTCTTCCACAAATAAGCCTGGTGATTATATAGAAAGATCAATGGGCTGGGACTTTCATTATCGGCCAGTTGATGGTCCAACCCATCTGCTTTGACGTTACAATGAATGACGTAGTTCCCGTTCTTGCTGATCCTGAAATGAGGCTTTGCTTCCTCCCCGAATAATTTGATCTCGTCAAGATTATTTGTTTTAAACGCCTTCCCTTCGCCCAGCTTGAATGCAAGCAGACCGCTTTCAGAGAACATTTTTTTCAATTTCGGGAGCAGGTATTCATTCATCAGGTTCTTTGTTTCATCGGGCAGATCCTCTTCTTCCTGGTGGATGATATTTTCCCAAATACCTGAGAAAGGAGAGTTACGACTAATATATTTATTGATCTCCTGCTCCTGCAGCTTTCTTAGCAGCCCGAGAGACTGTTTATCGCCTTCACTATATTTTGCCGTGTCAATATATTTGGAAAGATCGATCTTTTCAATTTTACCGGTAAACCCATCGCCGTCGTCATTACCTTCTCCCTGTACAACGTCAATAGTAAAATAGGGATATGTCTTTTTGTTGAAATTAAAAACAACACCAAGCCTGTGTGACGACAAGATGACCTCTTCTTTTTCTTCAGCTACAACAGGCAGTGGCTGTTCAACAACGGTTTGTTTAGCCGGTATTGTGACGGGCGTCACTCGTTTGATCCCTGCATCCAGTACGCGTAAGAAAGGCTTTCCGTCCTTGTAGGTAAATTCAAATTTGTTGGTAAGGTCGTCATTCAAAGAGTAGCCATAAGCCTCTAACAATTTGTTCTTTTCTTTATCCCAGTTCCGGATGGTGTCAAAATAATGCGGCCCGTAGGAATTCAATAGCTGCAAAAAGACAATGACCTTTGGAAGACAAAGCGGGTGCTCGGCATCAACATAATCGCAACTCGTATCAAAGTTTCTTTCTTCGTTCTTACTGATAATGACTTTATATGTAGTCCCATCAAGAGTAACGGAGGCTTTTACTGTTTCGTCTTTTGCAAATTCAATATTTGCTTTATTCGTGCGAAGAAATTTTTCCGCTTCAGCGAATACAACCGGTGATGAAAGCAGGCGCAATGATTTCAGATCAATGAATTTCATTTTTGCCACCGTATGCCGTTGATCATATTCGATATCACCGGCGTCCAGCATATTTTTATCGATCATTTCCTGCAACTGGAAAAGTGAGGCTGCTTCATGCCTGCATATATCGCCAAGATTATAAGGGCACGTACATCGCACCGAAAGAGATTTGGGATCCTTGATTTTCTGAATGTATACTTTGTAAAATGTTGAATAGATATCATCCTTTACGCGGAACACGGCAGAACCGAAAAGATTGTCATATTCAACCAACTCAACAAAACCGATCGCATGAATTTTTTTTCCCCGGCGAATCACTTCATCCGTTCCATGCGTGTAGACGTACTTAACAAGGTGTGGTAGGGCCATAGTTTAGTTTACAATTCACAACGGACGCCTGGTACAAATTATAGGTAGTGCATTGCTAATTGTATTGCTTGTTTGAAACAAGGACAATCTGCAAAAGTAAAGGAATGTGATGCTCATTTCCTTGTAAAAAAGAGTGAAGAAAAAAATAATTTTTATTGTGAAGTGAAGCAAACAAAATAAAGTATCTTGCAAAATTTTTTGTCGCCCGTATCGGGCTCTGCTGTTCAATTTTAGGCTTTTGCTACCAGCTTCCCCTCGCTGTAAACCGGAAGAACATTTGCACCATCAGGAGTTAGACAGTAGCGAATATCTTTTTCCAATCCAAAATTCATTAGTCGATGATAATGGGAAGCATTATTATTCTTTAAGAAAGAAAACAGATTTTTTTTCCCTTTTTCATACATGGCTTCTGCCATATGGGATGAGTCGCAGTTAATATCGAAATGTTTTCTCACTTTTGATATTACAGCGCCTGCAAACAATGTATCTTCCATGTTTACCCTGTCCTTCCACGCTGCACATCCGAGGATCACGTTACGATTCATCTCAATTAAGTGATCACACACCGCCGAAATGTTCGGGAAGGACCCCGTGACAATTTCTTTTGCTCCTTTTTCCAGGGCCATATGAAGAAGCCGTGTGCCATTCGTGGTGGTCAATACCAGCGTTTTCCCTTCTATGAAATCTCCCGGATAATCGAAAGGTGAGTTCCCATATTCCAATCCCTCTGCTATTTTTCCATCTCGCTCCCCGGCAGTAATACCATCAATTTGTTTTCCCAACTCTATACAGCGGCTTACGCTGTCAACAGGTATCACGCACCTGGCGCCATTATACAATGCAGTAGCAATCGTAGAAGTTGCTCTTAATACGTCAATGATCACAATAATACTGTTGCTTATATCATATAAATGTACGAGAGCTGGTGAAAGAGAAGTATGTAAAGATGGCTTATTGTTCATGCCGGCAAATGTAACGGAAAGAGAATTACCTTTCCAGCAACGGCTTCCATTTATTGCTCTCTGCGTATTCCTTGATGGTTTTGTTTCTGTGCCTGATCAGTTTTTTTATATACCGTGTGAGATAAAAAGTATTTAACCATTTGCCGACCGCTCCGTATGGACTTTCAAAATGAAACATGTCGATCATGATCGTTCCATTTTCGCATGATTTAAAAAAGTGTTCATGCTTCATTTCTTTAAAAGAACCTTGCGATTGTTCGTCAACAAATCTTAATGGCTTTTGCATTTCGGTGATCTTTATACGCAGTATTCTCGTTTTAAAGAAATGTTTGGCTTTCCACGTAACGCTTTCATCTTTTTCGATAAGGCCAAACCTGGTGCCAGCAACGGCTTCTTCCTTATGTTCCTTCATTGATTCTTTGTGCAATTGAACATTCCGGCTGAGATCAAAAACCCTTTCAACGGGTGCTGCAATAAAAGTGGTGAGGTGAATGATAGGCATGGATATGGATTTTTTCGGCTGGTCAAAATATCGCTTTTTTCTTAATTAACAAATCGTAAGAAACCTAAGAATTACAGTAAATTTTCATAGTCATGAGAAAGGGATCTTGACCACCTTTGCCTGCAGAAGTTTATCCCGGACCTTAATATAGATAGTTGTATCAAGTGATGCAAAGACTTTTCTTACATATCCCATCCCAATAGCCTTACCTAAGCTGGGCGATTGTGTTCCGGAGGTCACCACCCCGATATTCATGTCTGCGAAATCCTTTATTTCATATCCATGGCGCGGAATTCCTTTCTCCATCATTTCAAAACCGACTAATTTTCTTTCTACTCCTTCTGCTTTTTGTTCTTCAAGGATTTGCTTAGCAGTGAAGTCTTTGTTGAATTTTGTGATCCAGCCAAGACCTGCCTCCAGCGGCGATGTAGTATCGTCTATGTCGTTTCCGTAAAGGCAATATCCCATCTCTAATCGAAGCGTATCTCTTGCGCCAAGCCCAATTGGTTTTATACCCTGGTCCTTGCCGGCCTTAAAAATTGCATCCCAAATTTTATTGGCATTATCATCTTTGTCTTCAAAATACATTTCAACTCCTCCCGCACCGGTATATCCCGTTGCACTGATAAGCACGTTATCAACCCCTGCAAATTTTCCTTTTGAAAAAGTGTAATATTTCAAATTCAAAATGTCCATGTCAGTGAGCGGCTGTAAGATCTTTGTGGCATTAGGACCCTGGATAGCGAGTAAACAGGTTTTGTCTGAAATGTTATGCAATTCGACATTTTTTTTATTGTACCTGGTGATCCATTCCCAATCCTTTTCGATATTTGACGCATTTACTACGATCATATACACTTTGTTGTCTTCAATGCAATAAACCAGCAAATCGTCAACAATTCCTCCATTTTCATTGGTGAGACAACTATATTGAGCTTTCCCCGCTGTAAGTTTTGACACATCATTGGTGGTTACTCTTTGAAGAAGATCTAAAGCATTTTCACCCTTTAGAATAAACTCCCCCATATGACATACATCAAATACGCCTGCGTTGCTTCTTACAGCAGCATGCTCATCATTAATGCCGCTGTAGCTGATTGGCATATTGTAACCGGCAAATTCAGCCATCTTCGCCCCTAATTTTACATGTCTTTCGGTAAAAGGTGTATTCTTCATCAACAAAAATTTATCCTGATAACTGTCGGGATGCCCGTCTGAACGGTGGGCAATAACGATTCTAAATTAATGCCCGGCTCAGATCGGGCAGGCAAATGTAAAATCAATTTATTTGGTAGCTTTAAAAAAGAAGGCCTCCTGAAAAATCAGGAAGCCTGGGTCCCGACTCAACGGGATCCAACTTCAACCGAGTTTAGTTGAACAACGCTGCAAAGGCAAGAGGGGAGTACGCCGAGACTTTGGTATTTGCCTCTTCCTTTCTTATTTCACTCAATGATCCCTCTTTTAGTTTTGAAGTAGATGTGTCATTTAGCCTTTGAGTATTCTCATCTATTTTTTTTTGTTCTTCTTCGATCTTTTTCTGGCTTTCCTGGATGCTTTTTTCAAGGTTATCCCTTTTGTTACCACCCTGTTTTTGTTCTTCGGGGTTTATCAACTTACCATCCGCACCCATCACATAATCAACATCTGGTTTAAGATCAAAATATTCATCGTAATCCCAATCACTTTGCCAGCGATGGCCCCAATATCTTCCATCTTTCCATGATTTGCGAATTACCCATGGATCATAAGCCTGCATCACTGATTCATCAAATCTTATTTTCTTGCCTGCAGGGATTTCGATCTCGACGATAACGCCTTGTCCACGGAATTTGCTGCTTTTATCGATTGCCAAACCACTTCCCATATTTAAGATGCTATCATGAGAGCTTATATTGAACACTGTTTTCTCTGCACGGCCTTGTGCGTCTCTTAACGTACTGCCTGCACTATACTTATATACTCGTACATGAAATGATGAATCGTCACTTTTATTGTAGCGAATTTTTATGTTGTTGTACCTCATCGTATCATCAGTAATATCCCAACCGGTGTTGTCATTATCATGTATCCACCAAAAATTTCCGCTATATCGTATTTCAGGCTCGTTGACCTGCACGATCAATTTTCCTTTCGCCGGTTGAGTAAAAGGAATTTCAACGCCGTTTGTTCTGTCATAAATTCTGAGGTCTTTTGCAATACTTGCTGCAAACCAAATGGCACAAATCCAGCCTAATAACCATAAGCCACCAAACACCCATCCTAGGTGATGTTTACCGGAACGCACATTCAGTATCCTCCTGATCAACCATGTAATGAATGCAAGTATGGGAACCGCGATAAAGAATAAAATTGTTCCCCAGGCTGTCAAACGTTGAAGACTACTCGTCCACAAAAAATTAGTTACGGGCCATGAGCTAATACCTCCAAAGATCAACGCCATTAATATCCCGAACAATGCCAGGACAATACAACCGGCAATGAAAATGAAGAAGGCTTTAAATATAACTCCGAGCACATGAGCAAAACCTCTTGCAGCAGGACGTGCAGTCTCTCTCACTTCACTCGCCCATTCTTTTCCTCTTGTATCAGCAAACTCCTTCGCCCTGGTTCCAAATTGTTGTGCTGACGTCTTTACTTCCTCCCCCCAGTTTTGCATTTTTGATTTAAAATCTCCCATACCTTCCTGCACATTTTGTTTGATGCGGTTCACATCCACTTTTTCTCCGCGCATTTCCATTTTTTCAAACGGACTTCTCGCTTCAGGAAGAACCATCCAAAGAATGATGTAAGCAAGGATGAATGTTCCTGTAAATGGAGCGATTACAATATTTGGAAAAATATCCCGGTGCCATGAAAAGAAAATTCCATTAAACGTCCCAAAGATTATATTGAGCAAAATGGGCGAGAGAAGAATGATACGGATGATCCAGGGCTGAATCTTAAAATATGCTCCGAGGCCACCAGCCACACCCGCAATTACTTTTTCGTCAGGATTTCTGAACAATCTCTTGCCTGTATAATTGTCAAGGTCCCGCGAGGGCAGTACGATCCAAAGAATGATGTACAGCAGAATCCCGAAACCTGCGGTAAAAACAAAAAGCAACATGAGTATCCGCATTACAGCAGGATCAATGTCGAGATAATTTGCAAGTCCTGAAGCGACGCCCCCCAATATTTTATCAGTGTTATTCCTGTAGAGTCTTCCCCTTTTTTTCACAAAAGGTCCTTCAGATGTCGCGGAGGCCTGGGTTGTTGTTTTTTCACTCTCGGCATCTGTTTTTTCAAAGTCTTCCACTCTACCCATAGACGAAATGATCTCTTCTACATCGGCATCAGTTACCGAATTAGCTCCTTTCCTGATCTTCTCATTCATCAATTCAGCGATGCGACTTTCAATGTCATTAATGATCTCGTCACGTCCTTCTTCATGTATAAAATAGCGACGAAGACTTTCAATATAGGCCTGTAGCTTTTCGTAAGCAGAATCTTCGATTGGTATCACTCTGCCGCTCAGGTTTATGTTGATGATCTTTTTCATTGTCATAAATTTTTTGGTTGAAGCTGAAGATTATTATTGGTTGAGTGGTTCATTTGATTTTTTGTTTGCCAGGGCATTTACTCCGTTTGCCAGTTCCTGCCAGGTTTGTTCAAGTTCTTTATAGAAAGATTCACCTTTGGGAGTTAGTAAAAAATATTTCCTGGGAGGACCAGAATTACTTTCTACCCACCGATAGGTCAGCATTTCTGCATTTTTCAATCTTGTGAGCAATGGGTATAAAGTACCCTCTAAAATGTGGAGACC
>Ga0070664_100003634_pt1 | contig 12423 bp, 10 predicted proteins | sample KBSC73metaG_FD_65863 | JGI IMG/M metagenome (GOLD analysis project Ga0070664, IMG submission 65863) | Corn rhizosphere microbial communities from Kellogg Biological Station, Michigan, USA - KBS C7-3 metaG | ecosystem: Host-associated > Plants > Roots > Rhizosphere > Soil ... | reverse complement strand
ACACACGATCCTCGCTCGTGCCACCCACTTTTAACCAACACCCCTGCCGCGTAGCGGCTTAGTTCAACCAGTAGATGGAGCCAATGCGATTGCTTGTCACGGATTATGCTGCGCAGCCTCCACGCCAAGCAACCGCATGGCTCATCATGACGTTCAACTGAAAATCGCCATGGATATCACACCGCACTACGAAGCCTTTGAAGCTGCCATTGGATCGGCACGCTCCCGATCTGACGCGACCAAAGCTTACGCGAAACTTCTCAGGGGTGCAGAGGACGCGGAGAGACAACTCTTGGAGCGTGAGGGTATTCAATTTGCCTGCTGTGATGGGTGCTTCTATTGCTGTCATCTCAGGGTCGAGGCCAAGCCTTACGAGGTTTTCCTGATCGCCGAGCGATTGGCCGCGACCCGATCCACGATGGAGCTTGGACATCTTGTTGGACGCCTGAAGTCTCATGTTGATCGCGTCTCGGCGATGGGCGAGGACGAGCATCTCAACGCAAATGTGCCTTGCCCCCTCTTGGTGGACGGACGGTGCTCCGTTTACGCAGTGCGCCCTCAAGGGTGCCGGTCGTGCCATTCCCTCAGCGTCGATCCGTGTCGGCAGTTCTTCGAGGATCCTTCCACGTCGTCGAACTCCAAGCCCACCGTCGTCCCGGTGAAGGAGCTTTGGGCGATGGGCTGGCTTGCTGCGGGTTCTGTCTTTGATTCTCATGGCTTTGATACTACCGCTCACGAACTTGGATCGGCCCTTCTCCTGGCACTGAGCAATCCATCCCACGGTCGCCGCTGGTGGGATCGAAAACGCGCATTCCCTTCTCTGTCATGTCACTAGATCCCGGCACCCAACGAATCAAATTGGTCGAATCGGGTCCCCGGAAGTGATTCGCTCCCCGGTCCCACACCACCCTGCGTAAGGCTCCGTACAGGGCGGTTCCAATCAGACTCGGGCTTCAGGCTCGTCCGCCTGCTCTTTGCTCGAAGGCCCCGACGGCCACCTCAAGCAAGCTCCGCCGTTCCGCCGACCGGCCACGTCTCGAACGTTTCCACGCCGCGCGCCGCCGCCGCGGCGCGGAGACGAGGCGGCGGTTCGCCCATCGGCTCGTCGGTCAGCCGGAACGTCCCCCAGTGCATGCCCACCGCGCGCCGGCAGCGGGTTTGCAGGAACACCTCGACCGCCTCCTCGGGCGAAAGGTGCACGCCCTTCATCACCCAGCGCGGCGCGTAGGCGCCGATCGGGATCATGCCGAAGTCGATCGGTCCGAGCCGTTCCCCGATTTCGGCGAACGCCGGGCAACAGGCGGTGTCGCCCGCGTGCCACAGCCGCTTGCCCGCGCCCTCGATCCACCAGCCGCACCAGTGGCCGCGGTTGCGGTCGAACGGGGTGCGCGCGGTGAAATGCTGCGCCGGCGTCGCGACCGCCGCCACGCCGGGCGCCAGCTCGACCGCTTGCCACCACGCGACCTCCGTCACGTTGCGGAATCCCCGCCGCGCCAGCCACCCGGCGTGGCCCTCCGGCACCAGCAGGCGCACGCCGTTGCCGAGCGCCCGCAGCGTCGGCAGGTCGAGGTGGTCGTAGTGGCCGTGGCTGAGCAGCACGGCGTCGATCCGCGGCAGATCGGTTAACGCACAGGGCGGCGGCACCAGGCGCTTCAGCGAGGGAAACGGCAGCGGCGAGCAGGAGTCCGAGAAGATCGGGTCGATCAGCAGGTTCAAGCCCGCGCCTTGCAGCAGGAATGACGCGTGCCCGAGCCAGCTGGCCCGCCAGCCGCGCTCCGGCGGCGCGGCGATTTCCGCCGGCTCCAGCTTCCTCCACGACGCGGGCGAATCGTCCGCCCCGGGGAATGGCGCGTCGCCGGGGACCCATCCGCACTTCCAGCGGAAAATATCCGTGATGCGGTGCTCCGGGTGCGGCCAAGGGTTGAGGAAACGTCGGGCCATGCGGGATGCGGCCAGCATGAACCACGCACCCCGGACTTTCCAATCCGCATTCGTTTCCAGGGCACTCGCCGATTCGCGTTTTTCGACTCCTACCGCGGCCGCCCCGTATTCGCCGCGCTTTCCCCTTTCCTCTCCCGCACCGCCCCCTGTAGAGATCGCACAATGCCCGAATCCCTTTCCCGTCCGGACACCTTGCTGGCCGCCAACCGCGGTGAAATCGCGATCCGCATCTTCCGCGCGGCCAACGAACTCGGCCTGCGCACGGTTTCGATCTACGCCGAGGAGGACCGCTTTTCGATCCACCGCTTCAAGGCGGACGAAGCCTACGGGCTGAACCGCGAGAAAGGCCCGGTCGGTGCCTACCTCGACATCGAAGGCATCGTGGCGCTCGCCAAGGCGAAGGGCGTGACGCTGATCCACCCGGGCTACGGCTTCCTCTCGGAAAACGCCGCGTTCGCCCGCGCCTGCGCCCGCGAGGGCATCATCTTCGTCGGCCCCTCGCCCGGGCTGTTGGAGAGCATGGGCGACAAGACCGCCGCCCGCCAGCTCGCGGCGAAATTCAACGTCCCCACCCTGCCCGGCACCGAGGAGCCGGTGACCGACACCGACGAAGCGCTTCGCATCGCCCACGACATCGGCTTCCCGCTCATCATCAAGGCGGCCTTCGGCGGCGGCGGCCGCGGCATGCGCGTGGTGGAAAAACCGAGCCAGCTGCAGGGCTTGCTGGCGGAGGCCCAGAGCGAGGCCGAGAAGGCCTTCGGCAACCCCGCCGTGTTCCTCGAACGCTACATTTCCCGCGCCAAACACCTCGAAGTCCAGATCCTCGGCGACAAGCACGGCAACGTCGTCCACCTCCACGAGCGCGATTGCTCGGTCCAGCGCCGCTACCAGAAGGTCGTCGAAATCGCGCCGTCGTTCGGCCTCGACCCCGCGCTCCGCAGGGACCTCTGCGACGCCGCCGTGGCGCTGGCGAAGGGGATCGGCTACGACAACGCCGGCACCGTCGAGTTCCTCTACGACATGGACCGCAAGGACTGGTTCTTCATCGAGATGAACCCGCGCATCCAGGTCGAGCACACCGTGACCGAATGCGTCACCGGCATCGACCTCGTCCGCTCGCAGATCCTCGTCGCCCAGGGCCACTCGCTGTTCGGCGAGGAGATCGCCATTCCCGCCCAGGCCGATATCCCGTGCAACGGCTACGCCATCCAGTGCCGCATCACTACCGAGGACCCGGAGAAAAACTTCGCGCCCGATTACGGCCGCATCCTCAACTACCGCTCGGCCGCCGGTTTCGGCATCCGCCTCGACGCCGCCTCCGGCGACGCAGGCTCGGTGATCACGCCGTTCTATGACTCGATGCTGGTGAAGGTCACCGCCATGGGACGCAGCTTCGACACCGCCTGCCAGCGCATGGACCGCGCCCTCCGCGAGTTCCGCATCCGCGGCGTGAAGACGAACATCCCGTTCCTCGAAAACGTCATCCGCGACGACACCTTCCGCGCCGGCCAGGCCCACACCCGGCTGATCGACACCAAAAAGGAGCTGTTCCACTTCAAGGCGAAGCGCGACCGCGCGACCAAGACGCTCGCCTACCTGTCCGACGTCACGCTCAACGGCAACGCCGTCGCCAAAGGCTGGAAACCAGACGCCGCGATCCTTCCCGCGCGCGTGCCGGACGTCCGCCCGACCGAGCGCCACGCCGCGGCCCCGAAAGGCTCCCGCGACCTGCTGCAAGAGCTCGGCCCGGACGCGTTCACCCGGTGGATTCTCGAGCAAAAGCGCCTGCTCATCACCGACACCACGCTGCGCGACGCCCACCAGTCGCTCATCGCCACCCGCATGCGCACCCTCGACATGCTGCGCGTGGCCGAGGCGATCGCCCACCGCACGCCGCAGCTCTTCTCGCTGGAGAACTGGGGCGGCGCGACCTTCGACACCGCGATGCGTTTCCTCAAGGAATGCCCGTGGGACCGCCTCCGCCGCCTGCGCGAAAAGATCCCCAACCTCTGCTTCCAGATGTTGTTCCGCGGCTCGAACGCCGTCGGCTACTCGAACTACCCCGACAACGTCGTCGCCGGCTTCGTCAAACACGCCGCCGACAGCGGCATGGACATCTTCCGCATCTTCGACTCGCTCAACTACCTGCCGAACATGCGGGTCGCGATGGAGGCGGCGCGCGGCCATGGCAAGGTGCTGTGCGAGGCCGCGATCTGCTACACGGGCGACATCCTCGACCCGAAGCGCGAGAAATTCTCGCTGAACTACTACGTCGCCAAGGCGAAGGAGCTCGAAAAAATGGGCGCCAACATCCTCGCCATCAAGGACATGGCCGGGCTCTGCAAACCGCAGGCGGCCTTCAACCTGGTGAAGGCGCTCAAGGAGGAAATCGGCATCCCGATCCATTTCCACACCCACGACACCTCCGGCCTCAACGCCGCCTCGGTGATCGCCGCATCGAAGGCCGGCGTCGACATCGTCGACCTCGCCATCGCCTCGATGTCCGGCTCGACCTCGCAGCCGAACCTCAACTCGGTCTGCGCCGCGCTGGCTGGCAGCGAACGCGACCCCGGCCTCGATCCGAACGCCTTGAACGAGTTCTCCGACTACTGGGAGGAGGTGCTCGGATTCTACAAGCCGTTCGATTCCGCACCGCGCGCCGGCACCGCCGAGGTCTACGAGCACGAGATGCCCGGCGGCCAGTACACCAACCTGCGCGAGCAGGCCGCCGGCATGGGCCTCGGCCACCGCTGGCGCGAGATCGCCCGCACCTACGCCGACGTGAACCTACTGTTCGGCGACATCGTGAAGGTCACCCCGTCGTCCAAAGTCGTCGGCGACATGGCGATGTTCCTCATCACCCGCGGCATCAAGGCGGCCGACGTGCCGAAGCTCAAACCCGGCTCGATCGACTGGCCGGAAAGCGTGATCGACATGCTCTCCGGCGGCCTCGGCCAGCCCGACGGCGGCTGGCCGGCGGACGTCCAGAAGGTCGTGCTCGGCCACCGCAAGGCGACCACCCGACGCCCGGGCGAACTGGCGGAAGCCGTCGATCTGGAATCGGTCCGCGCCGAGCTCGCGGGCAAGCTCGGCCGCCCGGCCGGCGACGACGACCTCTACTCGCACCTGATGTACCCGCAGGTGTTCGCCGATTACGTCGCGTTCCGTTCGAAATACGACGACCTCGGCGGCCTGCCCACGCCGGCGTTCTTCTACGGCCTGCAGCCGGGCGAGGAGATCGAGTTCGAGATCGACCCGGGCAAGACGCTCATCATCAAGCTCGTCTCCGTCGGCGAGCCCGACCTCGAAGGCCGCCGCACGCTGTTCTACGAGCTCAACGGCATGCCGCGCGAGAGCATGGTGCGCGACAAGGCGCTCCAATCCGTCGCCAAACCGGCCCGCGAAAAGGGCGACCCGGACAACCCCGCCCACGCCTGCGCGCCGATGCCCGGCATGGTCACCGAAATCGCCGTTTCGCCCGGCCAGGAGGTGAAGGAAGGCGACAAGCTCGTGGTGCTGGAGGCCATGAAAATGCTCACCACCGTCAGCGCCCCGGCGGACGGCACGGTGAAGAGCGTGCTGGCGGGCAAAGGCGACCAGGTGGATAGCGGGGATTTGCTGGTCCGGTTGAATTGAAAAAACCGCGAATCGAACGAATCTCGCGAATCTCCTTTTTTTTGATTCGTGAGATTCGCCAAATTCGTGGTGCCTCATTTGCGTCCTTTTGTGCCTTTTTGCGGCTAGGAATTTTCCCGCGAATGATCCGCACCCGTTTCGCTCCCAGCCCGACCGGCCGACTCCACCTCGGCCACGTCTTCGCCGCCAAGGTCGCCCGCGATTTCGCCCGGCAGCATGGCGGCGAATTCCTGCTGCGCTTCGAAGACATCGACGTCACCCGCGTCCGGCCGGAATTCTACGACGGCCTCGAGGAGGACCTGCGCTGGCTGGGACTCGGCTGGGACGGCGAAGCACTGCGCCAGACCGACCGCTTCGCCGCCTACGAAAGCAGCCTCGACCGGCTCCGCGCGCTCGGCGCGGTCTACCCGTGCTTCTGCACCCGCCGCGAGATCGACGGCGAGCTCGCCCGCATGACCGGCGCGCCTCACGGCCCGGAAGGCCCGCATTACCCGGGCATCTGCCGCCGGCTCACGCCCGCCGAGCGCGAGGCGAAACTCGCCGCCGGCGCCGCGTTCAGCTGGCGCCTCGACGCGGCACGCGCCGGCGAGCTCGCGGGCGGGCTGACATTCACCGACCTGCGCTTCGGCACGGTGGCCGTGGACCCCGGCGTGCTCGGCGACGTCATCCTCGCCCGCAAGGACATCGGCACCAGCTACCACCTCGCGGTGGTCACCGACGACGCGTTCCAAGGCATCAGCCACGTCACCCGCGGCGAGGACCTGCTCGCCTCGACCCACATCCACCGGGTGCTGCAAGCCTTGCTCGGCCTTTCCGAACCGGCTTACCTGCATCACGAACTGATCCTCGACGACACGGGGAAACGTCTGGCAAAACGTCACGACTCGCTTTCCATCAAAACGCTGAGAGACTCCGGGCGATCCCCCGCGGACGTCCTCGCCCTGTTGCCTCAACCCCGCCTCTGACCGCGATGTTCAACTTCGACCCCTACAACATCCTCGCCGGCCTCATTTTCGGCACCATCGGCCTGGGTGCCTGGCGCTACGGCCGCGCGTTGGAACGCTGGAAACCGGTCGCCATCGGCCTGGCGCTGATGATCTATCCTTATCTCATCACCACGCCCTGGCTGTTGTGGAGCGTCGGCGTCGGTCTGGTGGTCCTGCTCTGCTTCCAACACGACGAGTGACCCTCCGCTCTTACTTCTTGCGTCTTCGAGTCTTCCATCTCTTTCCTTCCCCATGTCCAACGACATCCGCATCACCCTCCACACCACCGCCGGCGACATCGAAGCGACCCTGTTCGCTTCCAAAACTCCCGTCACCTGCGCCAATTTCCTCAACCTCGCCAAGCGTGGCTACTACGACGGCGTCGCGTTCCACCGCGTGATCGACGGTTTCATGATCCAGGGCGGCGACCCGACCGAATCCGGCCGCGGCGGCCCGGGCTACCGTTTCGCCGACGAGTTCCACCCGGAGCTCCGCCACAGCAAGCCGGGCATCTTCTCGATGGCCAACGCCGGCCCCGGCACCAACGGCTCTCAGTTCTTCGTCACCCACGTGCCAACCGGTTTCCTCGACAACCGCCACTCGGTCTTCGGCGAGGTCACCAAGGGCCTGGAAGTCGTCAAAGCCATCACCGGCAAGACCAACACCGGCGAGCGCGGATGCAAATTCAACGGCGTGGGCGACAAGATCACGTCGGTCACCTTCCACGACGACGCCTCGGCCCTCTTCGAGGAGCAGAAGGACAACGTCGAGCACTGGAACTCGGTCCTCGACCGCGCCAAGTAAGTCCGCCCTTCCCGGCCCGGTTCCCCCGCGGATCGGGCCGGTTCCGGCTTGTCGTCCGCACGCGGCACCCCCATGTTAGCCCCGGTTTTCCCATGAAATTCCTTCCCATCACGCTCGCGGCCGTCATCGCCGCCGCCCACGCCTCCGCAGGCGAGACGCCCCCGGTTTTCGCCGGACTGTTCCAAAAGGACGTGCCCGTGCGCGGCCAGATCGGCGTGGTCATCCCGCCGCCGGAAATCGAAAAATACGTCGCCAAGGTCGAACAGGCGGCGAAAAAGAACCCCGAGTGGTTCCGCGAATACTCGAAGAACGCCAAGCCCGGCGCGCCGCTGCCCTTCGACGAAAAGCTCGGCCTGACCAAGGAGGAATACGACGGCTACCTGAAGCTCTGGGCGAAGCGCGAGTTCAAGCCGATGCAGGACGCCGTGCTGGTCCTACGCGAAACCTCCGACGGCAGCTGGACGCTGGCCGGCACCGGCAACGCCGCCACCCTCGCCACCCTGCGCTACCAGCCGAAGGGCGATTCGTTCCGCTCGCCCAACGGCGAGCTCAAGCGCATCGAGGACATCAACGCCGACGCCAGCAGCATCCTCGGCGCTTGGAACGGCCGCGAGTGGCGCTTCGAGGAGGAGTCGACCCTTGGCAAGACCAAGGAGAACATCGCCTTCGGCCAATACGCCGACAAAAAATACGGCCTCGTGGTCTACCGCGCCCAGGAGATCTCCAGCGAGGGCACCCGGCTGCTCGACAAGAGCCTGATGATCCGCTTCCCGCTCGGCAAAACCGCACCCGCGGCGGCCCCGGCGCCCACCCCGGCCAAAGCCGCCGATAAACCCGCCCCGGCGAAGGGCGGCGACAAGAAGTCCGCCAAGAAGTCCTGAGCGCCCGCGCCTCCGTCTTTCCCAGCGCGTCCGGCCCGCCGGACGCGCTTTTCTTTTTCCCCGGAGGTTGCCAGCCGCCGCCCGCGCATGGCACCAATCCGCCATGCGCATCATCGCGGGAAAAGCCGGCCGACTGGTCATCAAGGTGCCGAAGGCGGTCGCCCGACCGACCACCGACCTCGTCCGCCAGGCGCTCTTTTCCATCCTCGGCGACCTTGTCGACGGCGCCCGCGTGCTCGATCTGTTCGCCGGCTCCGGGGCGATCGGGCTGGAAGCGCTCAGCCGCGGCGCCGCCTCCTGCGTCTTCGTCGACGAGCACCGGCAGTCGGTCGCCGTGATCGGCGAAAACCTCGCCAAGTCGAGGCTCGAAGGCGGCCGCGTCGCTTCATCCGAAGCCCTCGCCTTCCTCCGCCGCGACGCCGGCGTCTACGACCTGATTTTCGCCGACCCGCCCTACGTCAAGCACCCGGGCGACCGCGACCACGTGAAGGCGCTGCTGGAGAGCGGCCTGCTCGCCCCGCGTCTCGCGGCCGGCGGCTGGTTCATCGCCGAGATTTCCGCCGGCCAGCGCTCGCCCGAGGCCGCCGGCTGGTCGCTGTCCGACCGCCGCGAATATGGCGGCTGCGCCATCCTGCTTTACGCCCCCGTCCCCGCCGCCTAGCGTCCCGCGCGATGCGAAGGATTCTGGGAATGGCGCTCTACCGGCTGTTGCTGCCGGCGCTTTTCGTGACCGCCTTTCCCGCCTGGCTGGTGAAAATGGCGCGCCGCGGCGGCTTCGGCAGCGGCCTGCGCGAGCGGGCGTCGGTCTACCGCGGCCCGCTCGAGTTCGAGCCCGCCGCGGCCGTCCACCTCCACGCCGTGAGCGTGGGCGAAACCCTGCTCGCGCTGAAACTGCTGCGCGAATGGCGTGCGGCCGAGCCCGCCCGGCGCTTCGTGCTCGCCACCGGCACCTCGACCGGGCACGCCGTCGCCCGCGAACACGCGCCGGACGACGTCCGCGTCGTCTATCAGCCGCTCGATTTCCGCTGGATGGTCCGCCGCTATCTGGACCGCTTCGAGCCCGCCCAGATCGTCCTGCTCGAAGGCGAAGCCTGGCCGAACCTGCTGGCGCTCTGCCGCCGCCGCGGCATCCCGGTGAGCCTGGTCAACGCCCGCTTCTCGCCCCGCTCGCGCCGCCGTTACCGCAAGTTCGCCGCCTGGGTCCGCCCGGTGTTCTCCCTGCTCGACCGCGTGGCGGTGCAGGAGGCCGAGGACGCCGCCGCCTGGCGCGACCTCGGCGTCGCCGCCGAAAACATCGCCCTCACCGGCAGCCTGAAGTTCGACCCCGGCAGCGGCACGTTGCCGCGGCAGCGCGACGAATTCGCCGCCATGCTCGCCGCCTTCGGCCGCCGCCCGGTCGTCCTCGCCGCCAGCACCCACGCCGGCGAGGAGGCCTGGATCGCCGCCGCCCTCGCGGATTCCGGCGCGTTGTTCGCCGTCGCCCCGCGCCACGCCGAACGCCGGGCCGAGGTGAAAGCCGAACTCGAAGCGCTCGGCCGCGAGGTCGTCCTGCGCTCCGCCTTCGCCCCGCCGCAAGACGCCGCGAACGCCTGCTTCGTCATCGACTCCACCGGCGAGCTGCGCGACTGGACCGCCCACGCCGACGTCGTCGTGATCGGCAAAAGCTTCCTCGGCGAAGGCGGCCAGAACCCGTGCGAAGCCGTGCTCGCCGGCAAACCGGTCGTCTTCGGCCCCCACATGCAGAACTTCGAGCCGCTCGCCTCGCTCCTCGCCGACACCGGCGGCTGCGTGGTCGCCCGCGATCAGAACGAGCTCGCCGCGGCCGTCCGCACCGCCCTCGCCGGCGGCCCGGAGGTCGAACACGCCGTCGCCGCCGCCGGCGAAACACTCGCCCGCCACCGCGGCGCGACCGCCCGCACGGTGGCGCTCTTGCGCGGAAAATGAGCCCGTCCTAGGCGGTTGTCATTTCCGCGAAACCCGGTAGTGTCGCGCGCCGTGAGCGATTCTGACACCAACCCCCTGCGCGGCCTTCTGAGCGGCATGGATCTCGGCCCCGCGTGGGCCCGCGACAAAACATCCTCCCGCACGCCCCGCGAATACCCGGCCGACGAGCGACCGCACCGTGGCACACGGCGCGAATTTCGCGGCGAAGAAGGCAAAGGGGGCTTCCGCGAACCGCGCGGCGAGGGCCGGCGCTTCGAAAAACGCGATGACCGCCGGGACGATCGCCGCTGCGGCTATCAGGATCGCCGCAGCGGCCCGCCGCAGCGCACCGAGGTTGCGCCCGCACCCGGCGTGCGCGTCCAGCTGCATCCGGACACCCAGGCCGTCCATCTCGTCGCCAAGGAGATCCACCACGTCGCCCGCGCCTACTCGCTGTTCGACGTCGCTCAGCTCCTGCTCGCCCAGCGCGAGCGCTGCCGCGCCGTGTTCGAGGTCGCCGAGTCCAAGCCGGCCTTCTTCCTCGGTAAGCACGACGGCTCGCTCTGGCTCACCCGCGAGGAAGCAGTCCGTCACTTCTGGCAGTCCGACGCCCGCAAGGAGATCTTCGACGAGGAAACCGTGGAGGTCGACGCCCCTGCCGGCAACTTCCAGTCCGTCGCCCGCTGCGGCCTGAGCGGCGAATGGCTCGGACCGCCCAATTTCCACGCCTACCAGAGCAACCTGCGCCGCCTCCACCGCGAGCGCTTCGCCAACATGCCGTTCGAGGTCTACTCCGCAAAGGTCCGCACCGAGCGCGGCGAGGAGGCCGTCAACGCCTGGCTGGAAACGATGAAACAGCGCACCCGCTGGCGCGCGAAAGCCGCCGAGGGCGAGGAGGAACATGCGTGGATCGATGACGCCGCCGAAGCCGAGCGCGCGTTCGCCACCCGGCATTTCGCCGAAGCGTTCGAGGAAACCCGCCACGCCGACATTTCCGCCGGCGTCCCCGGCAAGCACCTCTCGCCCGCCCTGCTCTCGTCGCTCCGCGTCGCCGGCAGCCACGCCCGCAAGCACCCGGCCGTGCTGATTCCCGCGATCTGCCGCATGCTCGAAGCCGAGCACCTGCCGATCTTCAAGCGCGAGGGCAAGCTCTTCACCGGCCCCGCCCGCCCGCACCCGCTCACCCCGGAAACCGTGCTCGCCGAGCGCCCGGCCACCATCGCCGCCTGGCTGAAAGGCCGCAAGGACCCGAAGCTCGCCGAGCTCTGGAAGGCGCTGCTGCCGGAAGGCACCGAGGAACCGCCGCAGGAATGGCTCGCCGACCTGTTCTGGCTGCTCACCCAGGGCCACGTCCTGCTCTTCTCCGACGACCGCCTGCACCTGCCCGAGCGCCGCCAGACGCCCGCCGCGGCCCCCGCTCCGGCTGCGGCTGCGGCTGCGGCTGCGGCCGGCGACGAAGCCCCGGCCAAGAAGAAGCGCAAGCGCAAGCCGAAGAAGCGGAAGGCGAAAAAGCCCGTCGGCGCCCAGCGTCGCGCGCTCAAGCTCAATCGGCTCACCCTGCGCGTCGCCAAGACGCTGCCGGACCGCCCGTTCCGCCACCAGCTGCGCAACCGCACGCTGCGCCGCACGCAGGTGCTAGCCGCCCGCGACGAACAAGGCTGAACTCCTTCGCTTTTCTTCACGATTTTTCGGGCGAGAGGTTGACGAAACCGTCTCACTGTGGTTCAAACCCCTCGCCCGAACGGCACACACGGAGCGGTGGCTGAGTGGTCGAAAGTACTCCTTTGCTAAAGGAGCGTAGGAGTGATCCTACCGAGGGTTCGAATCCCTCCCGCTCCGCCACTATTTGAGAGACGAACCCCGCGGTTCTCTCCTCTCCGACGAAAGCCCCGCAACTGCGGGGCTTTTTCGCGTTCTGGCGGTCTCTCTGTTTCGCCTTCTGGGCCGAATTCGGGCCGCCACTGCTCGATCCGGCACGACTTCTCTCAAACCCGATCAGGTGCCATGTTCACTTTCTGGATTTCCGGAATCTTGAGAGGCCGTTTCGGGCCAGCTCACCGCTAGGCACTTGCCGCGGTGCGAACGAAGCCCGCGGTTTCACCGCCCCCCGTTTCGAGAACGACGTCTGCATCGTGGGCGTGGACTTCCACAGCCCCGCCTGAGGGGCTGCGGGTGGGAAGGCCATGACCATCACAGGGCTCTCACGAGCCGACCTCGCCATTGAAGTAAACCTTGATGAATTTCATCCCCTT
>Ga0070664_100003632_pt1 | contig 12427 bp, 10 predicted proteins | sample KBSC73metaG_FD_65863 | JGI IMG/M metagenome (GOLD analysis project Ga0070664, IMG submission 65863) | Corn rhizosphere microbial communities from Kellogg Biological Station, Michigan, USA - KBS C7-3 metaG | ecosystem: Host-associated > Plants > Roots > Rhizosphere > Soil ... | reverse complement strand
CTCTACGGCGACAGCATGATCACGCCGGCGATCTCGGTGCTGAGCGCGATCGAGGGCCTCGAGATGGTGACGCCGATCTTCACGCCATACGTCATCCCGATCACGATCGCGATCCTCGTCGGGCTGTTCGCCGTCCAGCGTCACGGCACGGCGCGCATCGGCGCGATCTTCGGTCCGGTGATGCTCCTCTGGTTCGCGACGCTCGGCGTGCTCGGCGCCATCCAGGTCGTGCAGCATCCAGGGGTCTTCGCGGCGGTCAACCCGGTCCACGGCGTCCAGTTCTTTCACCACAACGGCTGGCACGGGTTCCTCGTGCTCGGCTCCGTCTTCCTCGTCGTGACCGGCGGAGAAGCGCTCTACGCCGACATGGGACACTTCGGCGCGCGGCCGATCCGGCTGTCGTGGTACTTCTTCGTGCTGCCGACGCTGCTGCTCAACTACTTCGGTCAGGGTGCACTCGTGCTGCTCGATCCGGAGGCGGCGGCGCATCCCTTCTTTCGCCTCGCGCCGAGTTGGGCGCTGCTGCCCCTGGTCGTCCTCACGACGTTCGCCACCGTCATCGCGTCGCAGGCCGTCATCTCGGGCGCGTTCTCGCTCACGCGCCAGGCGGTGCAGCTGGGCTACCTGCCACGCGTCGACATCGAGCACACCTCGGAGACGGAGGCCGGCCAGATCTACATCCCGGGGCTCAACTGGGTGCTGATGATCGCCTGCATCGGGCTCGTGCTCGGGTTCCGCTCGTCGAGCCGCCTCGCCGCGGCGTACGGCGTGGCGGTGACGACGGACATGGTCTTCACCTCGATCCTCTTCGCCGTCGTCGCGCGCGACCGATGGAAGTGGAAGCTCCCGGCGGTGCTGGCGATGGCGGCCGGCTTCCTCGTCGTCGACCTCGGCTTCTGGGGCGCCAGTCTGCTCAAGATCCCGAGTGGCGGCTGGTTCCCGCTGCTCATCGCAGGCTCGGTGTTCACCGTGATGACGACGTGGAACAGCGGCCGCGGGCTCCTCGCCTCGCGGCTCGCCGAGATGTCGATGTCGCTCGAGGAGCTGCTCGAGCGGATGCGGGAGCCCGGGGTGGTGCGGGTACAGGGGACGGCGGTCTATCTCGGACGCCACGACGCGGGCGTGCCGCCGGCACTGCTGCACAACCTCCGCTACAACCGGGTCGTGCACTCGCGCGTCGTGATGCTCGCGATGCGCACCGACAGCCGAGCGCGCGTGCCGGAAGAAGAGCGCGTCGACGTCGAGCAGGTGGCGCCCGACTTCTACCGGGTGGTGGCGCGCCACGGCTTCGCCGAAGATCCAGAGGTTCCCGGCGTCCTCGACCGACTGCGCTCGACCGGCCTCGTGATCGACCCTGAAGAGGCGACGTTCTTCCTCGGCCGAGAGACGCTGCTCGCGACGCATCGTCCGGGGATGGCCCTCTGGCGCGAGCGCCTGTTCGCGCGCCTGTCGCGCAACGCACGGCGTGCGACGCGATACTTCAAGATCCCGAGCCATCGGGTGTGCGAGCTGGGAGCGGAGATCGAGTTGTAGGGAGCGAGGGAGCGCGCGTGCGGAACTGACTGGCGAAGAAGCGCGCGCTAGCCGTCGGCGCGACGAAGCCTGCATCGCAGTCGGCGCCACATGGCCTGGCTCGCGGCACATGCGGTACGCTCACATATTCGGCCACCTTCCAATGCCGAGATCGATATGAGACACCGCGCCCCTCGCTCCGTCGTCCGCACGATCGCGCTCGGCGCCCTGCTTCTGAGTGGCACCTCGGCGCGCAGGCCAGCGCCGGCGGAGCGGCATCTCCTGTACGTCGCCAGTCCGGGAACGCGCAACTACGTCGAGTACGGCGGCGTGGGGCTGCTCGTGTTCGACATCGACGACGGCTACAAGTTCGTGCGGCGCATCCCGACGTGGGCCACCGCCGAAGGTGGCAAGGTCGAGAACGTGAAGGGGATCGCCGCGAGCGCGCAGACTGGGCGCCTCTACGTCACGTCGCTGACACGAGTGATCGCGATCGATGCAGTGAGCGGCGCGACGATCTGGGACCGCGCCTACGACGGTGGCGCCGACCGGCTGGCGATCTCACCCGACGGGAAGACGTTGTTCGTGCCGCAGCTCGAAGGGCCGGCGTGGCACGTCGTCGATGCGGCGAACGGCGAGGTGCTCGGCACGATCGAGACACGCTCGGGCTCACACAACACGATCGCGTCGGCCGATGGACGGTTCGTGTATCTCGCCGGTCTGAGGTCCGCCACGCTGTCGATCGCCGATGCGCGGGAGCGCCGGCTCGTCGGCGCGGTGGGTCCCTTCTCCAACGTCGTGCGTCCGTTCACGGTGAACGGCGCGGGCACTCTGGCGTTCGTCAACGTCAACGACCTGCTCGGCTTCGAGATCGGCGACCTGCGCACCGGCAAGAAGCTCTACCGCGTCGAGGTGACAGGCTATCAGAAAGGGACGGTGAAGCGACACGGTTGCCCGAGCCACGGCATCGCTCTCACCCCGGACGAGCGCGAGCTGTGGCTGGCCGACTGCGCCAACAGCGCCATCCACGTTTTCGACGCGACGACGCTGCCCCCGAAGCAGGTGGCGAGCCTGCCGATGCGCGACTGCGTCGGCTGGGTGAGCTTCAGCACCGACGGCAAGGTGGCATACTCGTCGACCGGCGAGATGATCGACGTCGCGACGCGCAAGACGATCGCCACGCTCACCGATGAGGCAGGTCGTGCCGTGCAGAGCGAGAAGATGCTCGACCTCGTCATCGCGGACGGCAAGGTCGTGCGCGCCGGCAACCAGTTCGGCGTCGGACAGCGGGTCCCGTAGCGGTCCGTTTCGCTACGGGCGAGCGCCTCGCGCGCGCATCAGGTCGCCGACGACGATCGCCGCGGGATACAGCAGCTCCTCCTCGTTGCGTGCGTGGGCCGAGAGCTTGTCGGCGAATCGGACGACCATGGTCTGACCCTCCGACTGCGCGGCGGTCGCGAGTCGCTGCGTCGCGGTACGGATGGCGACGTGCTCGCGCAGCATTCGCGGCAGCTCGCGCCGCAACGAGTCCGTCATCGCCAGGACCCCCGCCGGCGACGCGACACGCTCGTTGCGCGACAGCGGACCGAGCAACGAGAGCGGCGGCAGCGCGATCTGCTCCTCCCGGTTGAAGTGCGGTTGCAGCAGCGCCGCCAGTGCACGCGCGGCAAGGCCCGTGCGGCCGGCCAGCTTCGTGGCGCTCGCCAGCTCGCCGCGAATCTCCTCGTGCTCCTCGCGGATGGACTCGGGGATGGCGGACCGGGCGCTGTCGCCAACCCGTTGCGCACGTGCGACGCCAGGCAGGCCAAGGACGCCGTGCGCGGCGACGATGAGCGCCGCGCGACGAATCATGTCATGCATCTTCATGGTGAACCCCGGACGTGAATCAGGCGGGATGATGTACCGTGCCTAACCGGCGCGCAATCCGGCCGCGGAGCGCCTGGCTCACGTGCGCTCCGCCATCCGCGGCAGACATCACGCCACCCCGACCTGCAGCTCCGTGACGTTGTCCGGCGACTCGAAGCCGATCCACTTCTTGTAGATCTCGCGCGACTCCGGGCTGCGCGACCGGCCGCTACTGCTGATCGCGTTCAGGATCTCGTTGTACGCAATCTGGATGTCGGGCATCGGACCGACGTAGTCGGCCGCCATGCACCGGAACGCGGGAAGCTCGGCGATCTCGTAATCCTCGATCGGCTCGTCGGGGCGCCGGGCGATCGGGAAGGCGATCGTGAGCCGGAACCGCGTCGTCAGTGAGCCGTCGGCGCCGTGATAGATGAAATGCACCGGAGCGAGCGGCATCACGCCGTGCGCGTGGAGATCCGTGATCATGTCGTCGACCACGCCGCGTGAGACGGCGGAGATCTCGGGGATCGTCACACCGTCGTGCGACGACATGACGAAGGTGGTGGGGGGCACGGTCTTCAGCGTGACGGCCATTCGACGGGCTGAGCGAGGTCGGAGAAGTTGCGCGGCGACTGCCGAAAGATGCGCGATTCCCCGCGGCGCGTCACCCTCACCAGATTGCTGGCATGTCGAGCCTCCCTTCCCCGCGTCGCTCCGCTTGCAGGCGGCTCGGCGCCGTCACCGCGCGGCTTGGGGTCGTCGCCGCGCTCCTCGTCGCGACGCCCGTTGCGTCGAGTGCGCAACGTTCGGTACCGGCGCCGCACGCAGCGCCGGCGCAGCGTCCGGCAAGGCCGCGCCGTGTCGCGCCACCGTCGCTCGGGATCTTCCAGGGGACGACCGACGTCGGCCGGTCGTCGACCTTCGGGCCCGGTGCGGCTCGCTACGACCCGCGCGCACGCACGTACGAGGTGACCGGCGGCGGCGCCAACATGTGGGGAGCGGCGGACCACTTCCGGTATCTATGGCTGAAGGTCTCGGGCGACGTCGCCATCGAGGCATCGGTGCGGTTCACCGACAGTCAGCCCGACAGCGGCGAGGCGCAGCCGCATCGCAAGGCGTGTCTCGTCATTCGCCAGTCGCTCGACTCGAGCGCGGTGTATGCCGACGCGGCACTCCATGCCGACGGGCTCACCTCGCTGCAGTGGCGCGATACGCCCGGCGCGCCGACTCACGAGGTGCAATCCGCGGTGAGCGGTCCCGCGCGCCTCCGCATCGAGAAGCGCGGTGAGTACATGTCGATGTACGTTGCCGACGGAGCGGAGCCGCTGCGGCCGTCCGGCGGAGCGGCGAAGCTCGCGCTCGGCCCGACGTTCTACGTCGGGCTCGGCGTGACGGCACACGATTCGACGCGGATCGAGACGGCGACGTTCTCGGACGTGCGCGTCGAGCGCCTCGCGCCGGTCTCGGAGACGGGCGCGGTGATCAGCACGATCGAGACGATCAATCTCCGCTCGAAGGATCGCCGAGTCGCCGCGGTCGTGCAGGAGCGCGTGCCGGTCGCGAGCGTGTGGTGGTATCCCGACGGCTCGCGCACGCTCTACTTTCGCGCGGCGATCGACCAGCTCGTCCGCATCCAGGCCGACCTGCCGGGGCAGGCCCCTTCGCGCGGGCGAATGGCCGGGCCACAGCGCGTCGCTCTGGGCATCACGGCCTGCGATCACTGCACCACGCCCGACACCGGCCGTCGCTGGACGCTGCGAGACGACGCCCCGCACTCGAGCCCTGGCCTGTTCCTCACCCTCGTCGAGGCGACGTCGGCGGCGTTTCGCGCCGGCGACGCGGGCACCGTGCCCGGACTCCTCGCGCGATGGTCTGCCGACGGCTCGGCTTACGTGTTCGCCAGCGTGAAGGACGACCAGATCTATCTCGCGCGCGCACGATCGCGCGAGCCCATCCGGCTCACGTCGAGCGGACACAACGCCGATCCCGTGCTCTCGCCCGACGGCCGCGTCGTGTACTTCACTTCCGATCGCTCCGGCCGCCCGCAGCTCTGGCGCATGAATGCCGACGGCTCCGCGCCCGAGCGGCTCACGCGCGACGACGCGGACAACACGCACCCTTATCCGTCGCCGGACGGCCGCTCGCTCGCCTTCCTCACGTTCGACGGTCCCGCACGCAGTCGTGCCCCACTGCGCGACGCGCGACTGCGCCTGCTCTCGCTCGCCGACGGCAGGATCGAGGAGCTGGCGAAGATGCTCGCAGGGAGCTTCAGCCTCGCCGCGTATCCCTGGTCGCCCGACGGCCAGTACCTCGCCTTCGTGAGCTACCAACGAGCGCCGCGCTGAACCGATCGCTGCCGCGCTGCTCCACGAAATCGCTTGCGGCGCGCCGCCCGAGCGACGAGCATTGTCGTCGAACGCCCAGACCACATCCGACCGATGAGAGCACACCGCCTTGCCCCGTTCGCCGACGGCGTCGCGCTTCATCCGCGCCGTCGCGCGACGCTCGGCGCGCTCGTTGCCGCGCTGCTCATCGCGTCCTGTCTTCGTGCGCAACAGAGCATCCCGGCGTCGAACACGTCGAACGCGAGCCCGGCCGGTGACACGAAGGAGTCGACGACCGCCGACGACCACCGGCAGATGATGCCGCAGCTCGGCATCACCACCTTGCGTCCGGGGCCGAGCGGCAACGAGCAGGCGCCGTGCCGGTGCCGCCCGCGCAACCAGCCGCGCAGCCGTGATCTCTCGGTAGCGCGCATCTTGCCGACCGCGTAGGAGTCGTCATGTTCGGGTCGAGGATCCTCGAAGTCGCCATCGGGATCATCTTCGTCTTCCTGCTCGTCAGCATGATCTGCTCGGCGATCCGCGAAGGGATCGAGAGCTGGGTCAAGTCGCGCGCCGCGTTCCTCGAGCACGGCATCCGCGAGCTTCTCCACGACCGGCATGCCGTCGGCATCGCGCGGAGCCTGTACACGCATCCGCTGGTCTACGGACTGTACGCGAGCGAGTACGAGCCGCGGACCTCGACGCGACGCCTCAACGCGCTCTCGCGCGGTGGCAACCTGCCGTCGTACGTCCCGTCGAGAATCTTCGCGCTCGCGCTGCTGGACATCGCCGCGCGCGGCACGGACACGCGCGGTGCAGCGAGCGGACCGCATGCCCCGGAGCTCTCGCTCGCGCTGGCGCGCGAGAACGTGCTCAACCTGGAGAACGGCGCGGTGCAGCGCGTCGTGCTCGGAGCGATCGACCTGGCGCGCGGGGACATGGAGCTGGCGATCGCCAACATCGCCGCCTGGTACGACAGCGCGATGGATCGCGTCTCGGGCGCCTACAAGCGAGCGACGCAGAAGCTGCTACTGGGCATCGGACTCACGGTGGCGGTCGTCCTCAACGTGAACATCATCGCCATCGCGCACCACCTGTTCCGCGACGACGTCGAGCGCGCGACGCTCGTCGCCCACGCGGATGCGGTAGCGCGAGACTCCTCGTTCATCACCGGAAGCTCCCAGGCGCAGCTCACGCGGGCGCGCGCCACGCTCGATTCGCTGCGGCTGCCGATCGGTTGGGACGACGTGCGGCTCACGCCGCCGTGGGACACGCGCGTCGTGCGCGACGCGTCGGGCGCCGTGCGGACGATGCGCGAGCCGCGACTGTGGGCGTACGTCTTCGAGCCGCTCGTCGGCTGGACGCTCGCCGCGCTGGCCGCGATGCTCGGCGCGCCCTTCTGGTTCGATCTGCTCAACAAGGTGATGGTCGTGCGCTCCACCGTGAAGCCGCACGAGAAGAGTCCGGAGGAATCGTCCGAGGACCGGCAGACCGAGCGCGATCGCGTCGTGCAGGTCGATCGCGCGGTGGTCGTCGCGCCGCGTGCGGAGGCGCCGGCATCGCGCCCCGTCGCGCCGGCGGCCGTCGTCGAGCGCGATCTCGACGCCGACGTCGACGCGTGCGACGTCGCGGCCGACGCGGGGACGAAGCTCACCGACGACGAAGAACTGCCCGCCGCGCAGGGAGGCGTCGCCTGACGTGAGCCCGCGCCTCACCTGGCTTCCTGACGTTCTTCGCGGCGCCGGTCTCAAGGTCTCGCTCGTTCCCGGCTGGGAAACGCGGGGCACGGACACGCTCGGCCGCATTCTCGGCGTCATCTGCCACTACACGGCGACGCCCGACGCGTCGCGCAACATGCCGACGCTCGATCTGCTCATCCGCGGCCGCGAGGATCTTCCCGGGCCGCTCTGCCAGCTCGGCCTCGGGCGCGACGGCACGTACTACGTCGTCGCGTCGGGACGCGCCAACCACGCGGGACGAGGCGAGTGGAACGGCATCACGACCGGCAACACGAACTTCATCGGCATCGAAGCGGAGAACTCGGGCCGTGCCAACGATCCCTGGCCCGCGGTGCAGCTCGACGCCTACCATCGCGGCGTCGCGGCGATCCTTCGCGAGAAGGGACGCACCGCGGCGTCGTGCTGCGGTCATCGTGAGTACGCCCTCCCGAGCGGGCGGAAGAGCGATGTGAATCTCGAGATGGATCAGTTCCGACAGCGTGTCGCGGCGATTCTCGGCGGCATCGCGCCGCCGATGCTGATCCCGGCCGTCGAAACGGGCGTGCGCGGCCGTCCGACGCTTCGTCGCGGCGACACCGGGCAGTTCGTGACGGAGTTGCAGCAGCGTCTCGGCATGCCGGACGGCCCGGCCGTCTTCGGTCCGAAGACCGAGGCGGCGGTGCGCGCGTTTCAGCGAGAGCGGAACATGGTGCCGGACGGGATCATCGGCCCGAAGACGTGGGCGGCGATCGACGCGATGCGCGCCGTGTGAGTCTGGTGATGCGCGCCGGCCCCTCGCGCTTAGATTCAACCAGCAACGTGCACGCCGGCGTGCGGCGCACGTCCACCTCCCTTCTCCGAGTCGTCGCGTGACCCATTCGAATCGAGAGTCCTCGCTGTCTCGCCGCGCGTTCTGTGCATCCGCCGGAGCGGGAGCGCTCGCCGTCGCGGCGAGCGCAAGTTCCGGAAGCGTGTTCGGAAGTGCTCTGCACGCGGCGACGCTTCCGGGGCCGCGCGGGCTCGCGGCGAAGACCTATCCGATCGGCCTCGAGATGTTCTCCGTCCGCCGGGAGCAGCAGCGTGACCAGCTGGCGACGCTGACCGCGGTATCCAAGATGGGCTACCAGGTCGTGGAGTTCTTCGCGCCGTATCTGGGATGGACGATCCCGCACGCCAAGGAGGTCCGCACCCAACTCGACGACCTCGGGCTGCGTTGCTATTCGACTCACAATCCGTCGTCGGCGCTCCTCAACGCCGAGACGATGGCGAAGGCGATCGAGATCAATCAGGTGCTGGGTGCGCGCCACATCATCATGGCGTCGCCGCCACCGAACACCTCGTCGGCCGAGGACTGGACGCGCGTGAGCGGCCAGCTGACGGAGGCGTCGAAGCAGCTCGAGCCGCACGGTTTGCTCGCCGGCTTCCACAACCACAAGATCGAATGGCTGCCGCTCGCCGGAGGCCAGCGCACGATGGACATCCTGGCGGCGAACACGCCGGCGGCGTTCGTCCTTCAATTCGACGTCGGCACCTGCCTCGAGGCGGGCCAGGACCCTATCGCGTGGATCAAGGCGCACCCTGGACGCATACGCAGCGTTCATCTGAAGGATTGGGCGCCGGGATCGGAGGCGCAGGAGAAGGGCTACCGGGTCCTGTTCGGCGAGGGTGTGGCGCCCTGGAAGCAGATCTTCGATGCCGTCGAATCGGTGGGCGGCGTGGAGTTCTACCTTATGGAGCAGGAGGGCAGCCGGTTCTCCGAGCTGGAGACGGCGCAACGGTGCCTCGCAACGTGGCGGAAGATGCGGGATACCGCGTAGCAGATCGTCGCACAATTTCACGGCCGAGGCCGCCGATGGGGACCGATATTCCGCGGCATCATTCGCGCATGTAGCTCGGTCTGGCACCCTTCTCGACCGCTCCGGAGCCAGCCATGCCTGACTCGACGCGCACCAGCGAACCCGATCTGACGAATCTCACCGGCGACTTCGACATCGTCGGGGAGCTCGGCGGCCGGCAGCGCTCGCAGTACCTGATCGCGATGCGGAAGACGCCCGCTGGCAAGCGCCGCGACGACAGCGATCGCGTGCTGGTCGAGGTCGTCCGTCCGCCCGAGGGCGACGAGTCGCACGCGCTCGACCATCTGGCGTCTGATACGAAGCTGTTGAGTAGTCTTCGCCACCGCCGGCTCGTCTCGATCGTCGAGGGGCGCTGGCTGGGACCCGACGCGTTCGCGGTGATCCGCGAGTACGTCGACGATCCGAGCGTCGCCGACCTCCTCGCCCGCGGCGACTCGTTCACGAACACGCGCATCGCGGCGATCCTGCGCGAGGTACATGGAGTGTTGCAGTGGGCGCGCGAGCAGAACGTCGTGCACCGCCACGTCACGCCCGACCGGCTCTTTCTCGAGCCGACGAGCGACCGCGTGCGCGTCAGCTTCGGCGCCGGACCGCTCCAGCGCGTGCGGACCATCGATGCGACGACGGAGGACGTCGTCACCGTCGTGCGACTCGCCGTGGCGATGCTTACGGGCGGCATCAGCGACGAGGAAGCCGATGGCCGAAGCTTCGCCGAGCTGCGTCCCGACCTTCCCGACCGGCTGTTCGAGGAAACGGAGCGCCTGCTCGCCGAGCCGGCGACCGACGCCGAAATCACGCTCTATCTCGCGCTCATCGGCATGGCGGATCCCGTCGCCGAGGGGGAAACGGAGCGCGACCGCATCCGTGCCGAGGTGCTCGAGGAGCAGCGCGTCGAGCGGCAGCGGCTCGCCGCCGAGCGCGCGGACCTCGACCGGCTGATCGCCGAGGAGCGCCAGAAGCTGGCGCAGGAGGGCGAGGAGCTTCGCGCTGCGTTCGCGGACGAAAAGGCGCGGCTGGAGCGCGAGTTCGCGGCCGAGCGACGGCTGCTCGAGGCGGAACGTCTCGAGATGAAGCGCATCATCGGCGCCGAGCGCACCGAGCTCCGCGCGAAGCGAAACGCGATGGAGCGCGAGCTCGGCGAGCGCTTCGCCGCGATCGAGCGCGCCGCGGCGGCCGACCGTGCGCGGATCGAGGCGTTGCGCGAGCAGATCCAGAAGGCGGGGGAGATGGAGCTCGAGCGCATTCGCGCCCTCGCCGTCGAGGACATGGACAGCTCGGACTTCAGGATGCACACGGGGAACTACGCGGCGCCGGCGTTCATCGCGCCGAAGCTCGAGCCCTTCCCCGAGCTCGTGTTCCGCCGCGACGAGCATCTCAGGACGCCAGAGCAGATCGCCGATCCGACGCTCCCCGCCGAGCCGATCTCGGTGCTGAAGGTCGTGAGCAAGCTGCGGTCGCCGCGGCGCCGGCCGACCGCGTGGCGCCGATGGGTCGTTGGCGGCGGAATCGCCGCCGCGCTGCTCATCGCTGCGGCCACCGCGGTGATCATCGAGAGCCGGTCGTCGGTAATCGCCGACACCGTCGCCGCCACTGCGCCCGCGAGCCAGTCTGGGCAGGAGATGGCGTCGGCGGCGTCTCCAGCCGTCACCGACTCCAGCGCCGGCGGCCTTGGCGCGGCGGCGACCGACAGCACTGCCACGGTCGCCACTGGCACCGCGCGAGCGACGCAGCAGGACAGCCTCGGCGCAGCGGTGACGCCGGCGATCGTCGTCGATTCCGCGCGCGCTCGTGCACGACGTGATTCCGTGCGGCGGGCCAGTGCCGCGGCGCTCGCGAGATCCGATTCCGCTTCGCGGGGTGTCGGGACACGCGCGCCGGCGGCACGCCGTGCCACGCGATCCGATCCTCAGGACCTCATGATGCTGAGCGACTCGCTGTCGAGCGGGAAGGTCGATACGTCCGCGCCCGAGCCGCCGGCACTGCCGCAGCCGAACGCCGGACCGTGACGTCGGGGAGGTAGGCGCACGATCGAACCGACTCTGCTCTCGCAGCGCATCGACTCGTTCTGCCGGCGATTCGGCGTCGGCATCCCCGTGCTCGAGGCGCCGATGGCGGGCGCTTGCCCGCCCGAGCGCGCCGCGGCGATCTCACGCGCGGGCAGCATGGGGGCACTCGGCGCCTTGCTCTCGAAGCCGAACGAGATCGCGAGCTGGGTGCGACGGTTTCGCGCCCTCGGCGGAACGTCGCTGCAGATAAATCTCTGGGTGCCCGATCCACCACCTGTGCGCGACAGTGAGGCGGAGGCGCGCGTCGCTCGCTTTCTCGAGCGCTGGGGACCGCCCATCCCCGCGGAGATCGCCGACGCCCGTCCGCCGGATTTCGCGGCGCAGTGCGACGCCGTACTCGCGGCGTCACCGACGGTCGTGTCGTCGATCATGGGTCTCTTCCCCACGCCGTTCGTCGAGCGGCTGAAGGCACGCGGCATCGCCTGGTTCGCGACCGTGACGACGGCAGCCGAAGCGCGCGCCGCGGAGGCCGCCGGCGCCGACGCGATCGTCGCGCAGGGAATGGAGTCCGGCGGACATCGCGGCGCCTTCGAGTCGGGCGACGCCGAGCGTGCGCTCGTCGGATCGTTCGCGCTCCTGCCGCGCATCGCCGACGACGTGCGCATTCCGATCGTCGCGGCGGGCGGCATCGGCGATGGCCGCACCGCCGCCGCCGCGTTCACTCTGGGCGCGAGCGCCGTGACGATCGGTACGGCGCTGCTGCGCTGCCCGGAAACGGAGCTGCCCGACGCGTGGGCCGCGGCGCTCGACGGTCTCGATCCGGAAGAAACGATGCTCACGCGCGCGTTCTCGGGGCGCGCCGGCCGCGCCGTCGCGACAGGCTACGTGCGAGCCGCCGCGGCGGCCGATGCGCCGGCGCCTGCACCGTACCCCGTCCAGCGCGCGCTCACCGCGGCGATGCGAGCCGACGCCGTGCGCCGCGGCGACGTGAACGGCATGCAGCTGTGGGCCGGCCAGGGCGCGGCGCTCGCGCGTGCGGAGCCGGCAGCGGATGTGGTGCAGCGCATCTGGCGTGAGGCGGAAGAGCTGATGGTCCTGGACGGAGTCGAGGAATCCCGACCCAGTTCACGGGGTCAGACTCCTTGATGCGTTCACGGGGTCAGACT
>Ga0070664_100003626_pt1 | contig 12441 bp, 12 predicted proteins | sample KBSC73metaG_FD_65863 | JGI IMG/M metagenome (GOLD analysis project Ga0070664, IMG submission 65863) | Corn rhizosphere microbial communities from Kellogg Biological Station, Michigan, USA - KBS C7-3 metaG | ecosystem: Host-associated > Plants > Roots > Rhizosphere > Soil ... | reverse complement strand
ATAGGTATATTGTTGTTCCGGGGGAAATAAAAACAAGCTTAAAAATTGCGAGGCACTTAAACTGGCGCCGTTGGCAAGTGGAAAATTTTCAGCGATGCCTTTTACATATTCAATCACCCGTAAATCTTCTTTTACCTCCAATCCTTTCTGAGAATAATTACCAAAAACAACAGTATCTCCAATATTAATTTTGCCACTGTCTGCTTTTTCAACACCCTGGATAAGATTTACAAGTGTGGATTTGCCTGTACCATTTTTCCCGACTATGCCTACCCTTTCCCCTTTTTTGAATGTATAATCGAACCCTTTCAAAATAACTTTGTCACCAAAAGATTTATATACTTTCTTCAATTCGACAGTTTTCCCTCCAAGTCGGTTCATTTTGCTTTGTAGTTGCAGTTGCTGCTCCTGCAACTGTTGTTTTGCCTTTTTTTCAACTTCATAAAAATTATCAATCCGGCTTTTTGATTTTGTAGTCCTGGCCTTTGGCTGTTTTCGCATCCACTCCAGCTCTTTCCGATACACATTTTTTGCTTTGTCAACACTGGCTGCTTCGCTTTCTTCTCTTTGTGCTTTCTTTTCTAAAAAATTTTCATAGTCGCCCTTGTGAAAGTAGAGTTTACTATTCTCCATTTCCCATACTTCGTTACAAACATTATCGAGAAAGTATCGGTCATGAGTTACTAGCAGTAGCGTTACATTTTCCTTATTTAAATAGTGCTCCAGCCATTCCACCATGTCAACATCCAGGTGGTTGGTGGGCTCATCCATAATTAACAACACGTGTTTGTGTTCAAAACCAATATCGATAAGCGTTTTGGCTAAAGCAATTCTTTTCTTTTGCCCACCGCTTAATGTCGATACTTTTTGCTGTAATTGATGAATGTTCAGCTTCCCAAGTATTTGTTTCACTTTGGAATCAAAATCCCAGGCATTGAGTTCGTCCATTTTTGACAGCAGATCGGTAATCCTTACATCGTTTCCGTTGTCTAAGGCAGCTTCGTATTCTTTAATAACATTGATCACCGGATGGGCAACATGAAAAATATTATCCAAAACCGTTTTATTTTCTTCCAATTGTGGCTCCTGCTCAAAAAATGCAACATCAACATCCTTATTTACCCAGATTTTTCCTTCTTCTGCAAAATCTTTTCCTGCGATGATTTTTAATAGTGTTGACTTACCCGATCCGTTTCTTGCAACCAATGCAATCTTATCACCTTCAGAAATATGAAAAGAAATATTCTCAAATAGAGGTTTTATTCCATAAGATTTGCCCAAACTCTCTGCTGACACGTAATGCATTCCGCAAATGTAAACCGCCAGGATATGTTGAAAACAGAATCTTTAGTTTTATCAAATGAAGAGCCTGAAGTTTAGTTTAATTCTAACTTTCTTACTGGTTGGGAACAGTGTCTCCTGTCAAACAAAAATTGACTCATTCAGAATGTATAACGATGTTAAGATCACCCTGGATCAACCACAATATGGAAATAAAAATACAATACTCATTCTGTTTGCATTGCCCAATGGAAATACTACGGAGCAAACAATGGGCAAAAAAATAACCGCAAATGATGATTGGCATTTTGATATTCAACACATCAGGGCACAAACCGCTTTCCTGCGTGATAAAATGAATGAAAATATTGTTGTTGCTTATTTGGAAAACAATTTTAAAAGCTGGCCACAGTGGAAGCAAAAACATCCATCGTTCAAAGAGGAGATCCAACACATTGTTGACACCCTGTTTTCTCTTGTTCCTGCAAAAAACAAAACCATCTACCTGAATGGACACAGTGGAGGCGGCAGCTTTATTTTTGGCTACCTCGATGGCATAAATAAAATTCCGAAGTCCGTTGAACGGATCATATTCCTGGATAGTGACTATGGTTATGACAGCAGTTATTCCAGTAAATTGATAAACTGGCTTCAAACCAATAGAAATGCTACTTTAAACGTATTTGCCTACAATGATAGCGTTGCTTTATATAACGGAAAACCTATAGTGTCAGAAAAAGGTGGAACCTGGTACAGGTCACACTTAATGATGCAAGACTTAGAAAATAACTTTCAATTTAGGCAAACCAGAAATGATTCTCTCATTTTTTATAGGAGTACCAATAGCCAGGTTGCATTCTTTTTCAAAACAAACCCAGAGCGAAAAATATTTCACACACAGCAAGTAGAATTGAATGGATTCATCCATTCGATTTTGTATGGCACAAAAAATGAAAATGAAGGGTACGAATACTTTGGACAAAGAGCCTATTCAAAATTTATTGAATAATCAGCGTCTCCTGTCCGTTCCCAATGATCTTATCCAATCAACAACTTCATCTTTGGTTTTTCCCAATTTGGTTTGCATCCGGCCAAAAAACTCTTCATCTCTGCCTTCTTCCCAACGAAGATCATCGTCTGATAAATCGCCATGAGCTTGCTTTGCTTTGCCTTTCAGCTCATGCCATCTTCCTCTTAATTCTAATTCATCCATAGTATTGATTTTGTCCTCATCAATAAAAATACTATGCCAATTCCTTTTCCGCCGGAAGCATTACGTAAAGTATTCGTGGCAATATCCTTGCTTTTACGGCACTTAGTTTCCCCAAATACTCTCCATCCACCTGGAAGTAGACCTTTCTTTTTAATTGCAGCTCCACGTTTGTACATTGAAATACTTCTATCCGTTTTTCATGAAATGGCCGATGTGTAATGAGCATTTTCAGAAGTTCAATAAGGTTTAACTTACGAACCACCACTATTTCAAAAAAGCCATCATCTAATTTTCCGTTAGGGTTAATGATGGCACCAGTACCGTAAGTTTGTGCATTGGCAATAACAACCATAAATGCATGTCGTTTAATTTCTGCTTTTTCAGTTTTTATGGTGACATGCATTAACGTTTTTTTCCAAAGCACTTTAAAAATTGCTTTACCATAGCCCCACATCCCCCGGCTTTTCGATCCTTCAAAATACTTTACAAGTAATGCGTTTAAACCTAAATCACTTAAATGAAAGCAAATCTCTTCCTCGTTGATTTTAATGAGGTCAAGTTTTTTGCACTCACCATTTGTAATGACCTCGAGGGCGTCCTCCACTTTTGAGGGAACTTTTAATTCTGTGGCCATCCCATTTGCAGAACCAGCTGGCAAAATACCCATGGGAATTGTAGTTTCTTTTAATAAATTGGCCAGCATTTTTACCGTTCCGTCCCCGCCCACTGCAACTACTCTGTCCGGTTTAAATGTATCTATATGATGTTGCACAGAAACTTTATCATTGCTTCCGGTCAGTAAGTAAAATTCAATTGCATGCGGTTTGTCTTTGAAAAAACTGCGAATAGAAGCTTCCCAATCATGCTTTTCCTTGCCTCCTGAAACAGGATTGATCACAAATAATATCTTTAACTGCCCGGGATTCTGCATGCTTATTGTATGTACTTAGTTATGTCCAAAAATGACCAGCAAAAACCTAAAAGCCTGAAGCAAAGGTTTATGAACTGGCTGGGTTTGACCAACGAGGTAACAATAAAAGTGTACCACGGTTATGGCTACAATGATCAACTGGTAATTTATGGGCATGTTTTTAAATTTAGTCCTACACCAAGAAAGAAATACCGTAAAAGCTTTTTACGAAACACCTGGGCACTGTTGCGATTATTTATGGTCGAGCCCTTTCCATATTTAGACCTGGAAATGGATTGGAAAGACCAGGTATTTTTTTGTAAAACTGATACAGATGGTTTTTTCAAATTCGATTGGAAGGATAAGCCACCATTGCCCCAAGGATGGAATGAAGTAAGGGTAACAGCAAAAATCAACAATGTTGTTATTGCTGAATCAACAGGACATATTTTTATCCCTTACTCAACGCAGTATGGGTTTATATCCGATATCGATGACACTTTTTTAATTTCTCACTCCTCCAACTTACGAAAGCGCTTATTTGTATTATTTACACAAAACGCAAGAACAAGAAAGCCTTTCGATGGTGTGGCAAAACATTACCAGTTACTGGCAGAAAGCAACACGACTAAAGATGCACCAAATCCATTTTTTTACGTCTCCAGCAGCGAGTGGAATTTGTATGAATACATTTTGGAATTTACAAGAGTAAATGAAATTCCGAAGGGAGTCTTTCTTTTGAATCAATTAAAGCGACTAAATGAATTATTAAAAACGGGACAAAACAATCACAAAACAAAATTCACAAGGATTGCCAGAATTTTGGAAAGTTTTCCTAACCAGCGGTTTGTTTTATTAGGCGATAGCTCGCAACAGGACCCCTATATCTACGAATCAATCGTGTCACATTTTCCAAAGCAAATACATGCAGTGTACATTCGGGATGTGTATGCAAAAAACAAACATAAGGCTGCTGATGTACTGCACAAAATCGAATCAAAAGGAGTACCCTGTTGTTTTTTTGAACATAGTTCCGACGCCATTTTACACTCTCGCAAAATCGGTTTAATCACCGAGAAAGAATTGGTCTGAAATCTTAAACGAATTGTTTTGTGGCAGTTGTTTTGATACTTATGAAATAAACTATTAGCATGGAAAAAAATCTTTCGGACGATGAAGCACTGAAAAAATTTAACAAACTTGTCAATGATATTAATGTGTGTATGTTCATCACCAATAATCACGAAAGCAACCACACAAGGCCAATGTATACAACCGAAGTGGAAGAAAACGGAACACTTTGGTTTTTTACTGACATCCGCTCCATCAAGGTTGAGGAAGTAAGTAAGGACAACACTGTCCACCTCGTTTATGCGCATCCTGGTAAGGAAAGTTATCTGGATGTTTGGGGAAATGCCTCTGTTGTCACCGATAAACAAACCATAAAAGATAAATGGACAGCTTTTGTAAAGGCATGGTTCCCCGGAGGTGTCGACGATCCAAATATCTCCTTATTAAAAGTAACCCCCCAGAACGTTTACTATTGGGATGCCGAAGCAGGTAAGATGGTTTCATTTATTAAAATTATTGCTGGCGCAATTACAGGCAAACCTGCGGTAAGCAGCGATGCACAGGGAAGATTAAAAGTTTAATATGAATGCAGAGGAAGTGGTTCCCGAACATAACAACGGAATTCAAACAAATACGGAAAGTTCAATCGAACTTTCTAACGAAAAGGAAGCACAGAAATTTTACGAAGAAGCAAAACAACGTTTGTTGACCATAAACAGTTGGCATCAATATGCTGGAAATGCATCGGCAGATTTTTCATTAACGGATGATAAAGGCAACCCTATAAACCGTTCTCCTCAAAAAGGAGATCATTTCAAAATTGATATTCCTGGTCCTGGTACAGATACAGGGGAAGGTCACGACTGGGTGCAGGTTGAAGCCATTGAAGAAGATGAAGACTCCATTGGAATAATGGTCCGTCCTGTAACCAATCCAACAAACGACAGAAAAGACGTTGCCCATTTTTTTAGTGAGGATGCTACATCAACATTCATTGTGAAAAGAGAAGGGAAAAAAATTATAGCCGGAGTTTACGGACGAAATGAAAAACCCAACACTAATACAGAGACCTTAAAAGATAAATTAAGGAACGCTGCAGTTGCAACGGGGGCTATCTCTGGCTTTTCAAAATTACAATGGAAAAGTCTTGTGAATGGTTTAATTAAAAAGGATTAACCATTCGTCCACTGCTACTATGTAACTTCTGTTGCGTCGCACTCTTTTACCGCAACAATTGTTTCAACAGGAGCAGCGGTTTTTTCCTCAAACAATTTTTCGTACAAAGGGCTTTCGGTCTTCTTCCATTTATCCCAAAAAGTAAAATACAAACCATAATTGTATTTAAACTGCTTGTGGTGAAGCGAATGATGAGTAGCACCGATCAACCATTTACCAAAAATATGTTTATGAAAGTTTTTTGGATAAAGTTCAATATCCAAATGATTAATAACACTGCTAAATGTCATGACGGTTAACTGAATAATTAAAACATACAAATGCATAGGTACGATCATTAATAACAAAGGAAGAAAAATAGCCTGAAAGATTCCCTCAATGGGGTGAAACGAAAATGCAGTCCATGGTGAAGTGATATTACTGTCATGATGTATCTTATGAACAATCCTGAAAATTTTCGGATTGTGCATCCACCGGTGTAGCCAATAATAATAAGTTTCGTGCAGCACCAAAGAAATAACCAGGCTTGCAGGCAACCACCACAGGGGATAATCACCAACATCAAAATAAATTTTAGTAAACCCTTTTTGCCAAAGTAATAAAGTGGCCGCGCCTGACACAGCAAATATCAATGCCGTAACAGTACTCCAAAATACTTCTTTTCCAAACTGATCTTTTTTATAGCTGCGATTATTGATTTTTCTTTGCTGCCATTTTTGAGGAAACCATAGATGAAATATGCCATAAAAAATGCCGGCAATTAACAGATATCTCCCAATAACTACCACAAACACAATTATGGTTACTATTAAAAACCAAAACACATTGGAAACATCAGGCAATTGCATATTCCAATAACAAATTCTTCCTTAAAATAGTTCATTTCACAGCAGTCTGCGACTGTGCCGGCAATTTAATTAGATAACTCTTGCCATTACTCACCGTAAGTGATTTTCCCTTTAGCCATGGATTGATTACACGCAACATTTTATATGTTGTGCCATTATCAATCGCAAATTGTGCGAGGTCAGGAACAGTTGAAGTAACCGTTACAAGTTTTGTTGGTATCGGTTGGTATTTTTCTTCATCACTGACATTAAATCCTAACTGGCCCGCATTCTCTAAAAGGTATTTGAATGTAAGAATGCGAAAAATGTACTTATTAGTTTCTTCCGGTAACTGCAGATCATAATAATTATTTGTTCGTTGAAATGTAGCCTGGGCATTATAACCGCCGACGCCACAATTGTACGAAGCCGCTGCTGCAGTCCAGTTGCCGAATTTGGCATAAGCCGATTTGAAATATTTACAGGCAGCATCAGTTGCTTTTTCCAAATCCTGCCTTTGATCAACCTGCGAAGAAATTTCTAAACCATATCCCGAGCCTGTGCCTTGTAAAAATTGCCAATACCCTACCGCACCCGAACCTGACACAGCCCAGCTTTGCATATTACTTTCGGCAATGCACAGGTATTTAAAATCGTCAGGAACACCATTGGCCTTCAGGCGTTCTGAGATGATCGGAAAATTTCTGTTTGCCAGTTTTATCAGATACAGAATTGCTCCCGGACTATAATAGATCTGTAAAAACTCTTTATCAAATTTTTCTTTTACATCCCAACGATCAACCGGAACTTTCTCATCAGCAAAAGAAATTTGCTCCGGCAAGGATGGTGCATTCCATTGATTGCTTTTATTGATTGCTTTTACACTGTTTTCCTTAAAAGAAAATTCTGAAACCAACAACAAGGTAAATAATGAACCCAACAAAAAATTGCCTACCGCACTAAACGTCTTCATGATTACTATTTTAAGGGTGAGATGGAAATTATTACAAAAAAAATGCCTGCACTTTGCAATCGTCGGCAGGCCTTTTGGGAAGGTAATGTGAATGTTCAACCAATATGCTGCCTCTTTAACATTTCATTCAACCCCCGGGCTTTCAATGGCACCATCTTTTCAATAACTTGACTACACTAAACACTGATCTATGAAAAAACTTATTACGCTTTTAATTGCTGCCGGCGCACTTGTATCGGTACAGGCACAAACTTCAAAAGATGAAGCACGAAAAGTAATTCTTGGCCAGGAGAAAGGTGGTTCTTCAACATCCAGAACTGACCGAGATATAATTCTTGGTGGCGGTAACGAAACGAATTATCCCAATTCCTATCCGAACAGTTATCCCAATGATTCAAGACAGGCACAGGTTGACCAGGTGAATAGAGAGTATGATGCCAAGATCCGCTCGATCCAAAACAACAGGACACTGACTCAAGCGGAAAAGGATAAGATGATCAGGCAATTAGAACAAGACCGGGCGAGAAGAATTCGCCAGCTTGATCGAAATGATGACTACCATTATGCAAAGAAGAAAAAGGATGATGAGAAGAGTAATAATGGCAAACATTTAGGTTGGGAAAAAGGAAAAGGGAACCCTCATAAAAACGGTGGAAAGCCGGGAAAAGGGTAAAGAAGGTTAATTTCAAAAAACAATGTCAACAAAATAAAACCCTCAGCTCTCTGAGGGTTTTCGTTTGCACGTATTGCATGTTTGGTAGTTATTGTAGAGTTACTTTCGTTACCTGGCCACCACCTGGAGGCATACCAAATCCCCATGTGGATACATAAAGGTTTCCATCAGGTCCCATCGTCATTCCTGTTGGAAAGTTAATTCCGGAAGTTATCACAGATTTATCACCACTGGGACTGATTGCCACAATGGTGCCTGTACCTGGTGTTGGAAAGGGCGCACCAACTGTCATCTCCAGTACATACATCCAAGAATTTTTGGCAACCACCAATCCAAGCACCGCACTTAAACTATCAGCGACGATGTGCACGTTGCCACTTGGGTTCACCTTCATGATCTTTGAATTTCCCATGATAGGAAACGTACTAAGATTAGCGATATAAAAATTACCGCGGTAATCCATGGCTGTTGGCACAATATGTCCCTGTGATTCTGAAATATCTGCTACCCGGCTAATGGCTCCCTGCCTTGTTACTTTTACCAATTCACCATGATTGGCTTCCAGGGCATAAAAGAACGTGTCAACGACAACCATGCTATACCATGATCCATCTGGTTCAAAATCATCGGGGTTGGGGTTGGCAACTGGGTGAGCATGTTGCCAGGCACTTAAGTCGGCAACAAGTGATGTGGTTCCATTTGAATTGACTTTATAAATTCCGGATGGATTGGCCGGTAAACCGCGTGAGCAACCGCCTCCTGTTTCAAGTACGTACAGCACATTGTCAAGAAAACCCAGATCCCCAGCTCCAAATACATCCTGTATTGAATTAACAGCTGTAGGTAATTGCGTAGTTACAGTCGTTCTTACGCCACCCACAATTTTGGAAACACGGCCTCCTGTTGGACTGCCAAAATAAGGACCGAATGGTGGTGGTGCCTGTTGACAGTTAAATGTGGCTGACGAAATAGTGCCACCAACACCTGCTTCAGCAACATACAAATTGCCGTCCGGACCAAATTTTAATCCGCGTGGATCGTTTAATCCCGTAGCATAAATGGACTTTGTTGCCGTAGGTGGCTTTACTTTATTAGCAGACTGACTGCTAATTTCAGTCGCTCCATCATTGTTTGATGAAGTTTCCTTTTTACAGGAAAATACGAACACAACTAAAAAGGCAAATAATAAAAAACTGCTTAGATGTTTCTTGTACATAGAACCTCCTATTGAATTGTTGTTGAATAAGCAAAACTTTGTCAGGCGTTGTTGTTGCAATTCATAGAATGGTGTAGTTTATGGAGCAGTACGAAAGGAGTAGTTTAGAAGGGCATTTGAAAGTTAGTAAAATTCAAGAGGAAGAAAATTTTATTTTAAACGTGCTAACCCTTATATTGAAAAGACAGTTACAAAATCCATTTATAAAATAATGGAAATTCATTTCTCCAGGTAGGTTCGTTATGTTTTCCCTCAGCCCGAATGACTGTTTGCATTTTTGCTTTTGAATGCCTGCGCATTTGCTCAAACACATTCAACATATCAGGAACCATGTGTTCACCTTCGGCTTGTCCGGCATAGAAATAAATTTTTCCCTTTACTTTTTTGGCCTGATCAGGTTCAATATTTTTTAATTGAGGGGCGATCCAAAACGACGGTGAAAAAATGCCGGCGCCACCGAATATTTTTGGATATTTCAGTATAGCATAGAAAGAAATCAATCCACCCATTGAACTTCCAGCAATAAAAGTATTTTTTTCATCTTTCATTGTCCGATAGTGTTTGTCGATATAAGGCTTTAGGGTTTGAACCAAAAAATCAACATACTGCGAACCGTCACCTTTACCATATTGTTCCATATCATATGGCGAATATTCATTCATGCGTTTATCACCACCATTGTCAATTGCTATAACAATAATTTCTTTATGCTGTTTTCCCAGTGAATCCAATGCTTCATCTACTCCCCACTCACCATAAGCCGACGTGGCATCATCAAAAACATTTTGTCCGTCCTGCATGTACAGCACCGGGTATTTTTTCTTTGATGAGCTATAACTTTCTGGCAAATAAATCCAAACTCTCCTGTGCCGGTCCAATTGTGGAATGTAAAATGAATTGTCAACTATATGCACATTTTTACTTGCAGTGCTTATTCTTTCTTTTTTGGGAAAATGATCGGCCCAATGTTGAATTTCAACATTGATGGTAGTATCACTTTCAACAACGAGGGTGTGGTCTTGAGTTGAAACTCCGTCATCTAACGATTCTACGGTATCCCAACTTCCTTCCGTGAATTTATATTGGTGCATACCCCTGGATAATTCAATTGTGATGCCGAGCCTTCCATTAATGGTTTTCAGCTGTAGCTTCTCATCGTGGGGATTCCAATTGTTGAAATTTCCAACCAAATAAATTTTATTGGACGGATTATGGTATGTCGGAAGCTTATTGACAACAAAGCTCACTTTGTACTGGGCCAATGAAAACAAATGAACCAGCAAAAGCCCAATGCAAAGAAGCATTTTTTTCATTAATGCAATTCCTTATTTGAGAGTAGGCAGGTAAGACTTAACCTGTTTATAAACACCATCGCTTAGAGGAACCAGGGGCAGTCTGACATAATTTTTAATTACACCGAGTTCGGCCAGGAATGCCTTTACACCGGCAGGATTATTTTCAGCAAATAAAATCTCGTATCCCTGCAGTAACATATTGTTGATCCTTCTTGCCGAAGCAAAATCTTCGTCCAACGCACAGTTAACCAATTCAGAAAACTGTTTCGGAAAACAATTTGCGGCTACACTGATCACACCAAGCATTCCGCAGGCAATTTGTGGCAGTGCCAGGTTATCATCGCCACTCACAACTAAAAATTCCTGTGGTTTATCACGAAGAATCTGCATACACTGCGTCATGTTTCCACTTGCTTCTTTTATGCCATTGATATTTTCAATATCGTTGGCCAGCCGAATGGTTGTACTCGCAGCAATGTTGCTTCCGGTTCTGGGAGGCACATTGTATAAAATAATTGGCTTTGCAGTTGATGCTGCCACCGCTTTATAATGCTGGTACAATCCTTCCTGCGATGGTTTATTATAATAAGGACTTGCTGATAAAATAGCTTCTGCTTTTTCTGTTGGTAAAGTTTCAATTTCTTTAATTACTTCTGCAGTGTTATTTCCACCAATACCGATTACCACCGGAACTCTTTCCGCAACAAATGAAAATGTTTGTTCCACTATTTCCTTCTTCTCATCCATTGAAAGTGTTGGCGTTTCTCCTGTTGTTCCTAGTGTTACTATGTAATTCACACCGCCATCAATAACAAAGTCTATTAATTTTTCGAGACTGTTGAAGTCAATACTTCCGTTTTCATTAAATGGTGTTACCAATGCTACACCCGTTCCTTTTAACTGATCTCTTAGTGACATTTATTTGTTTGTAGTTTAATAGTTTGTAGTTCTTAGTTGTGCATTTACCCGTAGCCATCAACAAACATTGCTCATTGAAGATTTGGATATGCAATGCTTTTCCATCTATCGTGTATGTTACATGGAAGTGGCTTCTCGTGGTACATTGCCTAAACCGTTCTCACTATGTGTTTCATCAGCAAAGGAAGAAGTTTGTGGGTAATCCGGCAATTCTTCCCAGAATCCCATCTTACCAAACTTCTCAATACGCTGGTTAATTCTTTCTTCCGGAGAAAGTGACCGGAGTTCTTCCAGCATTTTTAGCAAATGGTCTTTTACAATATTAGCTGCTTCCAAATAATCCCAATGCGCACCACCTGCTGGTTCAGGAATGATACCATCCACTAAACCAAAGCTCTTCATATTGTCGGCAGTCAGTTTCAATTGCTCTGCCGCAACCTCCTTTTTATCCCAGCTCCGCCATAAAATAGATGAACAGCTTTCTGGTGATATTACTGTGTACCATGTATTCTCCATCATGTGCACCCTGTCGCCCACACCAATACCTAAAGCACCACCCGACGCCCCTTCACCAATGATGACAACAATTACGGGAACCCTCAGGCGAATCATTTCATAAATGTTTCTTGCAATGGCCTCTCCCTGTCCTCTCTCCTCTGCCTCTAAACCAGGATAAGCACCCGGTGTATCAATTAAGGTGATAATTGGTTTATTGAATTTTTCGGCAAGTTTCATTAGTCGCAAAGCTTTGCGATAACCTTCGGGGTTGGCCATCCCAAAATTCCGGAGTTGCCTTGTTTTAGTATTAATACCTTTTTGCTGGCCAATCATCATTACGGTTTGTCCGCCAAGTGAAGCAAAGCCACCAACCATTGCTTTATCATCTTT
>Ga0070664_100003621_pt1 | contig 12447 bp, 14 predicted proteins | sample KBSC73metaG_FD_65863 | JGI IMG/M metagenome (GOLD analysis project Ga0070664, IMG submission 65863) | Corn rhizosphere microbial communities from Kellogg Biological Station, Michigan, USA - KBS C7-3 metaG | ecosystem: Host-associated > Plants > Roots > Rhizosphere > Soil ... | reverse complement strand
TGAGGTTCGTCCCCGTATCCATCCAGCAGCTCGCGAGAGCAGTTACTCAAGTGGAGAGTTGCGAGAAATGTTATCCCGAAGCAGAGATCCCGTTCGATTGGATTCTTCGCGCTTTCGTCGACGCCAACGACTATGTCGATTACATTCTGCCGGCGCCTGGAATCTGTCCAAAGTGCAGGTCTGAGATTCACGAAAAACGCTGGTGCAAGGCGGTCGGAAATTCCGAAGTGAACTGGATAGTAACTACAGCGTGTCTGAAAACATGTTGCCAAATGGACTTCCCCAACTCCCCGGTGTCGATGCGCTGACGCTCCGGACGAGTAGGCTCGATCTCACTCCCATTACAAAGGCTTTCGCACCAGAAATGTTTCAGTTGTTGAATAATTCCGCCTTATACAAATACGTCACTGTTTCGCCGCCCGCAGATGTGATCGCTCTGGCCAGTGAATACGAAGTCTGGCAAGGTCGGCGCTCGCTCGACGGTTCGGAACTCTGGCTCAACTGGGCATTGCGCCAGAAGGAGAACAAGCAGTTAATCGGTCATCTCCAGGCTGGAGTGTTGGTTGACCATGCTTATGTGGCCTGGATCTTAGGCTCTCGCTGGCAACACTTGGGATATGCAACAGAGGCAGCCGCGGCTGTCGTGGACTTTCTCTTAAGACTCGGCGTTCGCGAAATCCGAGCTTCGATCAACCCACTTCATAAGGAGAGCATCAGAGTCGCGGAGCGTATTGGTTTGCGAGGAACGAACGAGGTCAACGACGGCGAGTTGATCTGGAAACGGGTATACAGTAGCGCCAACGATCCTCGGCACGATGCTGGCTAAAACGGACCCTGCACCCTTCAATCCGCGCGTGAGAGTAACTCAAATTCGCAGTAGTATTTTCGTGCCGCCGTTCGTGGTTGAGATTTGAGCCGTTATCGCGTCAATCCTAAAAGACTTGGTCCACCCCGGAGTTTGGATCCCAATGATAAAAGTACGTGCTGCCACAGTCGTCGATGCGACGTTTCTTAACAGAGGTTCACACCTACCGGAATCCGTGATCTCGTACAAAATAAGCGCAGGCGAAGCGATCGTCGCCGAGATGAATGGCACACTCATAGGGTTTTGCCTTATTGAGTATCTTTGGTCAAAGCTTCCCTATATCGGGTTGGTCAGGGTTGAAGAGAACCAACGTCGGCAGGGTTGTGGCCGGGCAATGCTTCAGTTCTTGGAGACAACACTTCGAAATCAGGGGCACCGAAAGTTGTACAGTTCGTCGCAGGCAAATGAGCCAGCACCGCAGTTGTGGCATCGCCAGATGGGATTCGAAGAATGCGGCACAATCGCGGGAGTCAATGAAGGTGGTATCGGCGAAATATTCTTCCAAAAGCCGCTGTAACATAGTCGACCTGCTCCATCATTAGTTAGCCAGACGGCAGAAAACGAAATTAATGAAATGATGTAGGAGTACCTTGTAACAAAATACGATCCTGCCTTCCGCGACGAGAACGGCAAGTACACACTCAAAGAGTGGATCTCCGATGAAAAACACGCTTGAAGAGAACTTTATTAACATTGCCTCGACATCGCGTGGTCGTCGAATCTGGAAACTGAATCCAGAATTAGGCCGTGCTTCCTGCGCGGCACTTTTTCTGGACGGAGAACTCTATCTTGAAAGGGTCAACGCGGTTCCAGTCCTACGACAGCTCCAGGCTGAGAGGAAGATTCCATCCACTTTGGCCATATTTGTTTCAAGCAACAGCGCAGCGGCTCGACACTCGGACTACACCTGCGATGCCGACTACACAACCTTCTTAGTTCAAGACGTTGTTCCATGGTTGTTGAACAGCCACGGCGAAATCGGTTGTGAACGCATGACAATCGTTGGCCTGAGTCTGAGTGGTCTCGCCGCCGCGTATGCCGCGCTCACTCATCAGAGTCAGTTCTGCTCGGCAATTTGTCAGTCGCCGTCATTTTGGTGGAACGAAGAACGTTTGTCTTCTTCATTACCGCCAGCAACAGACTCGCGCCCTGCGTTCTGGATTAGCGTTGGCAATCAGGAGACGGAGCGGGGCCTCTGTCACCCACCATCTGGGCTGCTGCAACTGACGAGTCAGATTGAAGCGTGTCAACGTGGCTGCGATGCGCTCAGAGAGGCGAGATACAATGTCAGCTATCGCCTCTTTGAAGGTGGGCACGACCCAGCGTGTTGGCGAGAAGATTTGGTTCTTGCGCTTCCCTGGGTTGCGAATTCGGCATAACACCGCAGTGGCCGCCTACGCAAAGAACGCGACACTCATCACTAAGCCGCTAACTTCATACCTTAACGCCCCGCCATTCACGGCTCGCTGTTTCACACTTGAATATTGCCGCCATTCCGTGCGATCTCAGCCTGAGCATTCCCACAATATCCGGACCATGATGTCAAACTGGTTATTGATCCGGTGTCGGACCGTCATGTTTGCTTCGCAATTCGGACACTTTCAAAGGCCGGGACTTTGATCGCCTGTAGTCGCGTCTTTACCGGCGTCACTTTGTATCGCTGGGCAATCAATTTCACGAACGAATCGAGCGTGGTGTGGCGAAGCTCACCATATATAGAAGGAGGGACTCCGAAGAGTTGCCAGATCTGGCCGTTCTTGTAAATGATTTCCGAATTCGACTTACCTCGCTGTATGCCAGTGATTCGATCTTTGAATCTAATACCGGCTGCTCGGAACTGGAATTGGATCAATGAAACGCGGACACTCCTGCCCCTTCCGCGTACACTCTTTGCAAAACACCATGGGCGCGCGAAGCCTCGGGCGGAATATACCGAACATATGTCGGTAATCAAGGCAGTCCGAAAAAGCCCGTCGTAGAGTTGGAAAACATATCGGGATGCTGTTGTTCCGAAACAGGCGGAAATGGGACAAGCTATCTTTTAGGTCATTGCAGCTCCATCCATCGCGCTTCATTATTGAAAGAAAACCAACATGCGTATTGTAAATGACCAGAAACTTGCCCTCGCTTTCGCGTTGATCCTGCTGGCGGCATTAAACTTCTCCTTGCTGGCGAACCCTCAAGAGGCAGCAGATGCAACTATTTTGGGGACTGTCCGGTCCGCCGATGGAGAGCCTCAGCGTGGAGTCGCTGTCATTGCCACACGGAGCGCTCCGAGCTCCCGGGACAGTGTGTCGTTTTCGCGAGTCACCGGTGCGGAAGGAAACTACAAATTCGAGGGCCTTCCCGCCGGTCGCTATTCCATAAGTGCAGGTTCGGGTATTCCCTCGGGAGAGACGAGTTCCGGGATTCTCGATGTCCCTGCCGGCAAAGAACTGACCGTAGATTTTTCAATGCCCCCGCCTGCGACTCGATCCCGGGTCGTCAACGGGAAAATGACTATGAATGCGGAGTCCGCAGGCAAGCCTCTTCCGAAACGTCTGACTTTTGGCAATGCTACGGTTGCGACCCACGCCGACGGTACGCTCACTGCGTTGATGCCGCCGGGAATGCGCCGGATCACTGTCCATGCGCCTGACGGTTATTTCGTTGAGAGCGTTACGACTGGTTCCGCATTGGCCTATTCTGCGCAGGAACTGCAAAGAACACCGAACCCGATGGCCTTTCCCATTTCAATTCCTTTGGAGCCTAACCCCACCCCGGATTTCATCATTACTCTCGGAACTCGAACGACGCCCTCTCAATGAACCGCGGTTTGTGATCCGTTCGGAGCCAACAAATTTACAGGATCGGACTGCTTTATGCCGTTTTCCGTAGGATCGCGGCGGCACAACGGCGTACCGCAATTACCGACAACGAAGTATCAAGGAGACGAAGATGCGCGGGTTATTGTGCAGCCGCGCAACTAATGCCTCAACTTTGACTCCTCTTCACGAATTTGCTGTCAGTGTTAAATGAATTCGTTGATTCGTTGAGCGGTTCTCGAACGAGCATGCGGCTTTTCCAATCAAACCAGGCTGTATTCGATATCGTAACCAAACGCTGCCGCACTTAACGGACCGGCATGCAAACGTTCATCGATAGTCCGGAATCATCGGCACAACAATGTCCTTGAGAGACGCTCCGGAATTTACCGTGACGGTGGCTCCTAGCTGTGCATGTCGGATGATGAATTCCGGATCCTTTTCGGCGTCGAAGGGAAGCCATTCAAACGCAAACAACTTATATGTCCCCGGCGGCACTTCACTCATGGTGAAGATGAATGCGTCGGATGATTTAATGGCCAGAGTCCGATAGAGTAGCAGGTTGTTCTGACGAGGTGCGTCGGGTACCAAGACCAATCTGCCGGTTTTCCCTTTTGTTGGAACTGTTCCCTGAATGGTTGCCATCCCCCCCAAACGCGTAGTGATTTCAATAGGGTCGGAGGAATCAAGTCCAACGGAAATGACGGCATCGTCAAAGTAAATACTACGAGCGCCGCTACGGATATCGGTAACAAACAAATCCTGTAACGAGGTGTTGACGGCACGGATCAGATAGCGCCCTTCGGTCAGGCCACGGAAAACAAAGTTTCCCTGGTCATCAGCCGTTGCGGTGGGATAACGGTTCTGTAGATTCTTGGGCATGGTGTCCAACGTTGTGAGAGTCACAGAGGCTTTCGGCCGTGGTGGCTGCGGACCGGTTTGGATCGGAATGGCAGGTACCGAAAAATGTCCGGTCATTTCCGCTCCTTGGTGGATCACTACTCGAACATCATGGATGTCTGTTGATTCGACATTGATGATGGCATGGCCGGAAAAATAATCGACGCGTCCGTGGGTGAGATCGACAAATTCCGGATAAAAATCGTACTCGCCCGATGGCACACCGTGAATGACAAACGGAAACTCCGTGCTGTTGGGATCCTGGCTCGAACTGTGTGTGACGTTTTGCCATTCCATAGGATTCTCGACAAAGAATGAACTTCGCGGGATGAGAAAAAATGACCTGATCGACCGATTAATTTTGCCATCGGAATCGATATCACCGCCTGGGAACGGAACGATAACCGTTCCGGAGATCGACACCATTGGGCGATCAGGAATGTCCACGTTGATTCCAATTCGGTCTTCGCCTTCACGCACGACAACCGTTTTGGCATCGTCCGGGGCGAGCGTATTGGGATAAAACGTTCTGTTCAACGAAATTGGCTCGGCTTCGGCTCTAACGAAGTATTCGCCCGCGCCAAGCTGCGGAATCCTATATTCCCCGCGGGCATTCGTTTGCACAAACGGACCCGAGTATTCCAGCGTCCGATGGCCGTCCCGGTAATAGACCGTGAAAGCCTGAACAGTGGCGTTTTGAATCGGCTCACCCGTTGCATCTCTTATTGTTCCCGAAATCGCGGAATATGGAGCTAACGACAAAGTGACCTGATGATTCTGCTGAATCCCGACATTGTCACCGCTGCTTTGTTGGGAAGGGATATTCGCGGGATGCCCCAAGGAGACCACTCTCAAAGTGCCATAAAGGAAATAGCCTTCGCGTTCCGCCACGATGTTATATGTACCTTCAGCCAGATTTCCAAAATGGAAGTTACCTGAGTTGTCTGTCGTTCCCGTCGCAATTACGGTTGGGGCGGGAATAAATCCGGGAGACCCGGGTTGCTGAACAGTAAGCTTCAATTCAACATCAGAGATGGGCTCGTAGGAATTGTGGCGCGTCACTTGCACGTCTATGGAACACCCACATTGCTCTGCCGATAAGGGAACCGGCGTAGGCCGTCGCTCCGTCTGCGTATGTAAAGCTGACACCAGCACCGTTACGCAAAGTGAGACATAGAACCGAAATGTCATACGGAATGCCCAGGCATGATTGCTGTATGAATTGGAATGGCAAACACAAAAGTGTCCCGCACAATCTGTACCAGTTTGCTGTCGATCATGTAATGCACGCCAGCGGCTGTCTAATTCTCTATAATTTTTACACCGAAGTATAAACGACGCGTAAAGTATCGTTGTTTCCATGACGGTACATACCGATTTGCCTGCCGACTCCCGATACTAGTGGAATACGACTTAGACAGAAGCATAGTTCGCTGTCTGCTGTCATGTGCTGCGTGTTTGGATTAGAAGCTCAGGGCAGGGTCACTCGCGCATGATCCGAAATCTGATCGCAATGTCGCCTGGAGAACGATTAGCTAGTCTGTAGGGGGTAATTGGAACATCCAAGACGCTTATCGTTTCAGTACTTTCAGCTAGCTCTTCGCGTACATTTTCGGAAATCCGCTCGACACTCGGTTCATTCTTCTGCGCGCGCAGGAGCTTCCCTGCTGATTTCGCGACCTGCTTCCGAGCAACGTCGGCCTTTTACCCTTCCAGAACTTCACGTTTCACAACATCAGAGTCCAGGACACTTCGAATATCCTCCGAGAAAATTCGCACATCTGGCGACATCCTGCGTATTTCACGCCGAAGTGCGTCTAGCAGGGGATCTGTCATCAACAACGCTCCTGGCGTAAACCGACTGAGCGCCTGTCGCTGGGACTGATATTCACCCAAATGCGCCTTCTGCCATCCCTCTTTGGCGAGAAGACCCACCATTTCGATGTCGGCAACATTTCGCGGAGCGATCGACAACAGATCCAGATCTACGACCAGTTCGTGCTCGATTGGCTTTAAGCAACGAATCATATAGACCCGCCACGTCCCCCCATTCGTGAGCATCACCCAGTCACACCCTTGGTTTGCGGCATAATCTACCGCCTGCTTGATGTGGTGATCCTTCAGCTCCAGTCCAATGGCCTTCACTTCAACTAAGAACGACAAACTACCGTCTAGTTTGACGGCGAGGTCGCAGAATGTTCCACGAATCATATGCTCCGAGGTAATCTCAGCGTACGGCCCAATCAGGACATTGAGTTCTTGCTCACAATCGGTCTATCGCCAAGTTTGCGGTACTCCGCTTGCTCGTATTACCGGGAGGTTTTTAACGATGCTGTTTCATGTTTCGTGTTCCCTTGAGTACGCCGCCAAGTTTCCGTCTACACTCATCATGAACATTCATGCACAACGCGGCGCATCCCAGACGGTTCTTGACGAGAAGTTTTCGATCCACCCGGAAATTCCGACCTTCGAATTCGCGACGGAAGGAAACGAGAATCGTTTTGTTCGGGTGCAGACCGGCACTCACAAAATACTGAATCTGGAATACCAGGCGAGCGTGGATGTGGACATACAGACGTACGCCGCCAACTCGGTACACGCCACGCCTGTTGCGGAATTGAGCGCTTCGACGATACCGTACCTCTTCCCCAGCCGCTATTGCCAATCGGATCGTTTGAGCCGGCTCGCATGGGATTTATTCGGGAAGATCGAGAATCCGCACGAGAAGGTAGTGGCCATCGCAGACTGGATTCACGATAATGTGGAATATCTACGAGGCACTACAAATTCCATGACTTCCGCGTTCGATACCGTGACCCAGCGAACTGGTGTGTGCCGCGACTTTTCGCATCTTGGTATTGCCCTTTGCCGCGCCTTGAATATACCGGCAAGATACTTTTCTGGATACGCATATGAGCTCGATCCACCTGATTTTCATGCCTGTTTTGAGTGCTTTATTGGCGGAGCCTGGGTGGTGTTTGATGCTACCCGCCTGGCTCATCTGAACGGGCTCGTCCGCATCGGCACCGGCCGAGATGCCGCGGATGCGGCTGTAGCGAGTATCTTTGGCAGCGCAAAGTGCACACGGATGAAGGTGAGCTGCGAACTGGGCGCAGGCCAGACATTTTCGTCAATTGGCCGAAAGCAGTTGAAAAAGGCCGGTGTATCTTTGGCCTCCACCACCTAAGGCCGCAAATGCGGATTCATATTGAACATGCCACCATTTATCGTTATTCGCGACCGGTTCACTTCGACCGGCATCGCTTGGTGGTACGTCCGCGAGAAGGTCACGACGTACGGGTGGAAGAGATGCATCTCCGTCTCGAACCCGAACATTGCCTCGTGTGGGCCCTGGACGTCTTTGGAAACTCCATAGCACTGGTGGATTGGCTCCAACCCGCCGACACCCTGACGATTGTGAACGACGTTCAGATTTCGCGGACACTTCCATTTCCTTTTCCGGCAGTGGACCGCTGGATTACGCCGCTGCCGCCTCAATACGATGTCCTTGAGCAGGCGATCACGGATGTCTACCGATTGCCGTCATATCGAGACTCCGAAGAGCCGGTCCGACGCTGGCTAGACGAATCTTTGAAGCTGGTCCCATCCGACGCGGAAAGCACCATTCAAGAGCTGTGCAGTTTAATCCACAAGACAATCGCCTATCAGCGCCGAAGCGAGAAAGGCGTCCAGACTCCGTTACAGACTCTTGAGCTTCGCAGCGGGTCCTGCCGCGACATGGCGACATTAATGATGGACGCCACCCGGCTGCTTGGCATTGCTGCCCGCTTTGCCAGCGGATATCTGCACGGCTCGGCGTCGATTGCCGGACGGGCCGCCACTCACGCGTGGACGGAAATCTATCTGCCGCTTGTCGGGTGGCGCGGTTTCGATCCGACTCTAGGATCGGCCATTTCGTTCAACCACATCGTCACTGGCGTGAGCAATCACCCGCGGGGCGTGATGCCTGTGTCCGGCCGCTTCCTCGGCGGCGACGGCGATTTTGAATCCATGACCGTAAGCGTTCGGACCGAGGAAATCCCCAGCCCCCCCTCTGACGCCTTTTGAATCTCGGCAAAGTGGATCTTCCATTAATCGTTAGTTGAAGGACGTGGAATAGAATTGCCTCAGTCACATGCCGAATGGTCCACAATTTCGAATGTGTCGAAGCTGCTTACAGAGTCGGGAGCGACTTGGAGTTACGTTCTGAGGCTTTCCGTGTGAGTAAGCGTCCGGTAACACCGGTAACAACCGTCTAGCGGGAATGTAAGAGAGCCGTCATTGTTCATCTTGTGAGAGGAATCCGCTCTGTAGAGAAAATCGTGGCGATGACAAACGGACGAGTGCGACGATTTCGAACCACTCAGCACCGGCGTGAGATTGTCGAAGAAACATTGAAACCTGGAGCGTCGGTGGCATTGATCGCACGGGCGCATGACGTCAATACCAACCAGGTGTTCAAATGGCGTCGGCAATATCACAAGGGTGAGTTGGAGATTCAGCCGAAGGCGACGTTGCTGCCGGTAAGGGTTTCCGAATCGGTTTCCATCAAGACACTACCTCGGAAGAAGTCATAACCAGAACGTCGAGGAATTATCGACATTGATTTGGGACATGCTCGTGTCCGCATCGAAGGCGCTGCGGAAGCGGACTGTATTCGGTCGGTGATCGAGAGTCTTTGTCGATGATCACGCTTCCTGCTGGAACAGAAATCTGGATTGCCGCCGGAGTGACCGATTTGCGGCGAGGGTTTACCGGACTCAGCGCCGTGGTACAGACAGTTCTGAACAAGAAACCATTCTCCGGCCATGTCTTTGTCTTTCGTGGACGGCGTGGCGATCTGATCAAACTATTGTGGTGGGATGGCGATGGATTGTGTCTGTTTGCCAAGCGTCTGGAACGCGGACGATTCATCTGGCCGAAAACGACGCATTCTCGGCAATTTCAGAGTCGACTACGTAAGGAAATCTATGAGCTGAGGTGAAGACAATTCCAGCGATTCCCTTGCTCGAACTCTGACGAAAATCGTACACGGTCACTGTTGAGTTGAAACCCGAATTTCGTTGGAGCGCAGGACGTCGGAACTTCTCCCTTGATACCGTCGTTCGCCCGCCACTGCGTTTTGTGGAAGGGTCAGGTATTGCTGGCTACATTCCACTCTTCCAAGGACAACCCCATCCCCAATATGTTCACGCCATCGTTCCGCATTGGTTGTCAAAGCGCTTTGAAAATTGATTTCGAACCGAATGTTTAGAGTCTCTTTCGGCAGTAGCTCTGTGACAGTTGTGGAATCAGTCGAGGAACTGTAAAGCGTGAGTCCGCTATATAGTATTTCCTCCTTTGAGGGCTCTAGACTGAGCTTCACAGCGCAACTGAAAATGCGTCTATCTTGATTCCCTACAGCATGAAGCACTTTCATTTCGCGTGAAATGGGAATGGCGACTTTGTGGTCGCCGACATTTTGAATCGAGACTTCAACAAGCCCCAAGTCCGCCTTCAGTGGGTCGAGATTGGAGAGACTGATTGGAGTAACAGACTGAAGGGTCACTCGTAGCGGCAAGAACCTTTCCTGTGCATTAGGATTGTCTGAAACAATCGCCACGACCAGCCCTTGGACCGCCTCTATTTGCTCCGCGGCGATTTCTCATGTCAATAGACTTGGAATTCTGTTGGGCACTAACTTCGGCCGCAATGGATGAGTAGAGACACAACAAGACGACAATACGCCAAGCAGTCATTCGAATATTTCTCTCCTCAGCATAAGCAGTCATGTGAACCCCCTGTTGGCATGACGAGTGCGGCGGGAAGTCACTTGCCCGATAAAGGCCCCGTTAACGCCGCAAACGCGACTGTCACGGCGGCAATCACGGAGATCTAAACAATCGATCTACGCGATTTCGACGAGGGCCTTGGGATTTTTGTGCGCGATTTCAAGTAAAGTACGAGCTGCACCAGATGGTGCGCGACGTCCTTGTTCCCATTCCTGGAGAGTCCTCACCGAGACTCCCAACAGTTGAGCAAATCTCGATTGAGACAAACCGGTCCGCTCACGGATGACCGCGACAGAAGGTACATTGATGACTCGACCGTGCTCACCACGTTTCAGTTCGCGAATCCCTTCGAGGATTTCCTTTCCGATATCTCGTTTTGATTTAACCATCGATTTCCTCTTTGATCTTCTTAAGCACGTAGCCTGGAATATTGTCCGTCACATTTTTTGGATAGAGCGTAAGCATCCAAATGATTCCTGGCGAACACGCGCGTAGTAAATGACACGCAGTCCACCTCGCTTTCCGCGTCCAGCAATACTCCACCGAATCTTTCTCACACCACCCGACTCGGGAATCAGATCTCCGGACTCCGGATCGGATATTAGTGTCCGTTGCAGACTCGCGTATTCATCGTCGGAAAGGTACTGATCGACGAGTTTCGAAAACAACTTGGTTTCGATGAAACTGAACACAGCGAATTATACGTCAATGACGGATAGCGTCAATTCTGTTCAGAGTTTTGCAGAAGACGGATGCCTGCACAGAATGAGCCTGTGCAAAAAATGATTCTAAAAAATGATCGCTTGTTTTTTTGTCTTAACGCGGCAGAACTAGACTTGCGGGACTTAATATTCACTGTAAACAACTGATTTCAAAGAGCGGGAGACGGGATCGAACCCGCGACGTCCAGACTGGGAAATTGTACAGAGATTGAAAACACACGACAATGGCGCCTATGGCGTTCACTCGTGTCTATGAAATCGCACCAGTTTTCGAAGTCCTCCGAATAGGAAGTTCTTAATGGAGTACAAATGGAGTACAACCACTAATAGAAAAGGTGCGCGTCTGGCTTGATGGAATCCGCCCTTTGTCGATATGTCTACCTGTACGACATGGTCACGCGTACATCTGAGGTCTGGCCATCCTGAATCGTGACGGGGACTCCCAAATCTTCATACTTTGCAAGAACGTCTGCAATGAAATAGGCCCTCTGGTATGGGCCATACAACCACTTCTCGACGGCAAACACCTTGTAGTTTCCGGGAGCTACATTTTCGAAAGTCGTCAACATTAAAGATGTTGTATTGATCGCGTGATATCGCAATCGATTCGAACGACCTGGAGCGTCCGGCACAAGCACTACTAAGCCGGGCCGGCTCCTGTCTCCCTGGATATGAATGTCGACTCTACCTCCGCCCTTCCGAATCAAAACTTCGATCGGGCCGGGAACGGGGCCGCCAACAACCAGGCCAGAATCGAGAATGCTTTTCGCGCCCTGGAGGATGTCGGCAAGATAAAAGTCTGAGGGTACTCCAAAATACAAGTCGTAGATTCCCGTGGGTACATTGACAAATCGGAATGTCGAACGATCTGTAAGCCTCTCGTCATTTCGAACATCGCCGGGCCAGAGTGTCCGCGATCTGCTACGCAAACTGAGTTGGTATGACGGATACACTTTCCCCGAATCATCCACGATCCTTCCAGTAATGACGTCGGCGCTTCGATCGTCGAATGCAAGATTGAGGCCGGTGATGTCCCTGTCCTTCATTTCGAAAGTTAGATGGCCACTGAATGAATGAGTCCACTGATTGGAGGAGGCATAGAGATCATAGATACCCGGCTCAACGTCCTTTATCTGGAATTCGCCATTCGGACCGAGTTTTACAACTCGATCCGGCAACCAAAGGTCTTCTATAGTCTCTCCCTGCTTAAGAAGATTCACTACCTCCGGCAGCGTAGGGGCACCGTTCGGTGGCGTTGATAGGGTGCGCACGCCGTCGAGAACCTTGCCCGAAATCGTCTTCCAATTGGTGGGTACAGGCTGCAGGTTAAAGTCTGCGCGAATGTCGGAGCCTATCGGAGAGACTGATCTTGCCGATTCCAGGTT
>Ga0070664_100003619_pt1 | contig 12450 bp, 11 predicted proteins | sample KBSC73metaG_FD_65863 | JGI IMG/M metagenome (GOLD analysis project Ga0070664, IMG submission 65863) | Corn rhizosphere microbial communities from Kellogg Biological Station, Michigan, USA - KBS C7-3 metaG | ecosystem: Host-associated > Plants > Roots > Rhizosphere > Soil ... | reverse complement strand
GCGGAGAGCACCAGCAGCAGACCGCGGTGGATGGGTCCCTCGCTCATTCGACGTTCTGCACCTGCTCGCGGATCCGTTCCAGCTCCGCCTTGAGCTCGACGATGCGGGTGGAGACCTCGGTCGACTGGCTCTTGCTCCCGGTGGTGTTGATCTCCCGGTGCATCTCCTGGACGAGGAAGTCCATCCTCCGTCCTGCCGGCTCGCTCCCGGCGAGGAAGCCCCGGAAGGCCTGGAGGTGGGCCTGGAGCCGGGTGGCCTCCTCGGCCACGTCGGTGCGCTCGGCGAAGAGCGCCACCTCCTGGACCAGCCGGGCCTCGTCGACCGGCGCTCCCTTGAGGAGATCCGCCACCCTTTCTTGAAGCCGGGCCCGATAGGTCTCCACCGTCCTCGGCGCGAGCGCCGCAACCTCCGAGGCGAGCGTGGCAACGCGCTGCAGCCGCGCCGACAGGTCTGCCTCCAGCGCCCGTCCCTCGCGCTCGCGCATCGCCACCAGGGCGTCGAGGGCGCCGGCCAGGGCCTGCTCGAGGGCGGCGTCCGCCACCGCCAGGTCGGCCAGGGGCTCCTCCATCCGCACCACGCCCGGCTGGCTCGCGATCTGCGCCGCGCTGGGAGCATCCGCGAGCTCCGTCGCCCGTGCCACCGCACGCAGCGCCTCGCGCCAGGCCCGGGCCATGGCCGCGTCGACCGTGGGGACCGCTCCGGTGACGGTGCTCGCGCTCCGGCGGACCGCCACGTCCACGGCGCCCCGGGTGCACCGCGCTCGCACTGCCTTCAGCACCGCCGGCTCCAGGGCGCACAGCTCTCGGGGAAGCCGCACCTTCACCTCGAGGTGCTTGTGGTTCACCGCCCGGACCTCGACGGAGATCTCCTCGTCGCCGGCGCGCGACCGCCCCGTCCCGAAGCCGGTCATGCTCTTGAGCATGTCTCCAGGGGTGCTAGGAGGCGCCGCACCCGGCCGTCAAGGGCCGAACGCATGGAACCCTGGCACAAGCGACTGGAAGGCACCGGGAAGCGGGCCCTGGCCAGGGCGGCGGCACGGGTCTTCCGCAGGTCGGTCCCCACGCTGCCAACCGGGGTGCGCCGGGTCCTGCTGGTCCGCATCGACCAGCGCGTGGGCGAGGCGCTGCTCATCACGCCGCTGGCGCTCGCCCTGAAGGGGCTCCGGCCGGCTCCGGCGGTGGACGTGCTGGTCCACGAGAAGACCGCGCGGGTCCTCGACGGACACCCGGCAGTCGATCGCCTGCTCACCCTCGACCGGCGAGCGCTCCCGCTCGGGCCGCTCGCCCCCGGCATCCGGGCGGTCCGGGACGCTGGCCCGTGGGACGTGGTGGTCGACTGCGGAAACTGGGAGGTCCCCGGTGTCACGTCCGCGCTCGTCTCCCGGCTGGTGGCCGGCGAGACCCAGGTCATCGGGCCGGCGGTGGCACCCACCGGCCCACTCCACGACGTGCTGGTCGCGGCCCGCACCGACACCCGCTCCGAGCTCGCCCAGCGGCTGCATCTGCTCTCCCCGCTGCTGGAGACGCCGCTGCTCCTGCCCAGCTTCCGCACGCCGCGGATCTCCGAGTCGCGCAAGCCCTTCCTCGATCGCGTTCGAGCCACGCCGCACGCCATCCTGGTGCCCGGCGGCCGGCTCGGGTGGAGACGCATCCCTCCCGGGCTGTTCTCGCTCGCGGCACGGGTCCTCACCGAGCTCGGGCGCAGCGTGGTCGTCGCCTGGGGACCGGGCGAGGAGCAGCTGGCGAGGGAAGTGACGAGCGGAGTGCCCAGCGCGCGGCTCGCCCCTCCCACGAACCTCGATGAGCTCGCTGCTCTGCTCGCAGCGGCCGGGTGCACCGTCTGCAACAACTCCGGGCCGATGCACCTCTCCGTGGCGGTCGGCGCACCGACCCTCGCACTGTTCCTGAAGATGGATCCCGAGCGGTGGGGTTACCGGTTCCCGCCCCACGACGTGCTCGACCTCACGAGCGTGATTGGAGATGACCGTCGGGCAGCGAAGGCAGTCGACCTCGCGGTGCGGGCCTTTGCGGACGCGTTGAAGTGACCAGGACTCCGGGGCTGCCCTGAAGCGGCCTACTTCGATGGACGGTCGAGCCGCTCCAGCAGCTCGGTGGTGCTGTGATCTTTCGGATCCCCGGCAATCGCCACCCGTCCGCCCCACGCCGCGAGCTCGTCGCGCTCGGGAACGGTCTCCGGCGTGTAGTCCGTCCCCTTGACCTGCAGATGAGGCCGGAGCCGCCTGAGCACGGCCCGCACGTCCGGCTCGCCGAAGAGCACCACGTGGTCGGTGCAGGCCAGGGCTGCCACCAGCTCCGCCCGCTCCGCCGCCGGGATGCGCGGGCGCCCGGGCCCCTTCAGCGCGCGCGCCGAGGCGTCGTCGTTCACCGCCACCACCAGCACGTCGGCCAGCGCCTTCGCCCCCTCGAGGTAGCGGACGTGCCCGACGTGCAGCAGGTCGAAGGCGCCGTTCGCCAGCGCCACCTTCTTCCCCGCCTCGCGCGCCGCCTCCACCGCCGCCGCGACGACCTCGAGCGGCTGGACCTTCCCCGCGGTGCTCACCGGCCGCCCAGCTCCGAGGCGAGCTCGTCCGCGGTCACGGGCGCCGTCCCGGTCTTGAGGACCACCAGCGCACCGGCCACGTTCGCCAGCTCCGCCGCAGAACGCGCCGAGGCGCCCGCAGCGAGGCCGAGAGTGAAGGCAGCCATCACCGTGTCGCCCGCCCCCGTGACGTCCACCGCCGCTCGCGTCCCGTGCGCCGGGAGCAGCTGCACTTCTCCGCCGCGCTCGAGCAGCGCCATCCCCCGCCGGCCGCGCGTCACCAGCAACACCTGGGCGTCGAGCATCGTCAGCGCGGTTCCGGCCGCTCGCGCCAGCGCGCGATCGTCCTCCACCGGAAGCCCGGTCAGCGCGGCGAGCTCGGGCTCGTTCGGTTTCGCCGCCCTGAACCCGCTCAGCCCTCCGAGCGCGTACCGCGAGTCCACCGCCACCAGCGTCCCGCTCGAGGCGAGGTGGCGCAGCGTGGCCCGCGTGGCATCGCCCACGACGCCCCCGCCGTAGTCGCTCACCAGCACCGCATCTGCTCCGTGTACCGCCTCCTCCACGACCTGCCGGAGCCGAGCCGAGACCGCGGCCGGAAGCGGGAGCGGATTTCCCCGGTCCAGGCGGAGCATCTGCTGGCGGGAGGTGTTCAACCCCCCGGCTAGGATCCGGGTCTTGGTCTCGGTGAAGGGGGCATCCACGGCCACCACCCGGATGCCGCGCTCGGCGAACCGCTGGCGCACCGCCTCACCCATCTCGTCACGACCGAGCACGCCCACCGCCGTCACCTCGGCGCCCAGCGCCCGGGCGTTGGCCGCCGCGTTCGCCGCGCCCCCGAGCGTCACCTCGGACGCCTCGTGGCGGACCACCAGCACCGGGGCCTCCCGGCTCACCCGATCGGTCTGCCCGTAGACGTAGTGGTCGGCCACGAGGTCCCCGACCACCACGAGCTTGCGCCCGCGGATGCTGGACAGCAGCCGTGACAGTTCGGACGCCACGGTCCCAGCTTGTCCCACACCCCGGGCACCCGGCGCCAATTCCTCGATCCCCAATGGCACCGTCCACGACGAAGGGGGAAAGCGAGATGGCCGAGTACATGGCGGCCTGGCGCCTGCGGCTCGAGGCCCTCGTTGGAGCGGCTACCCCGTGACCCGTTCGAGGTGCTCCCCGCCCTCGAGCACCTCCACCCCCAGCCGCAGCACGTGCACCGGCGCTCCCTCGGAGCACCGCACCGCGTCCTTCTCCGTGGTGAGCAGCCAGGCGCCGGCCGCCGAAGCCTTCCGCTCCAGCTCGCGCAGCTCGTCTCCCCCGAACCGGTGGTGGTCCGCGAAATCGGTGAACCCCACCACCTCGGCCCCCAGACCCTCCAGCGTCTTCCGGAAAGAGGTGGGACGGCCGATTCCCGCGAATCCCACGACCCTCCGGCCGCGGAGCACGTCCGGCGGATGCACCTCGCCGCCCGGAGCCACCACGTCGCGCGGTCCGTGGCGTGCGCGGACCCGCGGAATGCCCTCCGGCCAGGGCACCGGGACCGGCACCTCCGCCGCCCGGACCCAGAGCAGCGTCGCTCGACCCAGCGCCCACGGTGGCTCGCGCAGCGGCCCGCGCGGGAGCAGGTGTCCGTTCCCCAGCCCCACCGCCTCGTCCACCACCACCACGTCCGCGTCGCGCTGGAGCCGCCAGTTCTGGAACCCGTCGTCGAGCAACGCCACTCCCGATCCGCACCGGGCCGCGAGCCCTGCCAGCCGGACCCGGTCGCTCCCCACCCAGACCGTCACCGAGGGCAGGCTGCGCGCCAGCATCAGCGGCTCGTCCCCGCACCGGTCCGGCTCCGGCCACGGCGGCCCCTCCACGCGCACGTCGGTCGTGACCGTCCGCCCGTAACCGCGGCTGAGGATGGCCACCGGCTTTCCGCGGGCGACGAGACGCTCGGCCAGCTCCCGCACCACCGGCGTCTTCCCTGCCCCGCCCACCTGCACGTTTCCCACCGAGATGACTCGCAGCCCAGGCACCCGCTCGGCGTGGAGCCACCCGCGCCTCCGGGCCGTGGTCCGCACCTGCACCCCCGCAGCGAAGATCGACTCCATCACCGCCAGCGGCGAAAGCGCCAGCTCGCGGAACGTTCCCTCGGGACGCTCCGGGTAGAACAGCCGCTCGACCCAGCCGCTCATGCCCTCGCCCCTGCGCGCGCGTAGAGCCCGAGCAGCGCCTCCGCCACCGACCGCACCTCGGGCATCGACACCGCCCGGCGCTCCTCGCCGAGAGCGACCCGGGCCAGTGCCTCGGGCGTCGGCGCCTCGAGGAGCGCGTCCGCCCAGACGGAGAGCGCCCCCTGGTGCACACCCACCACGCGCGCACCCACCGCCCTGCCCTGCAGCGCCGCACGGCCCGCCTCGTCGTTCCCCAGCCCGAGAACCCACAGCTCGTCCATCGCCTGCATCCAGCGCAGCAGGGAGTCGCCACCCTGGTACCCGGGGAAGCGCACCGGAAGGCCCAGCGCCTCCGCCCGCGACCGCAGCTCGGGCCCGAGCTTCCCGTCGCCGAGCAGCACCAGCGTCGCCCGGGGCAGTCGTGCCCTGACTCGGCCGAAGGCCTCCAGCGCCAGCTCGTGGCGGCGGGAGGGCTGAAAGGTGGAGACCATGCCGATGACCGGCGGGGTGAGGTCGAGCGAGGCCTGGAGGCCCGCCCGGTCCGCGGGCGGCCGGAACGCGGGCGGGACCAGCGGCGGAAGCACCATCCACGGCTCCGCGAGAACCGATCCCAGCTCCGGCGTGGGCACGGTGTACGCGGCGGCCGGCGGACGGATCGCCCGGAGCGAGCGGCCGGCATGGAATGAGCGCACCCGGATGCCCCGGTGTCTCGACAGCGCGGTCACCCAGTGGTCGTGGCTGAAGTGGGTGTGCACCACGTCCGCCTCCAGCGTCCGCAGCCGGCGTGCATCTCGCCACACTCCGGCCGCGCCGTCTCGGGTGGACAGCCGGAGGCCCCGAGAATCCAGCAATCCGAGCGCCCCGAGGCGCGGCGCCGCTGGCTCCTCCGAGCCGGTTCCCGTCCGCGTCGAGTCGATGGCCACCGACACCGCATGCCCCAGCGCGCGCTGCGCCTCGGCCAGGAGCGCCACCGGTTCGGCCGGGCCGCTCCACACCGGGCTGGAGAGGAGGTGGAGGATCCTCACCGGAAACGCTCCAGCTTCATGTACAGCCGGCGCAGTGCCTCCACCTCGGCCTCGAGCGTCCAGCGGGCGCGCACCTCTGCCATCGCCGCACGGCCCACCGCCTCCGCACGCGACGGCTCGGCGAGCAGCGGCTCGAGGAGCTCCACCAGCGCCGGTACGTCCCCCGGCGCGTAGAGGAAGCCGGTCACCCCTTGCTCCACCAGCTCCGGGTAATGGGGGAGCGCTGCCGCCACCACGCAGCAGCCGCTGGCCATCGCCTCGAGCAGCACGAGCGAGAAGCTTTCCTGCCGGGATGGCTGCACGAGCACCGTCAGTCCCCGGTACACCGGGGCGGCGTCGTCCAGCTCTCCCAGCTGCTCGAGCCCGGCCAGGCGCCCGGCGAAGGCCCGCCATCGCCGGGTCACGAGCCCGGCGAGCACCGCCCGCCACCGGGGGAATCTCGGACCGAGGTTGGCCCAGGCCGCCGCGAGATCCTGCTGCCCCTTGGACGGTCGGATGCGTCCCACCGCGCCCAGTCCCAGACTCCCGCCCACGCCGAGCGAGCGCCAGGCCCCGGCCCGGTCCGCCGGTGGGGCAAACTGCTGGACGTCGACGCCGTGAGGCACCACCTCCGCCCGGAGCCCCAGCTCGCGGAGGGCCACCCGGGTCAGGACCACCCGCGCATCCGCCCGGCGCGCGAGGAAGCGCGTCCAGCCCGAGGGACGTCCCGCCGAGTGACGGGTGAAGACCACCTGCACCGACGGCCGCAAGCGCTGCAGCAGAAGCGCCGCCAGAAGCTCCAGATTCCGGTGGGCGTGCACCACCAGCGGCCCGCTCCTCGCCATGTCCAGGAGCGCGCGCCACGGCAGCCGGCGGACGCCCCGGAGCCGCCCCCAGCCGATCACGTGGGCCGGCAGGCGGCGGGCGACGTCCTCCACGTGACGCGTCACCCCGGTGCGCCGCCCGTGGAAGTGGAGGAGCACCACCGGGGTCATCCCGCCGACCCCGCTCTCCGCGGCATGGGGCGGGTTCCTGCCCCGAGCAGAAGACGGGCGACGAGGTCGACGTTGCGCTGGCTCGCGCCCGACACCTGGCGAACCGCCTGGGCGGCGAGGCTCCCGAGGTTGGCCAGCACGTCCGGCCGGCCGAGCAGCTCGGAGAGGACGCGATACAGCTGCTCGGCGTCCGCGACCTGGATGCCGCCCCGGCCGAGCAGCACCTGCACGCTGTCGCGGAAGTTGTCCATGCGCGGGCCGAAGAGGACCGGCCTCCCCTGCGCCGCGGGCTCGAGGATGTTCTGCCCGCCGCGGGGCGTGAAGCTCCCGCCGACGAACACCACCGTCGCCAGCCGGTAGACCCGGGCCAGCTCGCCGATGGTGTCCAGCACCATCACCGGTGCGCCCGCCGGGCCTCCGGTGCGTCGGCCCACCTCGACGCTCCGGGACTGCGCCAGGGACTGCACCCGCGCTGCGCGGTCCACGTAGCGCGGAGCGAGCACCAGCCGTAGCCCGGGGTGCGCCTCGCGCAGGCGCTGCCACACCGAGAGGAGAATCTCCTCCTCGCCCTCGTGGGTGCTGCCGCCCATCAGCACCGGGGCGTCCTGCGGCAGCCCCAGCGCCATCCGGAGCGCCTCGTCCTCCGGGGAAGGCTCGGGCACCGCGAGCCCGTCGAATTTGGTGTTCCCGGTCACCCACACCCGGTCCAGCGGCGCGCCGAGGGACAGAGCGCGCTCGGCCTCGTCGTCCTCGCGCATCAGGAGCAGGTCCAGCTCGGTGAGTGGATTGCCGAAGACCGCGAAGAGCGTTCGGTATCCGCGGAGGCGCTCGGGGGAGAAGCGCCCGTTGGTGAGCACCACCCGGGACCCCGCTGCCCGGGCGGCGTGGATGAGGTTGGGCCAGATCTCCGCGTACTCGAGGACCAGCAGATCCGGCCGCAGCGCGTGCATCGCCCGCCGGGTGGCCCCGGGGAGATCCCAGGGCGCGTAGAGCACCCCGTCGACCTGGGCGGAGAGACGCTGCTCGGCCATCGCCCGGCCGGTGTCGGTCATGGTGGTGAGAAAGATGCGGGCGTCGGGGAACCGCTCGCGGAAGCGGCCGATCATCGGCGAGAGCGCCTGGAGATCTCCCGCGCTCGCCCCGTGAAGCCAGACTCGCGGCCAGCCTCCCCGGGGCACCGCCTCCGACCGGTAGAACCCGAAGCGCTCCAGCAACCCACGCCGCGTCTTCCGCGCGAGCAGCAGCACCGGAGAAGCGAGGATGAAGGCGATGGTGCTGAGCAGCACGTACAGGGCCCGCCTCACGGGGCCGCCTCCACCTTCACCGGCTGGGCCAGCAGCCAGGGCCAGGACACGTCACCGAGGCCCAGCCCCGGAGTCTCCACCCGCACCTCCACCAGCACCTGGCCCGGAGCCTCGAGCCGGACGTGGGAGGCATCCAGAGCCCGCCCCGGCCCGTGCACGTGGAGCCGGGTTCCGGTCGGGCGCACCGCCGGGAGCCGAACGTCCAGCACCTCGCCGACCCGGAACGTCCGGCGGTCGGCCGGGAGCACGGCGAAGCCGGCGACGGGAGCGAGGGCGTCCACCGCGCAGTAGAAGCGACCCGCGCGGAGCTCCTGGACCAGCGCCTGCGCGGCCTCGGCCGGGGCCTCGGGAAGCGAGGTGATGCCGGTGAGGTGGAGCGACATCCAGCGGAACGCCGCGCCGTAGCTCGGCCAGCCGTGCGCATCGGGACCGCAGAAGGCGAGCTTCGGCTCCGGGCCGTCCAGCGACAGCAGCCAGTCCTCCACCGGCCGCGCCTCGGCGAGCGCGTACACCAGCGCGCGCTCCGGGCTCACCAGCGCCGTCCCCAGCGCAGGAAGGAGACGGGTGAACGGACGCTGCCGGAGCGCTCCCCAGGCGGAGTCGCCGCTCCACACCTCCACCCCGCTCGCGATTCGCGCCTGGGGGAGGTCGGTCCATGCTCGCTGCGGGTGGAGAGGGTGGGCCAGGACCGCCAGACCGCCCAGCTCGAGGACGGCCCGCACCGGCGCGGAGACCTTCTCGGCGTCGGTCAGTGCCCGCCGCGTTCCCACGTCGACCAGGTGTCCGAAGGGCGTGCTCGACTCCTGGCCCGGAACGAGGAGCACGCCTTCCTCCCGGACCGGGGTGGGAAGCTCCCGCGGGTTGTGGTCGGTGAGGACGAGGAAGTCGAGCCCGGCCGCGCGCGCTGCGACGGCCACGTCGGTGGGGCTGCCCCGACCGTCACTGCGGGTGGTATGCACGTGCCAGGCGCCCCGGAGCTCGCGGGTGGCCGGCGGGGGCGTGAGCGGCAGCGGCCGGACCGCGGCCAGTAGCGCGAACCAACCCAGGGTGAGGGCGAGGAGGAGCAACGCCCAGCGGAGCAGGCGGATCCATCCCGGAGTCTTCTTCCGGCGCCGGATCGGCCGGAGCACCATGCTCGGACGCTTCACCGGGTGGTCCCCGTGGCGGCCGGAGGTGGGTGCTGCAGCGCCCAGGCCTCGGCGTACCAGCCACCGCGGAGCAGGAGCTCCTGGTGCGTGCCGTCCTCCACCACCCGCCCGGCCACCAGCACGTGGATGCGGTCCGCCCGGGCGATGGTCTGGAGCCGGTGAGCGATGACCAGCGCGCTGCGGCCGGGGAGCACGCTCTCCAGCGCGGTCTGGACCTCGCGCTCGCCCTCGGGGTCGAGGCTGCTGGTGGCCTCGTCGAGCACCAGGAGCCGGGCATCCTTGAGCACCGCCCTGGCGAGGGCGAGCCGTTGCCGCTGTCCGCCGCTCAGCCGCGCGCCACGCTCGCCCAGCGGGGTGTCCCACTGGCGGGGGAGAGCCATGACGAACTCCTCGGCGCGGGCTGCGCGGAGCGCCGCACGCAGCTCGCCTCCGGTCGCCTCCGGGCGCGCAGACAGGAGATTCTCGCGGACCGTTCCGGAGAAGAGGAGCGGCTCCTGCGTGACCAGCGCCATCTGGGAACGCAGCGAGGCGATGGTGCACGCTTCCATGTCCGTCCCATCCCAGAGGATGCGACCGGCATCGGGGCGAACGAAGCGGAGCAGCAGCGCCGCGACGCTGCTCTTCCCTCCTCCGCTCGGTCCCACGAGGGCGGTGACCTTCCCCACCGGAATCCCCAGCTCGAGGCGGGCGAGCGCGGGGCGATCCCCGTAGGCGAGGCTCACGGTGTCGAGGCGCACCGCTCTGGCGAGGCGCGGCGCGGGCTTGGCCCCGGGCGAGTCGGTGACCAGCGGCGGTGTCTCCAGCACCTCGAGGAGGCGCTCCGCCGCGGCCGCCCCCTGGGTGGCGAACTGCGAGGCGCGGCCCAGCTCCTTGACCGGCTGGTAGAGGAGGATCAGCGCGGCGAGGAAGGAGAGCAGCCGCTCGGGTGCCACCTCCATGTTGCCCGCGGCCCACACCAGCACCGCTGCCACCGCGAGCGCCGCCAGCACCTCGGTCAGCGCAGGCACGGCTGCGCGCGCCCACCCGGCGCGGGCGAGGGTCGCCGCGTGCGCCTCGGCACGGCCAGCGAAGCGCGCGGCCTCGGCCTGCTCCACCCCGTAGGCCTGCACGGTGCGCACCGCCGCGAGCGCCTCGCGCAGCTGGCCCGCCATCCCCCCGAGCCTCGCCTGCCCTTCCCGGGTCCGCCGGAGCACCGAGCGGGTCAGCCGGGCCACCGGAATCGCGGCCAGGGGCACCACCGCCAGCGCGACCAGCGAGAGGCGCCAGTCGAGCGTCACCGCCACCGCGGCCAGGACGGCGACCTGCAAACCGTCGCGGATCCACGAGCCCACGGCGTAGATGGCGGCGGTCTCCACCGCGGACACGTCGGCCGAGAAGCGCGACAAGAGATCTCCGCTCATCCTTGCCGCCAGCTGCACCGGCGACTGGCGCAGGAGCGCGTCGAGCAAGGCTCGCCGCAGCCAGGCCACCGTCCGCTGTCCGAACTGCCCGTTCCAGGTGAACTGCGCGGCGTAGGCGAGTCCCTTCACCGCGGCGACGGCGACCAGCATCAGGGGCAGCGCGAGCAGGAGGCGGTCCCGGCCGGCGGCCTCGAACGCCGGCGCCCAGCCTGCCACCCGTCCCAGGGCCGAGGCGCCACCGGTGAGGAGGTAGCGGAGGGTGGGCCCCACCAGGAAGGCGTACAGACCGGTGGCAAGCGCGAGCACCACCATCGCCATGCTTGCCAGCACCAGACGGCCGAGGTGTGGCCGCGCGTAGGGCAGGAGGCGCCAGAGCGCGCGCCACCCCGAACGTCGGCCGACGGTGCTGTCCACGGCGGTGGTCACCAGGGAACCGAGGTGTACCATCCTGCCCCCGAGCGTCCATGGCCAACGGCGAGCTGATGGTGGTGGCAGGCGAAGCCTCGGGGGACCTTCACGCGGCGGACGTCCTGGCCGAGCTGCGCCGGCGCCGCCCGGAGCTCCGGACCTTCGGGATGGGTGGCCCTCGCCTCCAGGCCGCGGGGCTGGAGAGGCTGTTCGACGCACGAGAAATTTCCGTGATGGGCATCGCCGAGGTCCTCCCGCGGCTGCCGCGCATCTGGCGGGTGTTCCGGGCCCTGGTGCGCGCCGCCCGCGAGCGCCGGCCGGCGGCCGCTCTCCTGGTGGACGTGCCGGACTTCAACCTGCGGCTCGCGCGGAAGCTCCGGGGGCTCGGCATCCCGGTGGTGTTCTACGTGAGCCCCACGGTGTGGGCCTGGCGGAGAGGACGCGTCCGGCAGATCGCCCGGGACGTGGACCGGATGCTCTGCATCCTTCCCTTCGAGGAGGACTTCTACCGGAGGCACGGGGTGCGCGCCCGGTACGTGGGCAACCCGTTGGTGGAGCAGGTCCCCGCGCCGGGGGCGCCCGAGGCCTTCCGCCGGGCCCTGGGCCTCGAGCCGGCCCGTCCGACGCTGGCGATGCTCCCCGGGAGCCGTCCGAGCGAGCTGCATCGCCTGCTCCCCCCGATGGTGGAGAGCGCGGCCCTGCTCCAGCGGGAGAGGCCCGAGCTGCAGATCGTCGTCCCGGTCGCGCCGGGGCTGGACCCGGGGCCGGTGCGGGCGGCGTTCGCAGCGCGAGGGCTCCAGCCGACGCTGGTGGACGGCCGGACCGCGGAGGTGGTCGGCGCCTCCGACGTGGCGGTGGTGGCCTCCGGCACCGCGACCCTGGAGACCGCACTGATGCTCCGCCCGATGGTGGTGGTGTACCGGATGTCGGCGCTGAGCTGGGCCGTGGGCAGGCTGCTGGTGAAGGTGGCCTTCGTCTCCCTGGTAAATCTCTTATCCGGCCGCCGGCTGGTGCCCGAGCTGCTCCAGTCCCGTCTCCGCCCCGAGGCGGTGGCCGAGGAGGTGCGGCGCCTCTGGGCTCCGGGAGGCGAGCGCGAGGCGCAACTCGAGGGCCTCCGCGCACTGCGGACCCGTCTGGGCGATGGCCCCACGGCGTCGCGCGTGGCGGACGAGGTGCTGGAGGTCCTCGAGGCGCGTGCTAAGGACGCGGGGCTCCCAAGCGCCCGATGAATCCAGCCCTGGTCTGCATTCCCACCTACAACGAGCGCGACAACGTCGAGTCGATCGTCCGCGCGGTCCTTGCCTCCGATCCGCGGGTGGACGTGCTGGTGGTCGACGACGCGAGCCCCGACGGGACCGGCGAGCTCGCGGACGCGCTCGCTCGTGAGTCGCCCCGGATAAACGTGCTGCACCGGGCAGGCAAGGCGGGGCTGGGCAAGGCGTACCTGGCGGCGTTCGCCTGGGCGCTCGAGCACGATTACCGCTTCGTCCTGGAGATGGACGC
>Ga0070664_100003616_pt1 | contig 12456 bp, 9 predicted proteins | sample KBSC73metaG_FD_65863 | JGI IMG/M metagenome (GOLD analysis project Ga0070664, IMG submission 65863) | Corn rhizosphere microbial communities from Kellogg Biological Station, Michigan, USA - KBS C7-3 metaG | ecosystem: Host-associated > Plants > Roots > Rhizosphere > Soil ... | reverse complement strand
GTACGTGATCGCATAGGGGGAGCACCTCGCAAGATCGCGTATCGGTCAGATTCGAGAAAGGCTGTAGAGAACTGGGCAGATCCGTCCACCTTCGCGGCTGTCGGGCTTGGGCGGGACAGCTTTCGCCTGAACCTTTGCGAAAGCTGGGCTGCTGATTACTGGCTGCTGGGGAGAAAAATGCGAGTGAGCGAAGCGAAACGAGCCAGGCGAACGGAGCGAGCCGACGAAGCGGCGAGCGAGAGAGCCTGTGGGGGAGTCTGAGGGGCGAAGGCCCCTCAGATAAAGGTCAACCGGAAGCGGAACGCGAAGCACCCTGCGAAAGTGCTGACGTTTAGCCGCGGACGTGCCGCCGGACCATTCCGGCGATACCTCCAGCGCTCCGCTCCCGGTCCACCGTGCCGAGCCCGCGGAGTTCGCGTGTAGACCACGCGACTCCGCGAGGGCGGCCCGAGCTCAGGCTCTAGGTCAGAACCTTGATGACGACGCGGCGATTCTGCGCGCGACCTTCCTTGGTCTTGTTCGGCGCGATCGGCTTCTCTTCACCGTAGCTGATGACGCTGATCTTGTGGAGCGGCACCTGATGCTGCTCGTAGAGATAGCGCTTAACGGCTTCCGCACGCTCGAGGCCGAGCTTGTAGTTCAGATCTTTCGGCCCTGCGTTATCGGTGTGGCCTTCGATCTCGATGTAGGCGCCATTCGGCTCGGCCTTCAGCTTCTGCACGAGCGCGTCGAGGTCAGCCTTCGCCTCGTCCGGCATCGTCGCCTTTCCGAACTTGAAGCCGCCCTTGTCTTCGCTGAGCGTGACTTCGTAGACGAGCCGCTTCGAAGCGCGCTCGATCGCGTCCGCTCGCGTGTTGACCGCATCAGCAGCCGCTCGCGCTTCATCAGCACGACGGCCTGCCGCATCGGCGCGCTGTCCCGCTGACTGCGCCTTCTGGTCGACTTCGTTGATCCGTCCCTCGTTCGCACGCGTCCTTTCCTGCGTTTCCTCGACGGACTTGGACAACGTCTCGACCTTGCCGTTCACCTCACCAACTTCTGTTCTCACCATCTTCTTCGTCGCGCAGGCGGTGGTGCCGCCGAGCGCGAGCGCAAGAATTGGCGCTGCGACCACGAGCTTCTTCATCTTTGCCTCCGAACGTATATTGCCGAGTGAGCGAGTGAGTAATTACTGGGGTTCAGACGAACGGTCGGGCCGCCGTTGGAGCCGGCGTTCCCGGATATGTAACCGGCGCGCGCGCGGACCGTGAGCGCACCGTCGCGTGCGCGCACTTCCACCGGGCGCCATCCCTCGCGCTGGCTCGAGGCCTCGAACGCGAGCATGTACTGATGTCTAAGCTCGTCCACGATCTGCCGGGCCGCGAGGCTGGCGTGCGCGGGAGCGCTGGCGACGAACATCTCGCCACCGGTCAATTTCGCCAGATCCGGAAGCGCGCCAGTCATTTCAGGGGCGACAGTCACCGCGTTACGCGGATCGTCAATCGTCGCAACCACCGCAACGATGTAGACCGGAATGTCGATGGTGCTGGCAATGGTCGACACCTGCTCAGAGGTCAGCCGGCTTCGGGTGTCGATGCCATCCGTCAGGACGACGACCGCGCTCCTTTGTGGAACGCGACCTTTGCCTGGTCCCTCGGAGGCCACGAGCCTCGCCGTTTCCGCTATCGCATCGTAGAGAGAGGTCTGGCCGTACGGCGACTGCACCTTGTCGAGTCCCGCGACCAGCGAATCAATATCAGAGGTGAATGGCGTCACGCGATCGAGGCGTGTGTCAAAACTGAAGAGCGCTGCCTCGTCGCCAGGCTTCAACGCGCCGAATACATGTCGCGCGGCCTGCCGCGCATCCACCGCTTTGGTCCCCACTCGCATGCTGCCGCTGATGTCGAAGAGCATCGCGAGCTTGACCGGCCCATCGGCCTGTGCACGGAAGTCGAGAATCGGCCGGACCTGTCCGGCTTCGGCTACGATGAAATCCTTCCGCTCGAGGTTTCCAACGAAGCGGCCCTTTCGATCGCGAACGACGGCGCTCACCGACACGACGTCGATCGACGAACGAAATGTGCTGATTGGCGGCTCCTGAGCCAACGCCGTCCCGGGAGTGGGGAGCAGGGAGAGCGTCAGCGCCGCGTTCACCACGAGGAAACGCCTCGTCATGCACCCTGCTACTCCAAGGACTTTGCCAAATGGTTAACTCATTAATTTGACTGTAGTTATCTCTACAGCACGATCCGGTCGTGGTCAAACAAAAGACCAAAAAGCGGTAAGAATTACGCGATCAGTGCGTTTACTAGAGCTCATTTTTACACGCGCATTTCAGTAGACTTTTCGTCATCGAAAATTGAAGTTGTCGAACGCTTTCAATTACAGATTTCGACGTGCGCCGTCACTCCAAGTCGGGATGGAATCAAAAGAATGACGGCGAGGGCGGTAGAATCCTCACCATGACGCCTCGTGCCTCCTCCGCCATCCCGGTCGCCCAGCGGGTGGGCGGCTTCAGCTATGCGATTCGCAACATCGTCGCGGAGGCTCGCAAGATCGAGGCGGCCGGCCGCAAGGTTCGCTACCTGAACATCGGCGATCCCATTATTTTTGGTTTCCGCACGCCGCCACACATGATCGAGGCAGTGGAGCGCGCCATGCGCGACGGCGATAACGGGTACGCTCCGTCGGTCGGCATTCTGAAAGCACGGGAGGCGGTGACCGCCGAGTGCATTCAGCGCGGGATGCCGATGACGCCCGACAGGGTCGTGATCACGTCCGGTACCTCGGAAGGCATCGAGCTCGCGCTGACAGCCCTGGCGGGGCCGGGTGACGAAGTGCTGATCCCGGTACCAACGTATCCCCTCTACACCGCGGTCCTCGCGAAGATTGGCGCGCGGGCGGTGTTCTACAGGACCGACGAGCAGCGCGGATGGCAGCCGGACATCGACCACGTTCGCAGCCTGGTGACGCCGGCGACGCGGGCCCTCGTCGTAATCGACCCGAACAACCCGACGGGCGCGACCTACTCGACCGAGGCACGACGCGCGCTCGTCGATCTCGCCGATACGCACAATTTTCCACTCCTCGCAGACGAGGTCTACGCAGACCTGGCGTTCGACGGGCCGGTTCCGGCGATTGCCGCGCTGAACCCGGACGCTCCTGTGATTACGTTTTCGTCGTTGTCCAAGGCCTACCTCGCGCCAGGCTGGCGAAGCGGCTGGCTCGCCGTCGGCAAGACTGACCGGCTCGACGAGGTGCTCGGGGGCATCAAGAAGCTCGCGGATGGCCGACTCTGCAGCACTGGCCCGATGGAACACGCGCTCGCCGCCGCGCTCAGCGGCGACCGATCGCATCAGGAATCGTTCCGGCAGGCCCTGAGTGAACGCGCGGCCGTCACCTACGAGCAGCTGAATGCCGTCGAGGGCATCACCTGCGTCCGGCCGACCGCGGCGTTTTATGCGATGCCGCGGGTGGATCTGCCTGAGGGCAAGACCGATGCGGACTTCGTGCTCGGTCTGCTGCGTGCGACGGCCGTCCTCTGCGTCTACGGATCCGGCTTCGCAACGGCACCCGGCGACGGATACTTCCGTGTGGTGTTCCTCGCGTCCCCAGCTGAACTCCGTGAAATCTATGGCCTGATAGCCGAGTTCACCCGCGACTTCCTGGCCGGGCGGACCTCATAAAGTGACGGCCGACCGGGCGGAACAGAAATCACTCATCCTTTGGACCATCAGCATGATCGCCCTCGTCGGCATCGTGCTGTGGTGTGCGTTTCTCGTTCGCGACGTCCTGTTGCTCGTCTACGTCAGCGGCCTTCTTGCTATAGGGTTCAGTCCTGTCGTGCGGCTGATCGAGCGCCAAAAAGTCCTGCCGATCGGTCCCAAGCGGTTCCCGCGCTGGCTCGCCATTCTGATCCTGTATCTGGTCATCATCGGCATCCTGGTCGGCATCGGCTTCATGATCTTTCCGCCGCTGGCAAATCAGGCGCAGCAGTTCTGGGCGGCGTTTCCGGACATGTACGAGCGTGCCCAGGAGTTCCTGATCCGCAAAGGAGTGCTGAGAGAACCGGTCTCACTGACCGAAGCCGTCAAGCACGCGCCGACCAGTGGCGGCGGACAAGCGGTCGGGACCCTCCTCGGCGCCGTCATGGGCGTGGTCGGCGGCTTATTCGGACTGGTCACGATTCTGATCCTGACGTTCTACATCCTTATTGAAGGCGACAGCCTCCAGCGGACGATGCTGCAGCTGTTTCCCGCGCGTGACCGCGCGCGCGTGGCCGCCGTCAGTCGCGACATCACGCTCAAGGTCAGCGCGTGGCTCGGCGGCCAGTTGCTCCTCGGCGCGATGATCGGCATCAGTTCGGCGATCGGCTTGGGGCTGCTCGGCATTCCTTTCTTTTATGTGCTCGCCTTGATCTCCGGTGTCGGCGAACTCATCCCGGTCGTCGGTCCATTCCTCTCTGCGATCCCGGCGATCGCCGTCGCCGCCACGGTTTCGATCAATAAGGTGGTCCTGGTGATCATTTTCTTCGTCCTGCAGCAGCAGCTCGAGAATCACATCCTCGTCCCGAAAGTCATGCAGCGGCAGGTCGGCGTCAGCCCCGTGACCGTCATCGTTGCGCTGCTCATCGGCGGGAAACTGCTGGGAATCGTCGGCGCGATCCTGGCGGTTCCCACCGCGGCGATTCTGCAGGTGGTGTTCTGGGAAGTCGTCGCCGCGAGGGACAAGCAGGAAAAGAATTGATGATTGTCGATTGCTGATTGTCGATTGACGGCAATCAGCATTCAGCAATCAGCATTTCAGTAATAAAACAGGATTGCGACCCACGGAAAGACCGCCACGGCAAGGTAGAAGACGGCAAGGATCGCGACGGCGCGGTGCACGGCAGACAGGTGTAGCGCGATTCCGAAAAACCCGGCGGCGACCTTCACCGTCGCCAGCGCGGCTCCCTGCCCGATGAGTGACATCAGCCAGCCGATCAGCGGATTGGCCTCGATGCGCAGGCCATAGATGCTCACGCCGACGTAAGTCAGCACCCCGTCGGACGCCTGAGCGATGAGGAATACCAGAACAGCGACGTCGCCGAAGACGTCGCGCCCGGTACGTCGGCCCGTGCCCACAGTGCCTCCCTGGTTCCGCAAAGACGGAAGAGCGTGCGCGAGCCGCCGTCCGAACCACTCCACAAGCGGAGTTTAGTCAATGCGGATGCCAACTGACTGAAGAATCGACCAGGCGTCCTGGCAGGCCCGGCGGACTATACTCGGTCCATGCGCCGAGACCCTCTTTCTTACCTGGGCGAAGAGCTCGATTCGCTGAAAAAGCAGGATTTATACCGGAAACTTCGCGTCCTGGAAGACGAGCAGAAGGCCCACACGACCTTCGACCACCGCTCAGTAGTCAACCTTTCGTCGAACAATTATCTCGGCCTCACGACCCATCCCCGACTTCGGCAGGCGGCGCTAAAAGCGACCGAGACCTATGGCGTCGGGTCCGGGTCCGTCCGGACGATTGCCGGCACGATGGCGCTCCATATGGAGCTCGAGCGCCGCCTGGCTGAGTTCAAAAAGGTCGAGGCAGTGGTCGTCTTCCAGAGCGGCTTCACCGCAAATGCGGGAACCGTATCTGCCATTCTCACCAAAGACGACGTCGTCATCTCCGATGCGTTGAACCACGCCAGCATCATCGATGGCTGCCGTCTGAGCCGCGCAACGATCAAGGTGTTTCCGCACAAGGACGTCGATGCGGCGCGCAAGATCATCGACGAACTGCCCGCCAGCCAGCGCAAACTGCTCATCACCGACGGCGTCTTCAGTATGGACGGCGATCTCGGTCCGCTACCCGCGCTGTGTGATCTGGCGGAGAAGACCGGCTGCATCATGATGGTCGACGACGCGCATGCGAGCGGAGTGTTTGGCAAGAACGGGCGCGGCACGATTGATCACTTCGACATGCACGGGCGCGTCGATATCCAGGTCGGAACACTCTCAAAGGCGATTGGTGCACTCGGCGGGTACGTGGCCGGGAACCGCAATCTGATCGAGTTTCTCTACCATCGGGCGCGCCCGTTTCTCTTTTCGACATCCCATCCGCCCGCGGTGGCGGCGGCATGTATCGCCGCAATTGATGTGCTCATGGAAGAGCCGCAGATCATGGAACGGTTGTGGGACAACACACGTTTCTTCAAAGAGGGGCTGGTGCGGCTCGGATTCGACACGGGGATCAGCGAGAGCCCGATCACGCCGGTGATTGCCGGCGACAGCACGAAGGCCAATCAGTTGTCGGATCGGTTGTTCGAGGCGGGTGTGTTTGCGCAGGCGATCGGGTTCCCGACCGTCGCGCGTGACAAGGCGCGGGTCCGTACGATCGTCACCGCCACGCACACACGCGACGATCTTCACTACGCCCTCGACACCTTTGCCAAGGTGGGCAGGCAGATCGGCCTGATTTGAAGAGTACCGCTTCGGGTCGCGCGCGGGAGCTGTTCGAGACTTACACGCGGGATCTGTCGACCGAAGATCTTCAGCGGCTGTTCACCGACGACACACGCGACGCCTACCAGTTCTTCACGCGCGGAAAAGACGACGACCGGTTCGCCGGCATGCCGTTTTGGAAGAGCGGGCCGCTCCGGTTACGGGAGCTATTGGCCGCGTTCACGATGCGGCTCTCGCCGGCGCGCCGGGCGCTCTACCTCGGAGCGCTGATCGTCGCGCTCACGGGGATCATCCGGCTCTTCCGCGGATTTGAGTCCGTGAATTTTCCGTTCGGCGTGCCGTTTCTTCAGGTCGCCGTGCTCATGCCGGTATGGGCGGACGGCACGCTGGCCCTGCTCGTCAGTCTGTTCCTCGTAAACCTGCTGGTGCTCCTGGAGGTCGCGGATCGACTCTCGCTCAAAGGCGAGCTCGAAGTCGCGCGTGAGATTCAACTGGCGATGCTGCCGAAGGGAACCTATCGGACGGCCGACGTGGAGATCTGTGGCATCACACGGCCGGCGAATACCGTCGGCGGCGACTTCTACGACGTCCTTCCGCTAGCCGACGGGCGCGTCATCGTCACCCTGGGGGACGTGGCTGGCAAGGGAAGTCCGGCGGCCCTGCTGATGGCATTGCTGCTCGCCGTTCTGCGGACGCTGGTCGATGAAGAGTTGCCTCCGCCGGCGCTGGTCGAGCGGCTGAACGTGCAGATCTGCCGTCACAGCCCGTCGTCGCGCTTCATCACCTTGTTCTATGCCGTGTATTCACCATCGACCGGCACGCTGACGTACGTGAACGCCGGCCAGAACCCGCCGATGATTCGCCGCAGCGACGGACGGTACGAGCGACTTGGCAGCACCGGGGTCGCGCTGGGGATGTTCGATCATTCGACGTTCACCGCCGTGGACACGAGACTCGCTCCGGGCGAAATGCTGATTCTCTACAGCGACGGCATCACTGAAGCCGAGGATCCATCGGGTCGGCCCTTCGAGGAGTCCGGCCTGGAACTCGTCGCCGAACGGTACGCGCCGCAGGAACCGGCTGAAATAGACCTGCAGGTGCTGAAAGCCGTAGAAGCCCATGCAAAGGCATCACGGTTCATCGACGACCTGACGATCCTCGTGCTGAAACGCGCTGCGAGCGCGAGCTGAGTTGAGGGCGGAGGAGGCAGAGGTAGAGAAGACGGCACGGAGGTTGATGCTTTTCACTCGCCTGAAAGGTGTGCCAGTCGGATACTGGCAGCGGCGTCCGACGCCGTCGGCCTACGGCCGACATACAGGCTGCCTGACGCTCGAAGCGCGTGGCGGCGGACGCGAGTCTCAGTTTCGCATCCTCCGTGTCTCCGCGCCTCCGTGTTAAAAGCTTGTTCCGTGTCCTCCGTTTCCTCCGAAACTCCCGATCCGAGACCTCCTATCTGAACGCAAACACCCGAGCGTCACCGACGACGGCCAGAGGCGTCAGCTGCTGAACCGCGTGTTGACCGGTCGCCGCGAATCGCTCCCGGAACTGCTCGTACTCTCCGACGTCGACGACGAGCAGCGGTTCGTAACCCTGGGCGCGGAATGTCGCCAGCGCTTCATCGAGTCTTGTTGGCGAGAGCAGATCCCATCGCAGCGTCGGCCGGTTTGCGTAATAGCGGATGCTGCCGCTGTGTTGAGCCGCCAGCACGAACGCGTTTGCCGGGCCACGGGTGCGCACGAATTCTCCGGCGAGCGGATACTTGCGTTCCTGGTTGCGAATGTCGAAGACGCCGTTCGTGTGCGCGTAGTGCAGCGACATCGCGCCAACGAGGACCGAAATCGACGCAATCGCCGGAGTCCGCCACGCCGCAGGCAGCGCGCGGACGGCGGTCAGCGCGCATGCCGCCGCGAAGAAGATCATGATGGGGATCGCGGGCAGAAGAAATCGCGTGTAGAACCACTCGTTCGGCTGAAAGAACAGGTATGGAAGATAGGCGAGCCACACGACCGCGGCCAGTGCGAGCGCCGTCCACGCGAGACGCCGATTCGTGGCGCGTCGCACGATCCAGAGGGGTGCCAGAAGCGACAGCCAGATGAACGGCGTGTGACTGGTCGTGATCCAGCGGGGATACCGCTCCAGATTGGGACGCACGTAGTCGAGAGAGAACACGTCCGAAGCGGTTCCGTACCCGGACGCGAGTGGGGACCCGTAGCGAACAGTCTGAATCCACCCGAGCGCCACCAGCCCTGGCGCGAGCGCGGCGACAAACCAGAGCGCGCGGCGGACGCGTCCTCTATCGGCCGAAGCAATCGCCAGAAACGCGACGATCGCGGCGAGCGGAGCGAGATTCGGACGGATGAGAATCGCCAGGGAACTCAGCGCACCGGATACCGTCGCCGCCCGCGTCGATCCGCGCGACGCGGCAATCAGCGCGGCGAGCCAGCAGGCTGCGCAAGGCACGTCGCTCATCGGCTGGACGACCTGATACAAGAACGTCGGGCTGAGTGCCAGGAGCATTGCGGCCCAGGCCCCCGCCGTCCCGTCACCGCAGAGCGCACCGACGCGATAGGTTGCCCAGATGAGGAGAGCGCCAAAGATCGGAACGATGAAGTAGACGGTTTTCTCCGAAATGGCAGCAAACGGCGCGAGAAGAAGCGGCAGCCCGGGCGGATAGAGCGGCGCGATCTCGCCGCGTGATTGTCCCTTCGTGAATCCGAGTGGCGTCAGTGTGTATTCGACGTTGGGCCACTGGTAATCGCGGCTGACCGGAATCGTGTCAGTGAGTCGGCCGTGCGCCAGGAGGCGCGCCTGCCCGACGTAGCCGTAGGAGTCCGCGCCGCCGCTGGCGAATGTCCCGAACCCGATACCGATCGACAGCGTCCAAATTGCAGCAATGACTGCCAGCCATCCCGCAGCGCGTGACGACTCGAGCGCAGCGGCAAGGCGGATCGAGGCAGCCACGATTCTGGCGCGTGCGGTCACCGCCAGGACGATGGCGCCGAATGCCGCCACGGTCGCCGGGCGCTGCCACGACTGCGAACTGAACCGCAGTCCGACAATGGTGACCTTGAAGCCACCCGTCAGCGCGACAATTGCCGCATACGCGCCCGTCACCGCGACGATGACGATGAGCGGGGTGATCCAGCGATCACGACGACCGGTCGCTGGTCCCATCATTCATCCTCTGCGCGTCCCTTTCGTTTTCCGAACGACCGCAATTCGGGATCCGCGATCCGGGATCCGGGATCCGAGGGGATCTCTTCGACGCGAACGGACATCGGATCCCGGATCCTGGACCTCGGATCCCGGAGCCCCAGCAGGCTAATATTGGACCGCGATGGCCGCGTTCGTCTCCCGCGTTCTGGCCGGAATCTGCGTGGCGCTCGCGCTGAGCGGAGCGCCCACTCCCGGCCACACCCAGACGCCTCCAGACGGCGCGGCCGCGCTCCTGCGGCGGCTGCAGCAGGCGGTGAGTGCGGGTGACCGTGCTGGCATTCTGTCTCTGGGCGATCAACAGGTCAGCCGTCCCAGTCTTGACGATTTTGCGAGCACCCTCACCGCGGTCCCGCCGACACGGGTGGTCGTCACCGAGCGCGATCGCGCCCAGCTCGAGGCTGGAGTGCTGCGCCTCGTCGTCGAGATTTTTTCCGAACGCAACATCGAAGGCGTGCTGGGAACCTGGCGCATTGATGTGAAGCCGGGCGCCACGGCGGCCGACGCGTGGACCATCGCCGCGGTCAGCCGCTTATCGGTCGTCACCGGACTGTATCGTCTGTCGCTGAACACCGCCACAGAGTACGACATTCATAACCTCGTCGTGCGTGCGCCTGATCTTTCGATCGAGATGCCTGTCGGACGAGCGTTTCTTGCCTCGACGCCAGACGGGCCGACGGCGATCGTCCTCCTCGGCCGCGGACGCGTGCAGTTCAGCCCTCCGGACCCCGCCGAGCGAACGCAAATCCGGATTTTCTCTGGACGCGACGAGCTGCTCGAAGAAGCCGACGTGATCTTCATGCGCTTTTCGCCCTATCAATTCGAAACGCTGTTCGATCAGAGCGCAATGAAGAAGCGAATGGTGGACCCGTCAGATGTCAGATCGGCTACCAGCATCTTCACCGATCTCGTTCCCCGCTCTCTCCAGATCGACCTCAGCGACATCAGCCGCGATCGCTGGTCACTGACGCCTTCGTATGGCGACGTCATCGCCGAGTTTCGGACGAAGCGCTTCGGTACGCTGACGTATACGCGATCAGGCGCGGAGGCGGAAGACATCAGCGTCTTCGATCGGAAGCGACGGCGCAATATTTCGGTCTACACCTCGGCGGAAAAGCTCGCCCAGCGAGGTCGGTTCTACTCCGAGGACGAACGGCTCGACTACGACGTCATCGCCTACGATCTCGACGTTCAGTTCAATCCGGATCGCGTCTGGTTCGACGGTGACGCGCGCATGAAACTGAAGATTCGATCCGCCGCAACGAGCTCGTTGACGCTCAAGCTCGCCGAGACGGTGACGATCCAGGGCATCTATTCGCCTGACTTCGGTCGCCTCCTGCATTTACGCGTCGTCGGGCAAAACAGCATCATCGTCAACTTGCCCGAGGTGTTGGCGGCGGGAACGGAGCTCTGGCTCGACGTCCGTTACAGCGGTCCCGTGGCCCCGCAGACGTTCGATCGCGAGGCGATCCAGGTCGGCCAGAGCCCGCCTGGCCAGGAACCTGTCGAGATCCGATTGCAGCAGCGGTATCTCTACAGCAATCGAAGCTACTGGTATCCGCAGTCGACGGCAACCGATTACGCGACCGCGAGCATCCGGATCACCGTGCCGAGCGATTTCGACGCGATCGCGACGGGAGAGCCGGTCGGATCGCCGACGTCGCAGGCGGGGAGCGGCGACAGAGGCCGGCGACGGACGTTCGTCTTCGAGGCGTCTCGTCCGGCACGGTATCTTGCGATGATCGTCAGTCGGTTCAATCGCGTCGACAACACCCGCATCACCGCCGGGGGGGCCGACGTCTCGTTGTATCTGCAATCCACCCCACGCGCGTCCGCGCGTCTGCGGGATATCAGCGAACGTACCGGATCCATCTTCTCCTACTACGCATCACTCGTCGGTGACGCGCCGTATCCCAGCTTCACGCTGGCTCTTGTCGAGAACGATCGTCCCGGCGGCCACAGTCCGCCGTATTTCGCCGTCCTGGATCAAGTCGTGCCCGGTTCGACCTTCGTCTGGCGCAACGATCCAGTCAGCTTCGAAAACTATCCCGCGTTCTTTCTCGCTCACGAGCTTGCGCACCAGTGGTGGGGTCAGGCGATCGGCTGGAAGAACTACCACGAGCAATGGATCAGCGAGGGGTTCGCGCAGTACTTCGCTGCCCTGTACGCTGAAAAAGAGGGCAACGTGTTGCCAAATCTGCTGCGGCAGATGCGGCGAACGGCGATCGACGCATCGTCGAATGGGCCGATCTATCTCGGCTATCGCCTCGGTCACATCCAGGGCGACGATCGGATTTTTCGCGCCATCGTCTACAACAAGGGCGCGATGGTGCTGCATATGCTCCGTCGCCTCATTGGCGACGAGATGTTCTTTGCCGGCATCCGATCGTTCTACCAGGAGTGGAAATTCAAGAAGGCTGGCACCGATGATTTCCGCAAGGTCATGGAGAAAGTGTCTGGACGAGACCTTCAGCGATTCTTCGACACCTGGGTCTACGGCTTCTCCGTCCCGCAACTGAAGTTCAGCTATCACGTGTCCGGAAACGAGGCGACCGTCCGATTCGAGCAGCACGCCGAGCCGGTGGACGTTCCGGTCACCGTAACCGTGACCTACGCGTCAGGCGCCACTGACACTGTCGTTGTGCCTCTCGCCAACAAACACACGGAGCAGACGATTCCGCTCAAGGGCTCAGTCCGCACGATCACCGCGAATGCCGACAACGCGGCGCTGGTGGAAATAGACCGGTAAGATTGCTGATTGTTGATTGATGATTGTTGATTGGTTGACGCATTCAATCAGCAATCAACAATCAACAATCCTTGACGGCTC
>Ga0070664_100003603_pt1 | contig 12478 bp, 6 predicted proteins | sample KBSC73metaG_FD_65863 | JGI IMG/M metagenome (GOLD analysis project Ga0070664, IMG submission 65863) | Corn rhizosphere microbial communities from Kellogg Biological Station, Michigan, USA - KBS C7-3 metaG | ecosystem: Host-associated > Plants > Roots > Rhizosphere > Soil ... | reverse complement strand
CCCGGTGATCGTGACCAATGCCGACGTCACTTCCGGAGGGATCGCGGACGGCTTCTTCGCGGACTTCCTGGACGTGCCGCAGGCGGATCCGTTTCACGACGCGATCGAGGACCTCGTGCGCGCGGGGATCAGCGCCGGCTGCGGAGCCGGTAACTACTGCGCGGCCGCGTCGGTGACGCGCGGGCAGACGGCCGTCCTGCTCCTGAAGGCGGAGCACGGGAAGGCCTGGGTCCCGCCGCCCTGCCGCGGGCTCTTCGCCGACGTGCCGTGCCCGTCGACGTACGCGGCCTGGATCGAGCGCCTCGCCGACGAGGGCATCGCGGGAGGCTGCGGCGGCGGAAACTACTGCCCCGACGCGGCCGTGCGCCGCGACCAGATGGCGCCGCTGCTGCTCAAGACCGAGCACGGTCCCGGCTACGCGCCGCCGGCGTGCACGGGAGTCTTCGCCGACGTGCCGTGCCCCTCTCTCTTCGCGGACTGGATCGAGCAGCTCGTCGCGGAGGGCGTCACGGCCGGCTGCGGGGGCGGCAACTACTGCCCGGACTCGCCGAACACGCGCGGACAGATGGCCGTGTTTCTCGACGAGGCGTTCCTGATGCCGTAGCGAACGGGTCGAGCGATCGTGACTCGAGCGTCCAGTCTCCCGGTCGCCGCGGCCTCGCTTCTGACGCGGAGGGCGAGCTCATGATGAGATGGGCTCACATCCGGCCGTCGGCGTTGGTCCTGGCGGAGCTGGCGGCCCCGCTCTCCGGCGCGCCGGGCGAGATGGCGATGGACGAGGCTCGAATGAAAGACTTCGCGACGCGATACACCGCCGCATGGTGCGGGAAGGATCCGGAGCGGGTGGCTTCGTTCTTCGCCGAGAACGGCTCTCTGAAGATCAACGACGGTGAGCCCTCCGTGGGCCGCGCCGCCATCGCGGAAGCGGCTCGCGGATTCATGGACGCGTTTCCCGACATGGTCGTCTCGATGGACGCGCTGGAGTCGCGCGGATCCGCGTGGCGATATCGATGGACGCTGACGGGCACGAACACCGGCCCCGGCGGCACCGGCCGCCGCGTCCGGATCGGCGGCTACGAGGAGTGGACGATCGGAGCGGACGGGCTCATTGCGCGGTCGCTCGGCCACTTCGACGAGGCCGAGTACCGGCGGCAGCTCTCCGGCGACTAGCGGCCGCGTCGGAAGACGGGCGATGATGTCGCTCGTGCGTCGCCTCCGAGGAATCCTCCTGCTCGTCACGACCGCCTGCACCGCCGCGCCGCCTCCGCCCACGCACTTCGGGCGGTGGGGCGCCGTCGCGCCGGTCCGGGAACCGGAGCGCTCGGTGATCCTCGCGGTCCTGGCGGCGCTGCCCGCCGCGGAGGCCCGCTCGACCGTGCTCGCCCGATACGCCGGCGACCGAGACCGCCGCCTCGACCTGGCTTCGCTCGCCGGGGCCGCGCCGGTCGCCGTCGACGCGGCGGACCGGCTCGCGCCCATCGACACCGGGATGCCCGAGTACCGGCATCGGGTCTTCGAATACGACTTTCCGGACAAGACGACGATCCTCGAGCTGTCGGTCCCGGCGATCCGCGGCGACTCCGCGACCGTGACCGCGGCGCGCTGGGACGGCCTCGCGTGGAAGTGCGAGCTGCGCGGCAGGAGCGAGACCGTCGCGCTCCGGCGGATCGACGGCGGATGGAGGGTCACCGCCCGGACGCCCGCGCCGGGCGCGCTGCTGCTGCGGAAGGACTGTCCCGGCTGACCCATCCTGATCTCGCAATCAACTCCAGGCCGCTCCCACGGTCAAACCGAAGGAGGCTCGGGGGAAGCATTCGCACTTCCCCATCGCCGATTGCCGAACGGTCGCCGCCCCGGGGCATACGGGGCGCGGGCCCGGCAAGACGTTAGAATCGCCGGTTCCATGCGCTATCGGTCCCTGCGTCCGCTGCTCGACCCCCTCCTCCCCCTCGTGGAGAAGCCGGGCCGCTACGTCGGCATCGAGCGCAACGTCGTCCGCAAGGACCTGACGCAGGCGTCCGCGACCCTCGCCCTCGCCTTCCCCGACACCTACGAGATCGGGATGAGCCACACCGGGCTCAAGATCCTGTACGAGCTCGTCAACCGGCGTCCCGACCTCGCCTGCGAGCGCGTCTACGCGCCGTGGGTCGACTTGGAGACCAGGATGCGCGCGGCCGGGATCCCGCTCTTCTCCGTCGAGTCCTTCGCGCCCGCGGCCGACTTCGACGTGCTCGGGTTCTCCCTCCAGGCCGAGCTGAACTACTCGAACATCCTGAACATGCTCGACCTCGCGGGAATCCCGGTGTGGCAGCGCGAACGCCGCGAGAGCGATCCGATCGTCCTCGGCGGCGGTCCGTGCACCGCCAACTGCGAGCCGATCGCGGACTTCTTCGACGCCTTCCTCGTCGGCGACGCGGAGGAGGCGCTCGTCCCCGTGATGGACGCCGTGCGCGCGGCGCGCGCCGAGGGCCTGCCTCGCCGCGAGCTGCTCGTCCGACTCGCGGCGCTCGACGGCCTCTACGTGCCGTCGCTCTACGACGTCGCATACAAAGAGGACTGCACGATTGCCTCGATCGAGCGCAACGACCTCCGCGCTCCGGAGCGGGCGCGGCGCACCTGGGTGCCCGTGCTCAAGCCCGAGTACTACCCCGACAAGCCGATGGTGCCCTCGGTCGAGATCGTGCAGGACCGCCTCGGGCTCGAGGTCATGCGGGGCTGCACGCAGGGGTGCCGCTTCTGCCAGGCGGGCTACTGGTACCGGCCCGTGCGGGAGCTCGACCCCGGCGACGTCGCCGAGATGACGAAGGCGTTCATCGCCGAGTCCGGCTGGAGCGAGGTCGGGCTCCTCTCGCTCTCGACGGCCGACTACTCGCAGATCGAGCCGCTCGTGAAGTGCCTCGCTCCGCAGCTCTCGGACCGGCGGGTCTCGATCTCGCTGCCGTCGCTGCGGGCCGAGGCGTTCTCGGTCGGCCTCGCGGACGCGGTCTCCGAGGTGCGCAAGTCCGGCTTCACGTTCGCGCCCGAGACGGGCTCGGACCGGCTGCGCCGCGTCATCAACAAGACGTTCACGAACGCCGACATGATCGCCGCCGCCGACGTCGCGTTCGCGCGCGGCTGGGACCTCATCAAGGTCTACACGATGATCGGCCTGCCGACCGAGACCGACGCCGACCTGGACGAGCTCGTCGCGCTCGTCGAGGGGATCCTCGCGCAGGGCCGCAAGCACGGGCGCAAGCAGGTCAACGTCTCGGTCGGCTCGTTCGTGCCGAAGTCCTGGACGCCGTTCCAGTGGGCGCCGTTCGACGGGGTCGCCGCGCTCGAGCGCAAGCTCGCGTACCTGAAGGACCGCTTCCGTCGCATCCGCGGGGCGAAGATGAAGTGGCACGAGCCGCGCGAGGCGGAGATCGAGTGCGTCCTGTCGCGAGGCGACCGCCGCATGGGCCGGGTCCTCCACGCCGCGTGGCGCTCCGGCGTGCGTTTCGACGGCTGGTCCGAGCACTTCCGCCACGACCTCTGGACGAAGGCGTTCGAGTCCGAGGGCATCCCGAAGGAGTCGTACCTCCGCGAGTACGCGCTCGACGAGATCCTCCCGTGGGACGTGCTCGACGTCTCCATCAAGAAGCGCTGGCTCCAGATCGAGCTCATCAAGGCGAAGAAGGAGATGCGGACCGAGGACTGCAAGTGGGGACATTGCTATGCGTGCGGCGTTCCGGGCAACGGCGAGGACACGGTTCTGGCGCGGCCGATGGCCGCGCGGGCGGGGACAAGCCCCGCCCCTACATCGTCGAACAACACCCTCGCCGAGGAGCGCGCGAACGATCCCGCGGCCTACAGGGACGCCGCGAAGGGCGCCGCGTACCGCCAGAAGGCGATGCCCGACCTCGCGCCGGCGACCCGCGTCCGCGGCCGGCAGCCGGAGCGCGTGTTCCGGCATCGCGTCTCCTTCTCGAAGACGGGCGACGCGCGCTTCCTGTCTCATCGCAATACCATGGACGTCTTCGAGCGCGCCATCCGGGCCGCCGGGCTGCCTGCGCGCTACAGCGAGGGATTCAACCCGCACATGCGGCTATCGATGGGACCGGCGCTCGCGCTCGGGCTCGAGAGCCGGCACGAGGTGTTCGACGTGGACGCCAACGCGCCGTTCCCGGACGACGCCGCGGCCTCGATCGGCGCGAAGCTGCCGCCGGGCCTTGCGGTCCTCGACGTGCGCGAGCTCGCGGCCGGCGAGGCGCCGCTGTCGAAGGCCGTGAAGGGCGCGCGCTACTCCGTACGGCTCGACTCGGAGGAGCACCTCGGACGCGCGAGCGAGGCGCTCGGCGGCGAGTGGCGCCGGAACATGCCCGCGCTGCGGGCGCTCGCGCTCCGGGCGGACGGCGGCGGCGCCAGCCTCACCTTCGAGGTCAACCTCGACCAGGCGGCCGGCGAGACCGCGACGGCGAAGAAGGTGCTCGAAGCGGTCCTCTCGATTCCGCCGGAGGCGCAGGCCTCCATGTCCGTCGTCCGCGAGGCGACGGTCCTCGCGGGATGAGCTGGCGCGTCACCGTCTCCGCCCGCTTCGAGGCCGCGCACAACCTCATCGAGTACGAAGGGGGGCCCGAGCCGCTGCACGGTCACTCCTACCTCGTCGAGGCGGTCCTCGAGTCCGAGGAGCTCCAGCGCTACGACGTCGCCGTCGACTTCGTCCCCGCGAGGAAGGCGCTCCAGGCGATCGCGAAGGAGTTCGACTACGGCTACGTCAACGAGCACCGCGACTTCGTCGGACGCAACACGTCGGCGGAGAACCTCGCGCGCTATTTCGCCGAGCGGCTCGAGGCTTCCGGCGCCCTCGGCTGGGCTCGGGTCGCCGAGGTGATCGTCTGGGAGGGGCCGGAGAATCGGGCGGCGTTCCGGCCTGCCAGAGAGAGTGCCAGGTCGTCGCAGGGCGGCAAGTGAGCCATCAGCACCGACGTATTAGCGAGATGGCCGTGTTCATCACCAAGACCTTCGCGTTGCAATGACGGCCGGTCGAGCCGCATCGGCGTTCACTGCCACTCGACCGGCGCGGCGGGAGAGGGAGCCGGGGTCTTCCCAGGCTCCCCACTCCGGCGGATGCGCCGGCGCAACCGCCTCTTACATATAGACTCGCTCGCCCCACCCCCAAGGAGGTTCCGATGCGGGTTCTCGCTCTCAGGGCCGCCGGGGTCGCAATGTCCGCTTCGATTCTCGCGGCCTCGCTCCTGGCGAGCACCTACACGGTCACCACCGCGGCGGACGCCGGGGCGGGCTCCCTGCGCCAGGCGATCCTCGATGCGAACGTCGCTGCGGACGCGGACACCATCCAGTTCAACATCCCGGGGGCCGGCGTTCACACGATCACGCCGCTGACCGACTTTCCCATGATCACCGGACCCGTGACGATCGACGGCTACACGCAACCGGGCTCGAGCGCCAACACGAACGGGCCCGGCCTTCCCGACAACTCCGTTCACCTGATCGAGCTCGACGGAACGAACACCTATCCGGGAAACGGCGGGTTCGTGATCGGCTTCCAGGGCAGCTTCGCGTTCACCCTCCGCGGCCTCGTCATCAATCGCGCCCGCGCGTCCGGCGTGCAGGTCAACAGCGCATCGGGCACGATCGAGGGATGTTTCATCGGGACCGACGCGGCCGGGATCGGCGCGTTGCCCAACTACGAAGGCGTCGACGTCGAGGGCAGCCCCGGCGTCCAGTTCGGAGGGCTGCTTCCCGCTCAGCGAAACGTCATCTCGGCGAACGCCGGCGTCCAGATCGGCTTCGGCTGCTACAGCGCCGGGGGAACGGGGCACGTCATCCAGGGCAACTTCATCGGCCCGGATTCCACCGGAGCGGCGGTGCCTCTTCCTCACGCGGCGGGCACGAACAACGGCATCGCTTTCTGCTACAACGTGACGAACGTGACGATCGGAGGCGCGACGGACGCGGCGCGCAACGTCATCTCGGGCAACAGTTTCGTCGGCGTCAACATCTCGAGCAGCTACTGCGTCAACTGCGTGACGGGCATCGTCGTCCGGGGAAACTACATCGGCACGGACGTCACCGGAACGCTGCCTCTCGGCAACGGTTACGGCGTCAGCATGGTGACGATCGGAAACGACGTGCTCGACAACGTCATCTCCGGCAACCTGTCCGATGCCGTGATCGTGGGCTCGGGCGACCCCGCCGACGGCGCCCTGGTCCAGGGCAACCTGATCGGCACCGACGCTTCCGGCGCTCTGCCGCTGCCGAATGTCGGCTGGGGAGTGCACGTCATCGCCGGCGGCGTGCAGGTCGGCGGAACCGCGGCGGGCGAGGCCAACACGATCGCCTACAACGGGACCGGGTTTTCCGGAGGGATCCTGGTCGAAGGCAGCCAGGGCGGCAATTCGATCCGCGCCAACTCCGTTCACGACAACGCCGGTCTCGGCATCGATCTATCGCCTGTCGGGACGACCGCCAACGACGAGCTCGACGCCGACGCCGGTACCAACGGTCTGCAGAATTTTCCGGTGCTCGCGGCCGTGACGCTCGTCGCGCCGGCGGGCGAGGCCCCGTCCGGCGGCACGCACGTGCAGGGATTTCTCCACTCGGCGCCGTCGTCGAGCTACACCCTGGACTTCTTCTCCAACGACGCCTGCGTGCGGTTCCCGAAGGACTTTCTCGAAGGCCGGACGTATCTCGGCTCGGCTCCCGTGACCACCGACGGCGCGGGCGAGGGACCGTTCGACGTCACCCTTCCGGTCTCGATCGCGCCCGGCGAGCGGGTGAGCATGACCGCGACCGACGCCGCCGGGAGCACGTCGGAGTTTTCGCAGCGCCTCCCCTTCTCGATCCTGCCCGCGTCCGGGCCGTCCGCGGGCGGCACCGCGGTGACCATCGCGGGAACGGATCTCGAGGACGGCGCGACGGTCTCGATCGGCGGCCAGCCGGCGACGAACGTCGTGGTCACGAGCTTCAACCAGATCACCGCGACGTCGCCGGCGCTGGGCGCAGGCTCCCTGAACGATGTCGTCGTCGTCAACACCGAAGGCACCCGGGGCACCCTCGAAAAGGGCTGGGTCGCGGACTTCCTGGACGTGGCGCCCGGAAACCAGTTCTATTCCTTCGTGACGACCCTCGTTTCAAACGCGATCACGGCCGGTGTCGGCGGAGGCGCGTACGGCGTCGACGCGCCGACCCTGCGGCAACAGATGGCGGTGTTCCTCCTCAAGGGGAAGCATGGTCTCTGCTACGCGCCCCCTCCCTGTGCGGGGACGTTCCCCGACGTGCCCTGCCCGTCCACGTTCGCCGCGTGGATCGAGGCACTCGCCGCGGAAGGAATCACGGGAGGGTGCGGAAGCGGAAACTACTGTCCCCAGAGCCCCGTACGGCGGGACCAGATGGCGGTCTTTCTGCTCAAGGCCGAACACGGGTCGAGCTACCTGCCGCCGGCCTGCGCCGGCGCGTTTCCGGACGTGGCGTGTCCATCCACGTTCGCCGACTGGATCGAGCGGCTCGCGGCCGAGCAGATCACCGGCGGCTGCGGCAACGGGAACTACTGCCCGCTCGCCAACAACACCCGTGGACAGATGGCCGCGTTCATCACGAAGACGTTTCAGCTGCAATGAGAGGGAGCCGCCCGGACCAACGATGCATTAGCCGCGGCTGATATTTCATCGAGATCCGGACTCAAAATCGCCCCTGACCGGAGGTCTTCTTCCGTGTAGACTCACCCGCCTCAGCCGGCCGGTCAGGGGGGGTTCATATGCGGGGTGTCTTCGTCCGAGTCACCGTGCTCGCCGCGGCAGCCGCGGCTTTCGCGGACGGCCTCACGGCCGCGACCTTCACGGTCACGAACACGAACGACTCGGGCGCCGGTTCCCTCCGCCAGGCGATCCTGGACGCGAACGGGGCGGCCGGAGCCGACACGATTGCGTTCAACATCGCCGGCGGCGGCGTTCACACCATCGCCGTGGCGACGCCGCTGCCCGACATCACCGAAGACCTCGAGGTCAGAGGCTTCACGCAACCGGGCTCGAGCGCGAACACGAACGGGCCCGGAGCGGCGGACAACTCCGTTCACCTGATCGAGATCGACGGGACGAACAGCGGGGGCGGCACGGGGGCGGGAGTGCTCCGCTTCGCCAACGGCGTGGACTTCGTCGTCGACGGCCTCGTCATCAACCGGGCGCTCGGCGCGGCCGTCCAGGTCAACAGCGCGGTGGGGAGCGTCACCGGCTCCTTCCTGGGAACGGACCCGACCGGCATGACCGCTCACTCGAACTTCTACGGGGTCGAGATCGAGGGATCGACGGGAGTCCAGATCGGCGGGCTCCTTCCCGCCGAGCGCAACGTGATTTCGGGGAACTCCTCGGCCCAGATCGGCGTCGGCTGCTATTTCGGAGGCGGCTCGGGGCACTCGATCGTCGGCAACTTCATCGGGCCGGACGCCACGGGCACGGCGGCGCCTCCGGGCTCGTCTCCGGGCAATCAGACCGGGGTCGGCCTCTGCTCGTTCGTGACGAACGTCGCGATCGGCGGCCCCACGGACGCGGCGCGCAACGTGATCTCGGGCAATTCCTTCATCGGGATCAACGTCTCGAACTCGTTCTCGGGCTTCCTGGTCACCGACGTCGTCATCCGCAATAACTACATCGGCACCGACCTGACCGGCACGCTCCCGGTGCCGAACGGCTCGGCGGGAGGATCCGTCGGCGTCCGCATCAACACGGGGGGCAACGACGTCATCGACAACGTCGTCTCCGGGAACCTGGGCGACGGGATCGCCTACAACTCGGGCCTCGCGAACGACGGCGGAATCATCCGAGGCAACCGCATCGGCACCGACGCCTCGGGCACTCAGCCGCTGCCCAACTCGGGCTGGGGCTTCCGCACCCAGGCCAGCGAGCTGCTCATCGGAGGAACGGGCGCGGGCGAGGCCAACATCGTCGCGTACAACGGGACGCCTGGCCAGAGCGCGGGCGGGATCTTCGTCGAGAACGGCGCCAGGGACGCGATCCGCGCGAACTCGATCCACGACAACGTCGGCCTCGGCATCGACCTCTCCCCGATCGGGGTCAACGGCAACGACGAGCTCGATCCCGACACGGGCAACAACCTGCTCCAGAACTTTCCGGTCCTCTCCTCCGTGACTCTCGCCCAGCCCCTCGGCGACGCGCCCTCGGGCGGGACTCGCGTCCAGGGCTTCCTGCACTCCACCCCCTCGACGACCTTCGACGTCGATTTCTTCGCGAACGACGCGTGCGTGCGCTTTCCGAAGGACTTCCTCGAGGGGCGCACGTACCTCGGCTCCGCGCAGGTGACGACGGACGCCTTCGGCGAAGGACCGTACGACGTGACGCTGCCCGGTTCGATCGCGCCCGGCGAGCGCGTCACGATGACGGCGACGGACCCCGCCGGCAACACCTCCGAGTTCTCGCAGCGGCTGCCGTTCTCGATCACCCCCGCCTCCGGTCCCTCCGCGGGCGGGACGGGCGTGACGATCGCCGGCACCGACTTCGAGGACGGCGCGACCGTGACGATCGGCGGCGTGCCCGCGACGACCATCAACGTGCTCGACTTCAACCACATCAGCGCCGCCGCGCCGCCGCTGCCGGCCGGCTCGTTGAACGACGTCGTCGTCACGATGCCGGAGGGCATCACCGGCACGCTCGAGAAGGGCTTCGTCTCCGACTTCCTCGACGTCCCGAGCTCGAACCAGTTCTACTTCTACGTCACGACACTCGTCTCGAACGCGATCACCGCCGGCATCGGCGGCGGGCTCTACGGCGTGGATCAGCCGACGCTGCGGCAGCAGATGGCGGTCTTCCTCCTGAAGGGAAAGCACGGCATCTGCTACGCCCCGCCGGCGTGCACCGGCGTCTTCCCGGACGTGCCGTGCCCGTCGACGTTCGCCGCCTGGATCGAGGCGCTCGCCGCGGAAGGGATCACCGGAGGCTGCGGCGGCGGGAACTACTGCCCGCAGAACCCCGTGCGGCGCGACCAGATGGCGGTGTTCCTGCTGAAGGCGGAGCACGGCTCCTCGTACGCGCCGCCCGACTGCACGGGGACCTTCGACGACGTGGCCTGCCCGTCGACCTTCGCGAACTGGATCGAGCAGCTCGCCGCCGAGAACATCACCGGAGGCTGCGGCAACGGCAACTACTGCCCGCTCGACAACAACACGAGGGGTCAGATGGCGGTGTTCATTACCAAGACGTTCAAGTTGCAGTGAGCGGTAAGCGGAAAGCCTGACTTACCCGTCACCCGTCACCTCATTTCCCGGAGCCCCGTAGACCATGACCCGGAGATCACCCATTTCACGAAGGCGCGGACTCGAAGCCCGCGGGGCCCGGCCGACGAGGCGCCGCCGCTCCACCATCCTCGCGGCGGCTTTCGCCGCCGGGGCCACGGCGCGCGGGGCCACGTTCACCGTGACGAGCTCGGCCGACTCGGGCCCCGGCACGCTGCGCCAGGCGATCCTCGACGCCAACGCGACGCCCGGCGCCGACACCATCTCCTTCGACCTGGGCGGGTCGGGGATCCACACCCTGGTGCCCGCCGCCTCGCTGCCGGTCGTCACCGACCCGATCACCCTCGACGGCTGGACCCAGCCGGGCTCGAGCCCGAACTCCGGCGGGCCGGGTCAGGCCGACGACTCCGTGCACCTGATCGAGATCGACGGCACGAACTCGACGGACGATCGCGCGTGCATCACGGTCGGGCCCGGCGGGACCGGCTCGGTGATCCGCGGCTTCGTCATCAACCGCTGCCCGGGCGACGGCATCCTTCTGCTCGACTCGGGCGGGTCGAACACGGTCGCCGGGAACTTCATCGGAACCGATCCCTCGGGCCTCGTCGCGCTCGGAGTCGGCGGAGCGGGAATCCGCGTCAGCGCAACCGAGAGCCCTTCGGCGGAGACCGGGGATTTCGTCGGCGGCGACGCCCCCGGGGACCGGAACCTCATCTCGGGCGCCGGGGAGACGGGGATCAGCGTCGAGGCGCCGGCGAACTCCGTGCTGGGAAACTTCATCGGCACCGACGCGGCGGGCTCCGCTCCGCTGCCCAACGGAACCGGCATCTTCGTCAGCGGCGCGGAGAACCTGATCGGGGGCCCGACGCCGTCCGCGCGCAACGTCGTCTCCGGCAACGACAGCCGGGGAATCGCGATCGGCGACGTGCTCGGCGACCTCGGCGCATCGGACAACGTCGTGGAGGGCAACTACGTCGGGGTCGACGCCGCCGGCGCAACGGCTCTCGGAAACGGCGGCACGGGGATCGGCATCTACGGGCCCGGCAGCGTGATCGGAGGCACCGCGCCCGGAGTCGGCAACGTGATCTCCGCCAACGCGGGCAACGGCGTCGAGATCGTGGCGGGAGACGGGGCCGTCGTTCAGGGCAACCGCATCGGCACCGACGCCCAGGGCCTCTCGCCGCTCGGCAACGCGCTCGCGGGCGTGTCCGTCCGCACCCACGGCGCCGTGATCGGCGGCGTGGACGTCGAGGCGGCCAACACGATCGCCTACAGCGGCGCGGCCGGCGTGATCGTGTTCGCCGGCTCCCGGGTCGCGATCCGAGGCAACTCCATCTTCTCGAACGCCGACCTGGGGATCGATCTCGGCAACGACGGGGCCAACTTCAACGACGATCTCGACGAGGACGGCGGACCGAACGACGGACAGAACTATCCCGTCCTCTCCTCGGTGACCACGGGCGCCACCACGCGCGTCCAGGGCGTGCTGCACGCGGAGCCGTTCAAGCGCTTCGACGTCGACTTCTATGCGAACCCGCCCTGTACGCGCTTCCCGGCCGACTTCCTCGAGGGCCAGACGTACCTCGGCGCGACGCGCGTCGTGACGGACGGATCCGGGCTGGCGGTCTTCGACGTCACGCTCGCGGCGCCGACCGAGCCCGGTGCGCGCGTCACGATGACGGCGACCGACGGCGATGGGGACACGTCGGAGCTCTCGCAGCGGCTCCCGTTCTCGGTGACGCCGAACTCGGGACCGGCGGACGGCGGCCAGCCCATCGTCATCGCAGGCACGGACTTCGAGGACGGCGCCGAGGTGACGATTGGCGGGCTTCCCGCGGAAGCCGTGGAGGTGGCGGATTTCAACATCATCACCGCGACGGTGCCGGCGCTCGCGCCCGGCTCACTCAACGACATCACCGTCGTCAACGACGACGGCTCCTCGGGGACGCTCGAGCACGCCTACGTGGCGGACTTCCTCGACGTGCCGCCGGAGCACCAGTTCTACATGTCCGTGACGCGCCTCGTCACGAGCTCGGTGACCGCCGGCATCGGGTCCGGTCTCTTCGGAGTGGATGCGCCGACGCTGAGGCAGCAGATGGCCGTCTTCCTCCTGAAGGCGAAGTACGGCTCCTGTTACGTGCCGCCGCCATGCACCGGGATCTTCGAAGACGTTCCCTGTCCGTCGCCGTTCGCGGACTGGATCGAAGCGCTCGCGGCCGAGGGGATCACCGGCGGCTGCGGCGGCGGAAACTA
>Ga0070664_100003602_pt1 | contig 12481 bp, 10 predicted proteins | sample KBSC73metaG_FD_65863 | JGI IMG/M metagenome (GOLD analysis project Ga0070664, IMG submission 65863) | Corn rhizosphere microbial communities from Kellogg Biological Station, Michigan, USA - KBS C7-3 metaG | ecosystem: Host-associated > Plants > Roots > Rhizosphere > Soil ... | reverse complement strand
TTAAAAACAAAAGAAGTTTCCACGGCGGAAACGGCGCACCGGATAGTTGTGCATGCTGGTAGCTCCATACAAACTGCCATAAACACCGCCGATGCCGGATCAACTATTTTGATCGAACCAGGCATTTATAAGGAGACTGTGGCGATAGACAAACCGGGTATCCAAATAATCGGATTAAAGCCCGGCGTCATCATTCAAAACCCCGGCGATGAGGAAGATGGCATTACTGTAAATGAGAATGGAGATGGTTTTGTTCTAAAGAATGTAGCTATTCAAAACTTTGAAGAAAATGGAATCATCCTTACGGGGGTTGATAATTTTACCATCTCGCATGTTTCTGCGACAAATAACGGGGAATACGGAATATTCCCGGTACATTGTTCACATGGCATTATTGAGTTCTGTATAGTAAAAGGACATTCTGATACCGGTCTGTATGTCGGACAGTCATCAGATATAACTATGCAATTCAACACAGCTCTCGCGAACGTAAACGGACTTGAGGTTGAGAATTCGTCGAACGTATCAGTTGTCCGCAACAAGTCATTTGATAATGTTTGTGGATTACTTATCGATCTGTTGCCGGCAAAGGATGTGAAGACATCTTCAAACATCATCGTCAGGAGCAACTATATATTTAACAACAACCATGTCAACTTCGGTGAGCCAGGCTCTTTAGAATCAGTTGTGCCAAAGGGACTCGGAATTCTTGTTCTTGGTGCGGACAACGTAAGTATCGAAAGGAACATCGTTACAGGCAACGAATTTGCGGGCGTCACAGTTTTCAGCACTCTCGTGCTTGGAAGTCTCGCCGGTCTTCCTCCTGAGGCATTTGGTGATATTGATCCTAACGCGGACAATGCAAAGATCACCGGCAACTTTGTCAAGAAAAATGGAAGCAATCCGCCACCACTTCCGATTCCGTTACCAGGCGTTGATTTCCTATGGGATGGGACTGGTGCAAATAATTGCTGGGCCAACAATATCTATACCAGCAGTTATCCCTCTCCATTGCCAGCATGTAATTGAAAGGATTCAACCACTGAGCCGGTTCCGTTCAAATCCCCAGTCATGGGGATTTTTTTATGAAATTCCTTTGTCGCAGTACTTCGTAAAGTATCATCCCCGTCGCCACTCCAACATTCAACGATTCAAAATCTCCGGTCATGGGAATTTTGAATTTTTCATCACAGACCTTGATAAGCGCAGGATAAATTCCTTTTTCTTCGCTGCCCATTACGATAGCACATGGTTCTTTGAAATCACAGTCAAAAACATTTCTATTTGCAGTCATGTCACTGGCAAAAACTTTTATTCCATTCAAATGGAGTTCGTCAACTGCTTTCATTAAACTATTGACCCTGCATATCGAGATCTTTTCCAGCGCACCAGCGGAAGTCAGGATAGCGTCCTCGTTCAAAGCACCGACTCCTTTGTCGGGAATGATCAAAGCGTGAACGCCACAACAATAAGCTGTTCTGGCAATACCACCAATGTTGCGTATGTCCGTTATTCCATCAAGTATTAAAAACAAGGGCGTCTCTGCTTTCTCAACAACAAAAGAAATAACCTCCTGCAAATTTTGATATTGAACCCTGGCAATTTGCGCAACAATACCCCCATGATCGACAACATTAAATCCATTGAGTTTTTCGACGGGCACTTTATTGACCGGGATATTATGTTGCACGGCCAGTGATTTTATTTCTTCGATCATCCTTCCGCCCAGGTTGTTTTGAAGATAGATCCGATCGAGTTGCTCGCCCGATTCAATGGCTTGCTTCACGGCATCCCTGCCAATGATAAGAGAGTTCTTTTTAGGTCGATGTTGCTTGCGAAAATTTTTCACTCTTCAAAAATATGCTTACTTCGATCAAACAAAAAACTCTGTACAATCAGCACAGAGTTTCGAAATATTTTGACACAAAATTATTGTCACTATTTCAGCCCAAAAGCTTTTTTCAATTTAGGCACATAATCCAACTTCTCCCACGTAAACAACTCAACCTTTCTCTTTACTTGCTTTCCTTCCGGAGAAACAAAAGTCTTTTCGATGATCTCAGGTTTCCGACCCATATGGCCGTAAGCTGCAGTCTCACTGTAAATGGGATTGCGCAATTTCAATCGCTGCTCGATAAAGTAAGGGCGCATATCAAAAACGCTTTTTACTTTTTCTGCAATCTCGCTATCGCTTAGCTTGACATTTGATGTGCCAAATGTATTGACATTGATGCTGGTTGGTTCAGCTACGCCAATGGCGTACGAAACCTGCACCAGCACTTCGTTGCAAATTCTTGCTGCCACAAGGTTCTTTGCAATATGACGGGTTGCATAAGCCGCGCTGCGGTCAACCTTACTCGGATCTTTACCACTAAACGCTCCCCCACCGTGTGCTCCCTTACCTCCATAAGTGTCAACAATGATCTTTCTCCCGGTCAATCCAGTATCTCCATGAGGGCCGCCAATCACGAACTTGCCGGTGGGATTAATGTGATATTTTATTTTATTATTGAAGAAATGAGCATATTTCTTATACTTATTTTGTACCCGCGGAATTAAAATACCGATGATATCCTTCCTGATCTTCGCCTGCATTTTTTCTTCGGTGTCAAAATCATCATGCTGTGTCGACACAACAATCGCGTCGATCCGCGTGGGGCGATTGTTGTCATCATATTCAAGAGTTACCTGGCTTTTTGCATCAGGACGTAAATATTTTATCTCTTTGTTTTCCCTGCGTAAAGCGGCCAGCTCCTGCAACAGTTTATGCGCCAGGTCAAGCGCAAGAGGCATATAATCTTCTGTTTCATTCGTTGCATACCCAAACATCATTCCCTGGTCGCCTGCGCCCTGCTCTTCTTTTTTTATTCTGTCCACGCCCTGGTTGATATCAGAAGATTGTTCATGGATCGCAGAAAGCACTCCGCAGGAATGGGCCTCAAACATATATTCGCTCTTTGTATAACCAATATCGCGAATAACACCACGGGCAATTTCCTGTACGTCCAGGTATGCTTTTGATTTCACTTCGCCGGCAAGCACCACCTGCCCAGTTGTAACTAAAGTTTCGCAAGCCACTTTCGATTCGGGATCAAATGCAAGAAAATTATCGATCAGGGCATCGGATATTTGGTCAGCTACTTTATCAGGATGACCCTCAGAGACACTTTCAGAAGTAAACAAATAGGACATAATAATATTTAAGTTTTAGTCCCGATAGCTATCGGGAGCAGATTTACAAATTTTTAGGCACTGAATTTTTTGATGTTCCCGGCAATATTACTACTTATTAAACTTTCGTTGCGTCGCACTCTTGCTTGCCCGCCGGTACTCAGGTACATTCTGTCCATCATTCAGCAGTTATTTTTTTTAATGGCATGCAAATATAAATCAGAGGTCAGAATATATTATGCGCAACCGTAATCGCATTGTTGAATCGGCATAGGTTCCACCGCCAAGAACTAACCTCCCTTTGGCCATTTCACTATTGACCGGGATATTAAGATAGATATTGAGAGGGGAATAGAACGCTCTTGTGCGTAAGGGAGCGGACATCCTTAGCGTATCGTTGGATATATGCTTTGTAATAACACTTTGCACATATCTTGAAATATCAAACCTCACTGTATTATCAGGTCGCAGTTTGCCACCAAATGAAGAGAACTGGGGAATACCAGAGGCATCTATCAAAAGGTCTTTATCCAACAAAAAAATGGTGTCCGGAGTATTACTATTTTTTCGGTCCAGCATCAATTGGTCCGGGGCAATGAAAATATTATCCGCTGCTGAAGGAATCTTGTCGGCTACCAACTCAGCACGGTGTATTGTCTTATTACTAAATGTGCTCAGTGAAGGGATAGTGATATTTACGTAGGAACCAGGCGCCGATTGCAAATAGACTTTATCAGTTGCTCCGTTGTTGAGATAGGCAAGGTAATTTCCTCCGTTCTCTCTGTTTATATAATTTGATTGACCATTCGCTGCATGATAAAAATCAAAGGACAATGCCGTAGTGTCATAAGTGTAATAAACAGTTAACTTGGTATTGGTAATATCGGACAATGAAAAATAGCTTAGGGCGTTCCCGGTAGGATCTGCTTTCACTGAAAATCCGCGAAAGAGAGATCTGAATATTGAATCACTATAAAATCCTCCATTAGAGCCATTGATTGTGTCATATTGTGCAAACCGGTTCCCTAATGAATTGTCGAGCCTGATCCTTACCACATTGGTCACCTTTGAAGTATCCCCCGGCCTTACTACATCGATGGAGTCTTTTAAATTTTTTATTGAAAACGTCGCCGACCCCAATTCGGATCCTGTTGTGGCAAAATCGGAGGCCGGATCTGAAAAACGATAATACGTTCGGTAGTAACTTGTATCATTAAAGCCAGAGTTCGGATCAACTTCGTACACCCGAAGTGTTTGAATACCGTCATTTAGCGTATCACCATAAGTGTCATGATAAGATAAAGACAGAACGACGGAATCTATTTTGAGTTTGGAATCATTCTTAACGAAGGGATATCTACCAAATGAAGAAGGACTGATACTAAAACAAGAGTTTGCGTGCGTGTGTCCAAATTCCGGATCATTGAAATCACCAAAGGCAACGAAATCGTAATAACCTACGAGTGTTGTATCGTTAAACAACAAGTTGTTGGTAACTGTATTTAGGGCAACTTCGAACGTATGTATATTGTCAACAGCAGGCACAAGGTCATCTCCCAGCGTAGTGGCCTCATTAATCTTTTTGCAGGATAAAAAAGTGAGAGAACATAAGAAAATCGAACTGATAGAAACGACTAAAATTCTGCTCTTCACAATAGATTTAATTAGGAATATAAAATTAGTTTTCGTTTGCTGATCTTCTTCGCCAGTCAATTTTTATTTGGTCGCAAGATCGCTATAGAGTTGTAAATAGTCTGTTAAATCTGACTCTGCATTATAGGGTAAAGTTTTTTTGCCTTTCACTTTCGAAAATTCATCCACCAATTTTTTTTCAACCTTTTCCGCGCCGAAGCTTATAGCATCTGCATAAGTGGCGCCACCACGAAACATGGCTGCGTTATTCGCTTCTTTGTAGATCTCGAGGTCCTTATCCTTTAGAGATGCATGAATAAGTGCCTTTTTTATAAAATCAGTTCCCAGTTTTTCTTTGAAGGTGTTTTGACCGATCGTAAAAAGTATTTTGCTGTGTGAGAAAACTGGCTCCTTTTTATAAACTGTTTTCAGGTAAAACGGTATGAGGCCCGTCATCCAGCCACTGCAGTGAATCACGTCGGGCGGCCAGCCAAATTTTTTCACGGTCTCGAGAGCTCCCTTGCAAAAGAAAATGGTACGAAGCCCGTTATCCTCGAACCATTTTTCGTGTTCATCATGAAAAATGAACTTACGCTTGAACAGCTCTTCATTATCTAAAAAATAAACCTGGAGCCTTGCATTGGGCAGTGATGCTACCTTTATTTGCAGGGGATGATCCTCATTGTCAATTGAAACATTGATCCCCGATAAGCGGACCACCTCGTGAAGACGATGCCTGCGTTCGTTGATAATACCGAACCGGGGCATGATGCACCTTACTTCAAAACCATTGTCATTTGCCTTTATTGCCAGCTTATTCACCACCTCCGAGAACTCCGTAAGTTCAAGATATGGGGACATTTCGTTAGCAATAAATAAAATTCTTTTCTTTGCTGACATTTTGAGTGTTTTTAGTAGTAGGTATTTTTAAAGGTTGCAAAATTAGCCATTTTATTGCGAACTGGGATGGGAAAATGGCATTTTGACCATAATAACGGGAAATGATAACATTTAAAAAAACGAAGGATCTGCAAGACTACCTGGATCAATGCAGGCAAAAAAATGACGGTATAGGTTTTGTGCCAACAATGGGTGCACTTCATGATGGTCATCTTTCTTTAGTTAAAACCTCGCTGAACGAGAATAAAGTGAGTGTTTGCAGCATATTTGTCAACCCTGCCCAGTTCAACGACCCGACTGATTTTGAAAAATATCCTTCCACTATCACTGATGATATTATTAAATTAGAGACAACGGGCTGCGATATCTTATTTCTGCCTGCTGTTGAGGAGGTCTACCCCGATAGTTTTAAGCTGAAAAAGGAATATGATCTTGGTTATCTTGACACCATACTGGAAGGCGAATTCAGGCCCGGCCATTTCCAGGGAGTATGCATGGCCGTTGAAAAACTCTTGATGATCGTAGAACCTGACAAACTATACCTGGGTCAGAAAGATTACCAGCAATGCATGATCATAACGAAACTGATCCAATTAATGGGATTGGATGAAAAAGTTGCTGTCCGGATCTGTCCTATTCTTCGTGAGAAAGATGGTCTTGCCATGAGTAGCCGAAATATGCGTCTTAGTAAAGAACAACGGGCAAAAGCTACCGGTCTTTATGAAACGCTGATCGATCTGAAACAAAATATTTGCAACGGTTCCCTTAGAGATCTAAAAAAAGAAGCCACAGATCGTCTTCAGAAAAAAGGGTTCAAAACTGACTATGTTGAAATTGCAAATGCGAAAACCTTAAAACCGATCAATGAATGGGATGCACGGACAAATATTCTTGGACTGGTAGCTGCTTACATCGACGAGGTTCGTTTGATAGATAACATGATGCTTAATTAAGATGAAGGAGTCCATCAGCTCATTTGTGCGATCCTTAAGATAACTTTACTTTTTTGGATTTGCTTTGAGAATTGAGCATGTAGGTTTATTTTCGGTATCAATGAAAAAAAAGTTATTTACCATACTTCAATATGTAGTCTTTCTTGGCCTGGGGATTTTTTTGGCATGGTGGTCGCTGAAGGATCTCAATCGTGAAGAAAAAGACCAGATAAAAATAGCGCTGAGTCATGCACGATATTGGCTGATCATTCCCGTTTTTGCAATCCTGTTCCTTAGTCACCTGGTGAGAGCGGTGCGATGGAAATTGCTTATTAGTTCCCTGGGATACCAGGCGCGGACAGACAACGCTTTTTTCGCTGTCATGATAGGTTACCTGACAAACCTTGCCATTCCCCGTCTTGGTGAAATATTGAAATGTACCATGCTTGCACGGTATGAAAAAATTCCAGCCGATAAACTTATTGGGACCATTATTCTTGAAAGGATCATTGATGCTATCTCTTTGCTGATTGTTTTTGCTATCACGTTGGCTATTCAACCTGGCATCTATACTGATCTGATCAATGCTTTTTTTCATTCGCCGCATGATCCTCAAAAGAAAAAGATCCCTGGTTTTTTAATAGCAGGCATTCTCGTCGGCATCATAGTTATATGCATGGTCCTGTGGATGCTCATTAAGAAAAAGACATTTAATGATGTAATCGGCTTGTTTAAAAAAATAGGCAAGAGTGTGTGGCAGGGAGTCAGCGCGGTACAACACTTAAAAAAAAGAGGGTTATTTCTTTTTTATACGCTCATTGTCTGGGCCTGCTATTTTTTTAGCACCTATGTGGGTTTTTTTGCATTGCAGGAAACCCAGCAATATGGAATGAAGGAAACCTTTGCTATCCTATCCGCCGGCAGCGTTGGTGTAATTATTACTCCGGGTGGAATCGGGGCATATGCACTGCTCATTAAAAAAACAATGGAAGTATACGGACTGGAGGAGGGAATTGCCCTGGCATTTGGCTGGATACTTTGGCTGGTTCAAACCTTTGCCATATTGATTGGAGGAATATTTAGCTTTGTAGCGATCCCTTATATCAATAAAAGAAAAATAGCGTCTGAAGCGACCTGATATCATATCACAAAAGATTTACTCACTACCACAACTGGTTTCAAAGATTGCACAATGGAAGTTTTTGGGCAAATCGATCGCGTTTACAAATGGCGTGTTTGATATTCTCCATCCGGGTCATATTTTCTCGTTATCACAAGCCGCAAGGGAAGCAGATTTTTTGATCGTTGGAGTAAACGCGGATGATTCAGTGAAAAGGTTAAAGGGCAAGGCAAGGCCTGTCAATGACCAGGACTCACGGGCACTAATTCTTGCCTCCCTGCTAATGGTAGATGGCGTTGTGATCTTTGAAGAAGACACTCCCCTTGAACTGATCAATTCAATAAAACCTGACGTCCTCGTAAAAGGTGGTGATTATACTGTTGAAGAAATTGTTGGCGCGAACGAAGTGAAATTAAATGGAGGACGGGTTGTCATCAATTCCCTCATTGATGGGTATTCAACTACCGGTATAATTGATAAATTAAAAACTCTCAACAAATCCGACCAGTGATGAAAAAGTTGTGCTTGCTGTCATCCAGCCTGTTTCTGGGGATTCTTGTCTTTGCACAGAGCAAAGGGGAAATTGATTCATCATTCCTTCCCATCTCAGGACCACACTATCATCCTGAATATGATTTCGATAAGCCAGTTGATGAAAATTCCTGGTTAAATGAAAGATCAGGCATGCATGTTGGCTTTGGCTCGGGCGAAAAGCTGTATTTTAGGACGGAAGTTCCGGAAATAAAAACTGAAAGTTCATGGCAGGCGACGGGATGGAAAGGTGAACGTTTGAATACGCAGATCGTTGTATGGTCACCCGACACGCTGCAACAAGTTCGATTTAGAATAAGTGATTTGAAAAATAGAAATGGAAGTGTCATAGGGAAACAGAATATTAAGCTCAACAAAGTTTGTTATGTGGTCGCAAATTATCCTTACGGGTCAAGAGAAGGTAACTGCGGTGCGACCCCCTACAAAAATGGTTACTTAATGCCTGACAGATTTGAATCATTCGATCGATTTGATGTGCCGGGTAAAACCGTAAGACCCGTGTGGGTTTCTTGCAATATCCCTGCGACAGCTGAACCGGGAACATACAGCGGCACGATCGAAGTAAATTCAAAAAATGGGAATTCAGTTCTCAATATCGTCATCAAAGTACAACATCAAACTTTGCCTAAACCTCATGATTGGACTTATAGACTTGATCTCTGGCAGAATCCCTGGGTGATCGCAGACTATTACCATGTAAAACCCTGGAGTGAGGAACACAAGTCGCTTCTAAAAAAACATTTGCAACTATATGCAGACGCAGGAGGAACGTATATTACTACCTATGGTGTGCATTCACCCTGGGGAGACAACGAGTATGCGATCGAAGGAGGAATGATAGAATGGATAAAACGCAAAGACGGTTCGTGGAAGTTTGATTACAATATTTTTGATCAGTATGTTGAATTGGCCACGAGTGTTGGCATCGATAAAGCCATCACAATTTATACGCCCCTGCCCTGGGGTGAAAGGTTTCGTTACATGAACGAAGCGACGGGCAATTATGTATATGAACAATGGTTGTCAACTTCTTTAGAATTTAAAAAGAACTGGGATGTTTTTTTAACAGATTTAAGATCGCATCTTCAAAAGAAAGGATGGCTTAATAAAACTTATCTCGGTATTAATGAAAATGCGATGGAACAAACTTTGTCAGCCATTAAAGTGATCAAAGAACATTCGAAAGATTGGAAGATCACTTATGCCGGTGATTGGCACCCGGAACTTGACAGTTTACTAAATGACTATTGTTTCGTACATGGCAAGGAAGCTAATGTGCAAACCGTCAAGGCAAGAGCGGCGAAAGGCATGACCACCACATTTTATGTTTGTTGCACACCTTCTTATCCAAATAATTTTTTGTTTTCACCTCCTGTTGAAGGAAGATGGATCAGCTGGTATTCCGCAGCTCACGGATACAATGGCTTCTTGCGATGGGCCTATGATGCCTGGCCTGCTGACCCGATGCGTGATGGTCGTTTTGGTTCCTGGCCCGCTGGTGACTGCTTTCTTATATACCCTGGCGAGAACAGCGGCATTCGTTTTGAAAAATTGCGCGAAGGAATTGTCGATTATGAAAAGATCATGATCCTGAGAAAACTTGCCGCAAAGTCAACTTCCAAGCAAGTCAAGGATCTCATGGCCACATTGAACGCACATCTTGAAACATTAAATGAAGAGAAAGAATTTAATGAGGAAAAGTTGAAGGCAGATATTGAAACAGGAAGAAAACTGATCGATGAGCTGAGTGAAAAATTGTGACATAAACAAACCGCGTCTAATAAAATTGAGCTATTGTTAACCAAGTGACGGCATTTAAATACTGTGTCTTTTGACCAGTCCTTTTTTTTCAGTTTCAGCGAATATGTTGCATTATCGTTTGTCCAAATAAATATGTAGACGTCTTGATTAATAACACTGTCGTCAACAATTTTATATGATTTCACTACCGGGTCTAATTCAAAATTTCCCTTAAATCCCTGGATCGAATCCGTGCGGGCGACACTTATGCATTTAATCCGATAATCCTTCTTTTCCAAAATATAAAACAGTCTCTCCTTTGCATTGAAGAAGCAATAGCTTTTAGGGTTGCAAGAAAAAAAATGTATGAAGATGCCATGATAATTAATAGAAGTCTATTCATGGATTACATTTCATCTTCCTTTGCCGATGAGTCCCACCTGAAAAATAGAAATTATTTTGCGTGCGATGGTCATTGTGTCCTTCGTGTTTCCATCGTGTTCTGCGTGACCTATGGTCACAAAGTCCACAAAGTCGGCACAAAGAACACAAAGTTGTCGATCATAACTTTTCCAACCCTCATTTAATAATTCCTTTTATTTTATTCGCTTCCTGGATCAGCTCAAGCAGGTAATCATAATTTTCTTTTTCAAGACAGCTCTTGAATTTACGCAATTGAGAGATATGTTCATTCAAAACATCAAGAACATTTTCCCTATTTTGCTTAAAGATGGGAACCCACATCGCAGGGTTACTTTTCGCTAAGCGCACAGTACTTTCAAAACCGGCACTCGCCAAATCAAAAATGGCACCTTCTGCTTTTTCCTTCTCAAGTACAGTATTTGCCAGTGCAAATGAAGTAATATGTGAAATATGGCTTACATAGGCTGCATGAAGATCGTGGGCATATGCATCCATTTCAAGTAACCTCATTCCTATCTTTTCAAACATGTACCGCGTCCATTCCACTGCGTCATCGTCTGATTCTCCTGCATTGCAAATAGCAACAGCCACTTTTTCAAAAGCGCCTCTAACTGCTGCCTGCGGACCGTTATATTCTGTCCCCCACATCGGATGCGCGGCAACATAACGCCCGCGCTTCGGATGGTCCTTAACCGCTTCAATGAGCAAATATTTTGTGGAGCCAAGGTCAACTACAATTTGATCGTGAACCTTGTTCAATACTTCAGGCAACAATGTCACCATACTATCGACTGGTGTAGCAAGAATGATCACCTGCGATTGTTGGATAGCATCGTCAAGAGGCAACATCTCATCCACCAATTCTAATTCCAATGCTTGCTGAGCATGTGATGTATTGTTCTCGACGCCGATCAATCGTGACGAAATTTTTTTCTCGTGAAGCTGTAAGGCGAGCGAACCGCCAATGAGCCCCACTCCTACGATTGTTATTCTTTTTCGGTCCATTGAACTGATATTATGCGGTTAAATTTTTGACCCTTTTGATCGCTTCATCTATTTTTTCTTCGGTCGCGCACAGGCTTACCCTTATATATTTTTCTCCTGCGTTTCCAAAAATGCCTCCGGGCGTAATAAATACATAAGAATTATGAAGAACAAAGTCAGAGCAATCATAACAATCTTTAAACCTCTCATTAACCTTTGCCCACACAAATAGGCCGGCTTGTTTTTTTGAATAATTACATTTCAACACGTCGAGCAATTGAAAAACTCTGTCCCGCCTTTTTTTGTAAACCGTATTTACCTGCTCGTACCAGCTTCCATCCAGTGATAAAGCTCTTGCAGCTGCCATTTGCACAGGCAAAAACATTCCGCTATCCATGTTACTCTTAAACCGGAGCACTTCGTCAATCCTTTCTTTTGCACTGCAAAGCATGCCCACACGCCAGCCCGCCATGTTATGAGATTTACTTAATGAGTTCAATTCAATGGCACAATCCTTTGCATCGTCACTGGCGAGAATACTCATTGGGTTATCATTCAAAATAAAACTGTAAGGATTGTCATGAATGATGAGGACATTATTTCTCCTTGCGAATGAGATCAGTTTATCAAACAATTCTCTCGTGGGCAACTGCCCAGTGGGCATCTGGGGATAATTCACGAAGAGTCCCCTGATATCTGTGGTAGAAGATTGAACAACCTTTTCCAATTCACTAAAATCTGGCTCATAATTATTTTCCTCGAGAAGGTCATAATAAATCGGTACGGCGCCAGATAATTTAACGGCGCTGGAGTAAGTAGGATAACCAGGGTTTGGAATCAATACCCCGATACCATGCTGGAAATAGGTCATGCATACATGCATAATACCTTCCTTACTTCCAATCAGTGGTAAAATTTCAGAGTCAGGATCTAATTCAACGGTATACCATCTCTTATACCATTCGCTAATTGCTTTCCGCAATACGGGTGATCCTTTATAAGACTGATAAGCATGCACATTCGGTTT
>Ga0070664_100003600_pt1 | contig 12484 bp, 9 predicted proteins | sample KBSC73metaG_FD_65863 | JGI IMG/M metagenome (GOLD analysis project Ga0070664, IMG submission 65863) | Corn rhizosphere microbial communities from Kellogg Biological Station, Michigan, USA - KBS C7-3 metaG | ecosystem: Host-associated > Plants > Roots > Rhizosphere > Soil ... | reverse complement strand
GCGCCTTGCTCCACCGCGCTCATGACCGTGATCGAATCGGTCTCGCCCAGCTCGGCGGCGCCGGCGATCAACGTCTGGGTGAGCGTACGGATCTGGTCGAGGCGCTGCGTCTCCGGCTGGTAACCCATGCCCGGCAGCATGTCGATCAACGCCGTCGTCGTGGGCACGTGGATGCCCAGCGCGAAGCCGAGCTGGTTGACCTTGAGCGGCCGCTTGCCCTGCGCGATAGCGGGAACGGAAGCGGCGAGGCCCGCCGCTGCCGCTGCCTTCAGTGCGTCGCGTCGTGTGAACGGCATGATGCGTCCTCCTCCCTGGGATTCGATGTTCAGATGCGTGCGCCGCCCGCGCCCGCCACGCGCTCTTCGTACCACGGCGCGACGGCGCGCGCGCTCCTGCGCAGCACGGCGTTCGCGGCGACGCCCACGATCATCAGCGTGACCAGCAGGGCGAGCAGCGGCGCCGTGGAGAGCTCGAGGCCGGAACGATAGATCAGCCCGCCGAAGCCGACGATGATGAACATCTCGGCGACGACCATGGCGCGGATCGCGTGGACGAGGCCGATGCGCATGGACGTGATCACATAAGGGTACAGCGCAGGCAGCAGGACCGCGTGGAACGTGCGCCAGCGGCTCGCGCCGAACGACCGGCCGACGTCGAGATAGCGAGGCTCGACGCCGCGCGAGCCGTGGTAGATCGTGAGCATCACATACCAGATCGTCGCGGCGAATACGATCGCGGCACGGAACCAGAATCCGGTCCCGAACACGAGGATGAACAGCGGCACGAGCGCCGCGACGGACGTCACGACGAGCATGCTGAGCCACGGGTGCAGCAGCGCATCGAACAGCCGCGAGCGGCCCATCGCGACACCCAGCGGAAGGCCGACGGCACAGGCCGCCGCATAACCCACGAGCATCTGGCGCAGCGAGCCTGCCAGCTCGCGCAGCATCTGGCCGTCGCGCAGCAGGTCCAGATACACCGGGAGCACCGCCGATGGCGGGGCGAAGCGCTCCGCGCCCACGGCGCGTCCGAGGGCTTCCCACGTCGCGAGCGCGAGCAGGATGCCGAGCGCGCCGTAGCCGAGCCGGGTGCTCATCGCCGCACGTGCCACGGGAGGAGGCGGGCTTCCAGCGCCTTCAGGCCTTCCTGCGCGGCCAGCCCGACCAGGCACAGCAACACGATCACGGCGAGCAGTCCAGCCGTGTCGAAGCGTTGCGCGCTCTGCTTCATCAGCGCGCCGAGGTTGACCGCCGCGAAGAACAGCTCGGCGGTGATCATGGCGTTGATGGCGCGCACGAGACCCACGCGCAGCGCGGCGAAGACGAACGGCAGCGACGCGGGCAGCATCACGCGCGTGACGAGACGCGCGCGTCCGGCACCGAACGCGCGGCCCGCCGCGATCAAGGAGGGATCGACGTTGCGCGTACCGGCCGACACGGTGACCAGGATCTCGAAGAACGACATCAGGAACACCAGCGCGACGCGCGCCTCGAAGAACAGGCCGAACCACAGCAGGATGAACGGCACGGTGGCGACGGGGGGGACGGCATACACGGCGTTGATGATCGGATCGGCCATGGCCGCGACTTTGGCATTGCGACCAATCGCGAAGCCGAGCGGGATCGCCACGGCGACCGCCAGCAGATAGCCGAGCGTCAGGTGGCCGAGCGATGCGAGCAATGCGGCCGGCAGCGTGCCGGAGATCGTGTCGGCCGCGAGGCGCTTCAGCACGGCCGACGGCGGCGCGAACACGACGCGCGGCACGTCGTGAGCGGCGATTTCCCAGATCAACAGGCCCGCCGCGATGGAGAGCACGGTGAGTCCCGCCGAATGGAGGCGTCGCATCACGCCGCCTCCATGACCGCACGCGTCAACGGCGCGAGCAGGGCACGCACGTCGGGAAGACGATCGAGCGCGTCGATCGCGGCAATGATCTGCTCTGTTTGCTGCGGATCGAACACGTCCATCGCGAGCGCGCGGAACTTGTCACGCACCTGTGCCCGGTCGGCCGACGGCGCATGATCGGAGGCGAGCTCGATGCGCCGTCCGTCCTTCAGGCGCACGGTGATGCGATGCGGCCACGACGCGGGATACGCGGCATCCAGCCGCGCGTCGTGAACCACGCGCACGCGCCGCGCGAGCGCCGCAACGGCCTCATCGCGCATCTCGAGAGCGCGCGGCAGGATCGGCCGGTCGAGAAGCGCCAGCGCGGCCGCGAGCTGATGGCTCAGCACCGCATCCATCCCCGGCGCGGGATCGGGCCGGTCCGACACTTCGACCGACGTGCGAAACGTCGCGATCTCCACGCTGTGGACCTGTGCCGCATCGATTCCCGCCTCGCGCAACGCCTGCACCGGGCCGTGCGTGTAGCGGCACGACGCGTACGGCTTGAGTTGCGTCGCGGCGAATTCCCAGCGATCGCCGAGCCCATCGGTGAGCCGTGACGCGTCGGCGCCGTGCATGACGCGCAGCATGCCGAAGCGGCCGTCCAGCACGCCGTGCGGGCCCTTCGCACCGGCGGCCGCCCACGCGGCGGCCTCGACACCGAGCCGCGCGCCGCGCGCGCCGTTGAGCGCCGTGTCGAGCATCGAGCCATCGTCCTGGTATTGACGCAGGCCGATCGCGGCTTCGCCGGCGAGCCCGAGCGCGGCGGCGCTCCGCGCCGCATCGAATGCTCGCGCGCGCGCAGCGGCGGTCGCGGCACCCAAAGGCGTCGCGGTGCCGGTGTTGTGAAACCCGGCCGCATAATGCGAGGCCCCGAGCGCAGCCGACACGCGCGTAGCCACTTCGTAACCCGCGATCAGCGCGGTGAGCAGCGTGCGTCCCGATACTTCCGCGCACTCCGCGGCCGCGAGCGCCGCCGCGACCACCGCGTTGCCGGGATGCGAGGGCCCGGCCTCGTGCGTGTCGTCGAATGTATGGATGCGCGCATGGAGCGCGTTCAGGAACGCCGCGGACGGTGCGGGCAGGCGGGTCCGGGATCCGATCACGCACGCTTCCGGCGCGCCGCCCCAGCGCTTCACCACATCGGCGATCGAGCGCACGTCCGGATGTCCGACGCCCGCGCACGCGACGCCGATCGTGTCGAGCAGGTGGTCCTTCGCCTTGTCCACGAGCGAAGGCGGCACGGCCTCCACCTGCAGCGTGGCCGCGAAACGGGCGAGCTCCTGGATGGCGGTGGTCACTGCACTACGCTCCGCGCTACGCGCTGCGGGGCCAATTCGCGCTTGGGGCGGCCCGGCCCGCTCATGCGGCCGTCAATTCGCGCGCTGCGACGCGCGCGGGCGCGAGCATCGCCAGGAGATTGCCATCGCCATCGATCGATGCGGTCGCGCCCGGTGTCAGCACGACGGTCGACTCCGGCTCCTCGATCACCGCGGGTCCGCGCAGCCGCTGTCCCGGCGCGAGCGCGAGCCGGTCGAGCACCGCGCAGTCGACATGGCGTCCCGCGGTCGGGAAGAACACGGCGCGCGTGCCCTTGCGAGCCCGCCCGGTGGCCGCGGGCGCGGCGATGCGAAGGTCGGGATCCGGTCCGATGACCTGCACGCGCCAGTGGACGAGCTCCACCGGCGCATCCGGATTGAGCCGGTGATAACGCGTGCGATACGCGCGCACGAAGTCGTCGCGCAGGCGCGCGAGCAGTGTCGGGCTGATGCGGCCCGGCGGCAACTCGATCGGCAGCGCATAGCTCTGGCCGGCGAAGCGCAACGCCGCCTCGCGGCGCACGCGGCATGCGGCGAGCGGCACGCCGGATGCGCGCACGAGCTCGCGTGCCTCTTGCGCCAGCTCGGCCAGCAGCGCGTTGCTGCGTGCCGGATCGACCGCATCCAGCGGTCCCACGTCGGCGCGCATGCGCTCGAACGCGGCAGGTGCCGCGAGAAAGCCCAGCGCCGACATCACGCCGGCGCGCAACGGGAAGAGCACACGCCGGATGCCCAGCGCGAGGGCCACCTGCGCGGCGTGCACCGGGCCTGCGCCGCCGTAGGCGAGCAGCAGGTAGTCACGCGGGTCCTTGCCGCGTTCGAGGCAGTGCACCTTGGCCGCGCGCGCCATGTTGTCGTTGACGATGGCATGGATGCCCCACGCGGCGCGCGTGGGCGTGAGGCCGAGCGGCTCGGCGATGTGCCGGCGGATGGCGTCGGCCGCGCGTTGCGGGTCGAGGCGCATCGCGCCGCCGAGGAAGTAATCGGCGTCGAGATAGCCGAGGCACAGATCGGCATCCGTGACCGTGGGACGTTCGCCGCCCAGGCCGTAGCAGGCAGGACCGGGACTCGCCGATGCGCTCTCGGGGCCGACGCGCAGCAATCCCAGCTCATCCACGTGCGCGATCGATCCGCCGCCTGCGCCGATTTCGATCATCTCGATCACGGGCACCTTGAGCGGGAGGCCGCTGCCTTTGGCGAACCGATGCACGCGCGCCACCTCGAACTCGTTGGCGCGCTCCGGCTCGCCGGCGTCGATCACACAGACCTTGGCGGTCGTACCCCCCATGTCGAATGCGATGAGGTCCTGCACGCCGGCACGCTGTCCGAGGAACGACGCCGCGAGGGCGCCGCCCGCGGGACCCGACTCGACGAGTCGGACGGGATAGCGCAGCGCGGCGTCGCGGCCGATGGTGCCCGCATCCGAGCCGATCAGTGTCAACGCCGCGGTGACACCGCTCGCGTCGAGGCCGGCCGCGAGCCGGTCGAGATAGGAGCGCACGACCGGCTGCACGTAGGCGTTGGCGACGGTCGTGCTCGCCCGCTCGTATTCGCGCTGATCCGGCATCACGTCCGACGACAGCGACACCGGCAGCTGCGGCGCGCAGCGGTGCAGCACCTCGGCGACCGATCGCTCGTGCGCGGGATTGCGAAAGCTGTGCAGCAGGCACACTCCAACCGCCTGCACGCCGTCGGTCTGCAGGCTGCGCGCGATCGTTTCCACGTCTGCTTCGCGCAGCGGCTCGACGATGCTGCCGTCGGCGGCGATGCGCTCGGTGACCTCGAACACGAGGCGTCGGGGCACCAGCGGCGGCGGCACCGTCAGATCGATGTCGAAGATGTCGTAGCGGCTCTCGCGCGCCATCTCGAGCAGGTCGCGAAAGCCGCGCGTGACGATCAGCGCCGTGCGCGCGCCGCGGCGCTCGATGAGCGCGTTGGTCGCGAGCGTGGTGCCGTGCACGACCTTCGCAATCGCGGAGCCGGGCATGCCGTGACATGCGAGCAGATCGTGGACGCCGCGCAGCACGCCGGCTGCGAGGTCGGTCGTGTCGGTCAGCACCTTGCCGGGCATGAGATGGCCGCTCCGCTCGTCGAGGAGCGCGAGATCGGTGAACGTGCCCCCGATGTCGACGCCCAGCGCGAGGCGGGGCCTGCGCGACCGCGCGCGGCGCTCAGTCGGCCGCATCGCGCAGCTCCTGCGACCGGTACGCGCGCGCGGCGGGCCGCGTGACGAGGCCATCGGCGATATCGCGCGCCAGCGCGTCGGCGGCGCGCTCGCCGGGCGGGTACATGCCGCCCGATCCCGGCACCTCGAGTCGCACGACGTCGCCGCACTGCAGTGTCATCGGCAGCTTGTCGGGCACCGCCTTGCCGTTGAGGAACAATCCGCCGGCCGCGCCGTCGTGTCCGCCGCGCAGGCCGCGGGGCGGCGTCGCGAGCTTGCCGTGCTCCGCGCGCAGCGTGATCGGCTGCGCGCTCACGGATTCGAGCTCGTAGACCTGACCGCAGCCACCGCGGAAGCGTCCGGCGCCGCCCGAGTCCGGCCGCAGCGCGCACTCGCGGACGCGCACGGGCAGCGCCTGCTCCAGCACCTCGACGGGCAGATTCGACGAGTTGGCGGGGAAGCTCATGCAATGCAATCCGTCGCGTCCGGCGCGGGCACCCATGCCGCCCATCACGAACATGAGGTCGGAGAACGGCGCGCCGCTGCCGTCGCGGCCCGACAGGTACACCAGGAACTTGTTGCCGGACTCGGCCAGCATGCGATCGGGCACGGCGTCCTCCAGCGCATTCAGGATCGCGATGGGAACGTAATGCCCGCTGCTGGGCTTCATCTTCACCGGCGCTGGAAAACGCGGATTGAGGAACGAGCCCTCCGGTGCCTTCACTTCGATGGGCGCGAACGTGCCGGCGTTGTTCGGCAGCGCCGGCGCGGCGAGGCACTTCAAGGTATACGTCGCCCATACGTGCGTGTACACCATCGTGCAATTGATGCCGTACGGCGATTGCGGCGCGCTGCCCGCGAAGTCCACCTCGACGTGACCCTTGCGCGCGGTGACGCGCGCGCGGATCGGCAACGGCGCGTCGAAGCCGTCGACCGTCGTCTCGCCGTGATAGACGCCGTCGGGGATGGTTGCTGCAAGTGCGCGGCGCATCGTGCGCTCCGAGCGCTTGCGGATCTCCGCACCGAGATCGGCGAGGTCGGTGAGGCCGTTGGCATCGAGCAGCTCGGAGAGCTTGCGCTCCATGACCGCGCAGCCGGCAGCCAGCGCGCGGACGTCGCCGCCCACCTGGCGCGGCACGCGCACGTTGGCCTCGAGCATGGCGAAGAACGTCGCGTTCTCGCGCCCGCGCTCGAGCATCTTGACCGGCGGGATGATCAGGCCTTCCTCGTACACCTCGCGCGGCGCGCCCGACAACGATCCACCGATGTCCGCCATGTGCGCCATGCACTCGGCGAAGCCCACCAGCCGCCCGCGGTGGAACAACGGTGCCACCACCGCGATGTCGTTGAGGTGGCCCATGATCCACCACGGGTTGTTGGTGGCCACCATGTCGCCGGGCCGAAAGCTTTCCGCGGGCATCTGCTTCAGGAGCTCGCGTACCGCGATGGAGATCGTGCCCGTCTTGGAGGCCACGCTGACGTCCGCGGCGAGCAACCGTCCTTCGGTATCGAGCAGCAGCGCACCGAAGTCGCGGCCCTCGACGACCACCTTGGACATGGACGTACGCACGATCGCGTACGCCGCCTCGTCCACGACCAGGACGAGGCGGTTCCACAGGATCTCGAGATCGATGGGATCGAAGACCCTGCGCCGCCCGTTCTTCACAGGGGAATCTCGACGTCGAGCAGCGGCGCGTGCTGTTGCGCGCCGTACACGTCGGTGTCGCCGATGTCGCCCGAGGCCACCAGCCGCGGCAGCGTCGCCTTGAACGCATTGCCCGCGGGGTATTCGGTGAACAGCACGTCCTGCTCGGCCACGCGGTAGAGGCGCGCGAACAGAGCGGGGCCGAGGATGCCTGTGTCCCGCACGCGCCGGAACAGCGCGGGATCGTCGAACACGACGTCGATGGTGATCTCGAACGGCCCCGCGTTCTTGCTCTTGCAGGCCTTGGCGATGTCGCGGATGCGAGGCATGGTCAGATCAGCTCGTATTCGATGGGGAACGGGGCGCACGGATCGTCGATCGCCACGGTGTGGAACACCGAGAAGCGGTACGCGGGCGCCGTCTCGATGTCGGAGGGCGAATAGGGAAAGGCCATGTTGCCCTCCTTGCACAGGCGGCCGGGAAAGTCGACGTGCAGCATCTGCACGCGCGCGATCGCGAGCACCGCGTTGGCGGTCTCCTGCGATGCGGCGATGACTTCCACGACGAAGCCGAGCTCGTGCGACTGCGTATGCTGCACAGGCTCCCAGCCGGCCATCACGCCGTTGACGCCGTAGGTGCGGATCACGAGCGTGTACTGGTCGGCCGCCACGCCGAACGCCGCGGCCTTGACGGCCACGTTCTCGCGCACCGATGGAAGGAACTCGTCGATCGTGCCGATCAGCAGCGGATCGCGCGTGCCGCAGATCGTGATCGCCCGATAGCCCGCGAGCTCCGCGCCTTCGAGCTTGATGGTGTACGGCTGATCGGTCCAGCGCATGCCGCTCACGCGCACGGCGCGGTCGCTGACCGCCTCGAACAGGCACTCCGAGGTGTCGAGCAACCCGCCGGGCTCGATGTGGAAGCACGGCGTGGCGTTCTCGTGCAGGCTGTGGTTGGCGACCGAGAACGGCGTGCAGAAGCGGATCGGATTCATCGCTTCCATGATCACGCCATTGGCCTGCACTTGCGTGAACAGGCAGTCGTGGCCCTTGGGAAGCGCCGCCGTGGCGCCGCATTCCAGCATCTTGCCGGCGTACCACGCCGGCGCGGGCGGCAGATTCGCGCGCGTCGCGCAACCGGCCCAGGGCGCGGGATCGCTGGACCGTCCCGCGAGGATCACGTCGGCGCCTTCGTCGAGCGCGCGCTGATAGGGTTGTGGACCCATCATGCCCACGATGCGCGTCGCGCGGTCGATCATGGCGTCGTCGAGCGGCGGCACGTTGCGCAGCGCCTTCACGCGTCCGGCCGCGAGCTGGCGCTTCACCCAGTGCTTGTCCTGCTCGGCGTGGATGATCGCAAGGCGGAAGTGGAGGTCGTCCTCGCGCGCGATCTCGCGCACGATCGCGACCACCGTCTGCAGATGCGGCTCCCCGCCCGCGCCTCCGCAGCTGCCGATCACCATTGGAATCCGGTTGCGGCGCGCCGCACGCAGCATGAGCCGGAGGTCGCGCTTCATCGCCATGCGCGAGTTCACGCATTTGCCCGAGCCGAGGTAATACGGACCGGGGTCGGTCGAGCCGCCGTCGACGCCGATCATGTGCGGCTCGCGCGCCATGCCCGCAGCGAGCGACGCCTCCGGGAATCCATAGCCGAGCAGGCCGCTCGTCGAGAGCAACCGGTATTCCTGCATGCGAGTTTCCCCCAGCGCGGCGGTCGGGTCGGGCGCCTGTGCGCAGGTTGCAGTGGCAATCGGACCGGGTTTCAGGCTACCCTTATAGACAACTAGACGTCAAGCCGGATGCCCGCCCCCGCGACGCCGCTGTACTACCGGATCCAGGAGATGCTGCGCGCGCAGATCGTCTCCGGCCGCCTCGCGCCCGGCGCGCAGCTGCCGTCGGAGACCGAGCTCGCGGAAAGCTTCAAGACCACGCGCATGACGGTGCGCCAGGCGCTCGCCCGCCTGACGTTCGAGGGCCTCATCGCGCGACGCATCGGGCTCGGCACGTTCGTGGCGGCGCGGCCCATGGAGAGCGCGATCGACACGCAGCGCGTGCGCTCGTTCGAGGACCAGATGGAGGAGCGCGGGCACCACGTGACGTTCCAGCTGCTGGGCTTCGATCTGGAGCCGGCGTCCACGGAGGTCGCGCGCGCGCTCGAGCTGGACGCGCAGGCGCGCATCTACCGCCTGCGACGGCTGCGTCTGGTCGAGGACGCGGTCATCGGCCTCGAGGATCGCGCCATGTCCGAGCACGTCGGCAGCGCGATTCCCGCCGCCGCCCTCGTGAGCCGCTCCGCGGTGACGATGGTGGAGAGCGCGCTCGGCACGCCGCTCGGCGGCATGACCGTGTCCGTGGGCGCCACCGCGGCGCATGCGCAGCTCGCACGCGATCTCGGCGTGCGGCGCGGCAGCCCCGTGCTGGTTCGCGATCACACGTTCTACGACAGCCACGGCCATCCCGTGCTGGTCGGCTGCTCGCTGTATCGCGGTGACAAGTACCGGTTCACGTATCGTTTCGGGCGCCACGGCGAATGAGCAAGCCATGAAGGCGTTCGCGATCGGCCATCCCGGCCGCCTCGCGCTGTTGTTCCTCGCGCACGCCCTCGGCACGGCGAGCATCACGATCGTCGTGGCGACCGCGCCCGCGATCGAGGCCGCGCTCGACGTCGGGCATGCGCAATTTGGCGTGCTGGTGTCGTGCTTCTATGGCGCGATGTTCGTGCTCGCGCTTCCGGCGGGCTGGCTGGTGGATCGCTTCGGACTGCGGCCGATGCTCATGCTGGCGCACGCGCTGCTCGCGGCGGGCCTGTGGGCGTTCGCGTCGGCACGTACGCCGTTCGCGGCGGCCATCGGCCTGCTCGTGTGCGGTGCGGGCTATGCGCTCGTCAATCCCGCCACCGCGCGCGGCGTGCTGATGTGGTTTCCGCGCGCCACGCGCGCGACCGCGATGAGCGTCAAGCAAGCAGGGGTGCCCGCCGGCGGCGCGCTCGCCGCCCTGCTGGTCGCCTGGGGCGCAGGCGAGTGGCGCGTGCTGGCAGCAGCACTCGCGTTCGTGAGCCTCCTCGCGTGCCTGCCGTATTCCACGTTGCCGCCCGCGGCCCAGGAACGGCCGGCGTCGACGGTGACCTGGCGTGACATCGGCGCGCTGCTCGGCGTGCGCCATCTGCAGCTGTTCAATGTCGGAGCGTGCCTTTACGCGATGTCGCAGGCGGCGTTTTTCGCGTACGTCGTCCTGTACGCGCGCGACGCGCTGTCGGCGCCCATTGCCGTGACCAGCGTGTGCCTCGCGTTGGCACACCTCGCGTCCGCGACGGGTCGTGTCGGCTGGGGAGTGCTCAGCGATCGCCTCATTCGTCACGGCCGTGCCGCAGGCCTGGTTGCCATCGGCGTGCTGGCCGCCGGTGGCGTGCTGCTGCTGTCGTCGCTGCCCGCGACAGGCGCGATCGTGGTGCTGGCCATAGCCGCCGTGCTGGTCGGCGCGACACTCGGCGGCTATGCGGGGCTGATCCAGGCCGCCGCCGTCGAAGCCGTGGATGCCCACACCGCCGGCGCCGCGATCGGCTACAACATGCTGCTGGTGAGCCTGGGCACGTTCCTCGGTCCCGCCGCCTTCGGGGTTGGAGTGCAGGCCATCGGCTATGCGGCGACATGGACGATCATGGCGGCCGTGCTTGCGCTGGGTGCGGCGCTGTTCGTCGCGGGACGGCCGCGCGTGGCCTACGGGCATTAGCGCGCGCATGGATCCGATCGTCACCGAGCTCATCGCAGCGCGCCTGACGTCGATCGTGCGGGAGATGCGCACCGTGATCATCCGCACCGCGTATTCGCGCATGATCATCGAGGGTCACGATTTCTCGTCCGCTGTGCTCACCCCGGAGGGCGACCTCGTCGCCGCGTCCGAGCTCGAACAGCCGACGCACATCTCGGCATTGTCGTGGTCGGCACGCGCGCTCATCGCAAAGTATCGCGGCGACATCGGCCCGGGCGATCTGTTCCTGCACAACGACCCCTACACCGGCGGGTCGCACCTGAACGACGTGGGCCTGTTCTATCCGGTGTTCCGCGATGCGCGCCCGCTCGCGATCATCGGTGTCATGGCGCATTGGCAGGACATCGGCGGCATGGTGCCGGGCAGCATCTCGGGCAACGCGAAGGACATCTACCAGGAGGGCATCCGGATCCCGTCGCTGCGCATCGCGCGGCGCGGCGTGTGGCTCGACGAGGTGCTCGAGCTGTTGTTCGCGAACGTGCGCGAGCCCAACGATCGCCGCGGTGACCTGCGCGCCATGGAAGGCGCCTGCCGCGTCGCGGAGCGCCGTCTCGCGGCGACGGTGGAGCGATTCGGCGTGGACGCGCTCGACGGTGCGCTCGAAGCCTTGCTCACGCGCGGCGAGGCACGCATGCGCGAGGCGATCGCGCAGCTCCCCGATGGCACGTATCGTTACCAGACGTATCTCGACAACAGCGGCGAATCTGCCGAGCCGCTGCTGCTGCGCCTGGCCCTGACCGTGGCGGGCGACGCGCTGCATGCCGATTTCACGGGCAGCGCGCCGCAGGTCGCCGGGCCCGCCAACCTCGGGCCGGCGCCCGCGACCACCGCGACGTTCACGATGGCAAAGGCCTTGCTCGATCCCTCGGGACCCATCAACGCGGGCGCGCAGCGGCCCATACGCGTGACGGCACCGCTCGGCAGCGTCGTCAATGCACGTCCGCCGGCGGCGTGCGGCGCGATCGGAGAGGTGCGTCGCGCGCTCGAGGCGCTCGTCGTCGGGACGCTCGGCATGGCGCTGCCGGAGCGTCTCGTCGGCGATCTCAAGGGCGCGTCGAACCTCATCTCGATCAGCGGGCGCCAGCCGCAGCGCGACGAGGATTTCCTGTTCGTCGAGTTTCCTGCCGGCGGCACGGGCGGGACGGCACAGCACGACGGCAACAACTGCGTGCGCAACTTCGCCGAGGGCGACATCTCCTCGATTCAGCCGATCGAGGCATTGGAGACGGGATCTCCGCTGCGCGTCGAGCGCATGACGCTGCGCGCCGATGCGGGCGGCGCGGGCCGCCATCGCGGCGGGCTCGGATTGCAGCGCGAGATCCGCTTGCTGGCGCCGCAGGCGCGCTTGTCCGTGCTGTCGGACAAGAACGTCGTCCCGCCGTACGGCGTCCGCGGCGGCGGCACGGGGGCACCCAACCGGTTCACCGTGGTGCGCGATGGCCGCGAGATCGAGCCCTCGCCGCTGCCGGGCAAGGTCACCGGCTTCGAGTTGCGCGCGGGCGACGTCGTCGTCGAGCGCACGGCGGGCGGCGGCGGGTACGGCAATGCGCTCGAACGCGATCCGGGCGCGGTGCTCGACGACGTGCGCGGCGGATTCATCACGCCCGAGGCCGCGCGCGCCGACTATGGCGTCGTCGTGACCCACGACCACGTCGATGAGCGTGCGACCGCCGCGTTGCGTGCACGCTTGCGCGACGAGCGCGTC